>CEOQ01276338.1_pt1 | contig 10854 bp, 5 predicted proteins | sample 361351 | NCBI WGS metagenome assembly CEOQ01 (sample SAMEA2619907, study PRJEB7988) | marine metagenome | biome: marine biome (ENVO:00000447); feature: deep chlorophyll maximum layer (ENVO:xxxxxxxx); material: "saline water (ENVO:00002010), including plankton (ENVO:xxxxxxxx)" | depth 60 m | reverse complement strand
ACTGGTGTTCGAATAGATAATGATAAATTTTTCTCGATAGAATACAAAGGTGAATTTGTTTTTTATGATAATAATGGTGAACTTGCCAGAGGGTTAAGAATTGATAATCCATGGACAGGTAAGGTTAATGATAAAAATTATGAAATTGGTAAAAGGATTAATTCTATAAAAAATTATTATAAGGGAGAATATCCTTTTACATCAATGAGGATACTTTCAAAATCTGAAATTGAGAATATGTCAACAAGAGATGAATTAAAATTTATGAGAAACGAAATTTTTGCTAGGTATGGTTACATGTTTGAACCAAAAGGTAGAATGGATCGTCATTTTAGCAGTACTAAGTGGTACAAACCCCAGTATGATGATGTAACTAATTTTTTGACCGATATTGAAATTCAAAATGTAAACCAGATACAAGAAACAGAATTAGAGTTTTTTAATGCAATAAACTATCTTAAGGGTTTTGCTAACTGATATCAAAATGAAAAAAACTTTATTAATACTATTCTTATTCAGTTTATGCATGGCTCAAAAATCAAATAATTCATTTTCATTTTCATTCAAAGAGGTGTTAGCCTTCAAAAATAGAATAAAAGATCTTGAAAAAAAAGATAGCCTCAATAATATTCTTATCAAAAAAATGGAAAACAGAATAATAATTCTAAAGAATGAATTATCTGAACTAAGATTGGAAAATGCCCGGCTATCAGATAGAGTACCCCAAGTGGAACCAAGAGAAAAAACAAAACTCGGTGTCAATTACGGTATAGATTTGATAAGCGCTGTTATGTGTAATGAAGTTGACGAGGGAGCTCCAGTAGATATCAGTAAAAGATTTAAAAGCTCTAGCGAAAAAACCATTTACTGCTTTTCAAGGCTTAATAACTACTATGAAACCTCAAGTGCTATATATCATAGATGGTATTTTGGTAGTGAATTAAAAGCAAAGGTACGTATACGCTTATCAAGCGGTCAAAATCGTTTAGGCATATCCAAACGAACAATAACGAGTAATGAAGCTGGGAGGTGGAGAGTTGAAATTATTACAGCAGATCAGAAAGTTTTGCAAATTCTTTCCTTTGAAGTAGTTTAGAGGTCTAGTATTATGGCTAAGAAAGCACCATATATAGTAATTGCGTTTAGCATAGCAGGTATGTTAAGTATTCTGTCATATTTTGATGCCTATGATTACATTGAAAATTTATTACTTGATTTAAGATTCAAAAGTCGCGGTAGAATGGAAACTCGCAGTGATATTGCCACAGTAGATATCGATGTGCCAGCACTTCAAAAAGAAGGCAAATGGGATCCTTGGAGCAGAGAGAAGCATATACCTCTGATAAAAGCTGCCGGTGAACATGGTATGGACGCATTAATCTTTGACTTTTACTTTATAGAAGACAGCGAAAGAAAATTGGAAATGAAAGAGCTTAACAAGGTAACAGACTCTGCAATGCATGTTGACGATTTTAAACGCTTATTTCCAGATCCAGATAATGATCTCGCATTGGCCTCAAAAAAGTCTGGGAATATTATTTTTGGACAGAGTTTTAAACCACAAGGTAAAAAAAGAGAGCCTGTAAAAAAAGCGACTCCTACAATGGCTAGAAGATTAAAACTATTGGAAAAACGCGATATGTTTAAAGTTGTCGACCCTGAAGATTTTCCAACTTTATTTAGCGCATATGATATTGAAGCCCCTGTAGATACTCTCATCCAATCAAGCCTAGGAATCTATTTTTTCCAATCAGATCCTGATATAGATGGCCTCCAACGAAAGTTCCCTCTTGTTATGCTATACGGGGATAAATTATTCCCAGCTGCTTCCTTGGCAATTGCTCTGAGGCACTATGGTGTCTCTTTTGATGATGTTGAAATTAACCCTGGTAAATTTCTTAAGTTTAATCTTCCAGAGCCTGATGAGCATGGAAGAGAAGAAATAGTTATTCCAATAAATGAAAAAGGCCAAATGCAGGTGAATTGGGCAGGTGAATGGGAAGATAAACAAACAAATGAATTTGATGTAATGCACTACCCATACAACGTAGTCAAAAATTTTCAAAAACTTGAATATCCTAACTACGTTCTTTCAGAATATAAACGCATTGCTTATGAAAATTTTGACGGAGAAATCTATTCTCCAGAATTGTTAAAAAGCGTAGTAAAAACTATGCCTGGAGACAGAAAACAGATTATTGATGTTGCTAAAAAACTTTACCCTTTAAGTATTGCTGAAAAGTATATAAGGAAAAACCCTGATAAAACAGCCGCTGATTTTAAAAAACTTCCCCCATTCATGTATAATCCTCTGAGGAATAATAATATTATTGCAAATGCTTTTAAAGTTAATGGATATGCTAACTTGGACAGTCTAATGTTAAGCGGCGCTATTAGTTTCAAAACTGGCATACAGAATTATCAGTTTTCTACTTTAGAAAAGCTGCAGACAGATCTAATTAACGAAATTAAAATTACAAAAAATGAAAAAGATAAAAAAAATCTTAAAAAAATTGAGGCACAATTAATAGCATTAGACAGAGACTTCAATATTGTGTCTAACCTTTATCGATTGGGATTAATTAACCAACAACGACCATTATTCTTCTACGGAAATAGTCGAGTCCAACGGGCCGGGAAAGGTCCAAACAGAAGAATGATAGTCCCATTTGAGTTTGTTGGGAAAAAATTGTACTACGGACTTACTGCCACCGGTACATCTGATCTCAATCCAATGCCATTTGAAGCTCGCTACCCTATGGTGGGTCTACATGCTAATGCACTAAATACTATTTTAGATAATAAAATAATAACGGAAATATCTAAACAATCAGTTATAGTTATTATAATTGGTATCGCAATTTTTCTCTCTTTCGGTGTCTCTTCCTTGAGCGCTGCTATTGGCGGAGTTGCAATATTTTCATTAGTCGGGATATATGCCTATACCTGTTTTTGGTTATTTGAAAACAAGTATGTGTGGCTAGATATGTTTGGACCACTTGTTACAATGATTTTTGGATATCTTGGAATAACAATCTATAATTATATACAGGAAGAAAAGAATAAAGAGTTTTTAAAAGAATCTTTTGGAACTTATGTATCACCTGAACTAATAGACCAAATGTATGAAAGTGGTGAAGAACCTTCCTTGGGAGGAGAAGAAGGCTACCACACTGCATTTTTCACTGATATTCAAAGTTTTTCTGCATTTTCAGAAAAATTAACTGCAAGCGAGCTTGTCACACTCTTAAACCAATATCTTACGGATATGACAAATGTTCTCCTTGAAAATAATGGAACTTTGGATAAATACATTGGTGATGCTATAGTTGCATTTTATGGGGCTCCAATTGAAGTCGAAAATCACGAGCTTCAAGCCTGTAAAACAGCAATCAAGATGCAGGAAAACCTAGAAGTTTTAAGACAAGGTTGGCAAGAAGAAGGTGACAGATGGCCTGAAATTGTCCATCATATGCAAAATCGAATTGGTATTAGCTCTGGCCAAATGGTAACTGGTAACATGGGATCTGAATCAAGGATGAATTATACCATGATGGGTGATAACGTTAACACAGCGGCACGATTAGAATCTTCAGCAAAACAATATGGTATCTATATTCAAATTGCCGCAAGTACTTATGAACCAATAAAAGATCAGGTCGTTGTTCGCGATTTGGATTATGTTAGAGTAATGGGAAAAGAAGAACCAGTAAAAGTCTATGAATTAATATCTGAAGTTGGTCAGGAACCTGATGTTTATAAAAAAATACTTCCTGCATATGAGGAAGCATTAAAACTGTACAAGGCTCAAGAATGGGTTAAAGCTATTGAGGCATTCAAAGCGTCAGATGAGCTTGAGGATATGTTTCCAGGAAGAAAAACTAATCCAAGTAGAATTTATATTCCCCGGTGTGAACATTTTTTATCTAACTCCCCTGGTGATGACTGGGACGGTGTGTGGACACTAACAAGTAAATAAATCAGGTACAAGCTCGTTATACATCTATGACTAATAGATTAAAAGTACTTACAACTATTTTGATTATTTCATTGTTTATTTTTGGGAACTCTTTAATTAATGATCCAACAAAAAAATTAAAAAAAGAAAAAGTTAGTACGGTAAATACAATATCCACCCCACCAAAAGTAAATACCAATAAAATAGAAACAAATTCAAAGAATACTTATAAAAATTTTAAACAGATTTCGAATGAAACAAAAAACGATTTTGTCTGGGTTAGAAACCCTTTTGAATCAAATCAGGAGCAAAAAACTACCATTAGTAGCAGTACCAATGAACTTCAAAACCAATTGAATAACACAAGTAATCCTCTAGTTAAACAGTCAGATATTCAAGGTGTAAATGATTTGAAAATTGAATCTGTTGCTGTGATTGGTGAAACTGCAATTGTTATTATTAATGGATATCGCTATCGAGAGGGCGATAGAATAAGCAGTCTCACAATTGATAAAATTGAGTCAAATAAAATTACTTTTAGATCTGGGCGCACCCAAATTATCAGAGATGTTGGCACATAAAATATTAAGTAAATATTTTTTCTGTACATTAATTTGTTTTTGTTTCCTTTTTAGTCAAGAAAAGGATAATAAGCAGAGCAAAACATTTTATGATTTAAATCATAAAATGTCAATCAACATGAATGATTCAGATATCCGTAATGTGCTTGAATTAATAGGAGAATTAACCGGCCTTAATATAGTCATCACCCCTGATGTTCAAGACACTGTTACAGCAAATTTGGAGAATGTTTCTGTTCGCGCCGCTTTAGATGCTATACTACAACCTAATGGATACAGTTATTTTATCAAGGAGAATATTATAATTATCAAAAGGTCTGACGCTAGAATGATTGGAGAGTTGCAAACTGAAATAGTAAAATTAAAATATATTGATGCGAGTGGTCTTAGCGGTCCACTCGGTAACATTTTCACTGACCAAGGTAAGATGACAACTTTTTCTCCCTTATCAAGTAGTGGATCTGCTGGGGCAGAAAATATAATAATTATTACAGATGTTCAGGATAATATATCACGAGTACTATCGATGATTAAAGAATTAGATAATCCAATACCTAATATAAACATTTCTGTTAGGTTTATTGAAACTCAGTTAGATACTCAAAAAGGAAAAGGGCTTGACTGGTCATCGAAACCAATTCAATATGGCAGTTTATCCGATACCTCCGGGAATGGTCTTGGACTAATCCCTTTTAGTTTAAACAACATAACGATTGCCACTCTAAACCCGAATCAACTTTTAAATACATTAAAGATAATGGAAGCACAGGGTAAATCAAAATTGCTTTCTAGTCCATCAGTCACAACATTAGACAACCACGCCGCAACCACAAATGTAACTACATCTGTTTACATCGAAGGCAACCTTAATCAGCAAAACCCGATGGCTAGTTCTAATCTGACTTCCTCAGGTAGTTCCTCAGGTAGTGAAAACACTAGTTCCAATTTTAATTCTCCCTATGCTGGAGGAGCTGCTGCTATGTTAATCAGTCAAAATGCTGTGACAGAAAGGAGTATTGGAATTAGGCTTACTGTAACTCCTAGACTAAATGGCGATAACCAAATAACTCTAAGTGTAGATGCGAGTGTTGAAGCTTTATTGTCTGCAGCAGAAATATCCACAGATCGACCTAGATCAACTTCTAGATCTGTACAAACTCAGGTAACCGTCACCGATGGAGACACAGTTATTCTAGGTGGTTTAATAGCAGAAAATACTATTGAAAATATGAAATACGTACCAATTCTAAGTGGAATACCTTTTATTGGTAGATTATTTAAAACAAATAGCATTGAAAAAGAACAAAGAGAACTTTTGATATTTATCACACCAAATGTTGTCGGATAAACTCATTAGATATATTGGAAGTATTTTATGTGTTTGTTCTTTCATTTCAGCACAAAATTTCACCTATAATAATTTTCTTTCAGATACACTCAATCAATCAAAGGCAAATAGTATAGAAATTGCTGATATTAATAATGATGGAATACAAGACTTAATTATTTCCGGATACGATTCTACTAGATTTGGTATCTTTTTGGATACATATAGCGGGAATGAGAATGGTGTATTTGAAAGAGTTTTAGAATCAAATATTATATCTTATCCTGATACGATCGCTGAATATTTTGGTGGTATTGGTGGTATTGATCTTAGTGATTTTAATAGAGATGGATATATAGATGCGTATTTACAGGGGTCAGCCAAATCTAAATTATATCTAAATAATAATGGAAATATGTCTGATTCAGGGTATGATTTTTTAGAAAGACTAGATCTAACATATAGCGATGCTAAATGGGGAGATGTCAATATGGATGGTGCTTCCGATCTTTTTATAATGGCCGCTGATGAGAGTCAGGATGTTATACTGAATAGGCTATATGTTCAAGAAAACGGAATATTAAAAAGAGACTATAATACTATTTTCCCAAGTCTGTTTAATGGAAACAGCTCATGGGTGGATTATGACAACGATGGAGATGAAGATTTAATTATTTGTGGACAAACAGCTGACTCATCAGCAAGCGTAACACGACTATATCAGAATGAGCCTATTGGACGACTCATTGAAGATACGAACCAAGACCTAATAGGATTAAAGGCTGGCGCATTCCGTTTTGCAGATCTTGATGGAGATGGAGATAAAGATTTAATTATGTCCGGCTGGAATAATATTGAAAACTCCCTCTTAACCAGAATATATGTAAATGAACCAGTTGGTACATTCACTTTATCTGAAAATCAAATCGATTTTGGTGTAGCATACGGAACAATTGATGTAACTGATTTTAATCTTGATGGATTGATAGATTTTGTTATAGCTGGTGCAGATTCAGTTACAAATTTTTCAAGCACTGTTGTTTCTCTCAAGGGACATATTTATGTGAATAATGGAAATTTCAATTTTTCTAAAATAAAGGTTATTCCTGGAGCAAGAATAGTAAGGTTTTCGGATATAGATAATGATCTAAACCCAGATTTAATTGCAAACGGGACTACTGATTTTTATGATGGTGATAGCTCATTTACTAATATTTATATTAATGACATTTCTAACACTAATCAAAAACCCAGTGCCCCATCTGCTCTTACTAGTTTTGTAGTTAGCACTCGCGTAGTGTTTACTTGGGGATCAGGAGTTGATGCTAACCAAACGCCCTCTAGTTTAGAATATAATTTGCGTATTGGAAGAAATACAGGAGAAAACGGGCTCCTATCATCTGCCACGCCAATCCATAACACTAATGCTGGGCACTTACTAGTCCGTGAGTTTAATGAGATCCCTCATGGAAATTACTATTGGAGCGTACAAACTGTTGATGCTTCTGGTATAAAATCAGATTGGTCAAATGAAAAAGAATTGTTTATACCTCGCCTGGCGACATCTACCCAATCACTTCCAGGTGTATATTTTTCAGCTCCTGGTTGGGCAGATTTTAATAAAGATGGACTAACAGATTTAGCTATTACAGGAACTTCTTTTGATGGTAATAAAGTCACGTTATTATTTGAAAATGATGAGGGATTATTAAAACAAGATCTTAATCAAAATATACTATCCTTCTTTGGTGGGCATGTTTCTTGGGCAGACTATAATAATGATGGGCATCTGGATTTTAGTTTATCTGGTTTCAAGGTTGAAAATTTCAACACCTTCCCAGGAACCGCCTTTTATTACTGGGATAATAATAGTAGTACACTTATATATGATCAACAAGTAAATGTGACTGCGGATATTGGATTAGGTGTTGACTTAGGCATTATAGGTGGGTCAAATAATTTTGATTGGGGAGATTATGATAATGATGGCGATCTTGATCTAGTTATTGGAGGTCAAGACTATACAGGGGCTAGACTTCTAAAGATTTTCAATAATGATAATGGTGTTTTAGTTTTTGATGATAAACAAATAAATATAATCCCCATCTTCCCTTGTATTGTAAAATGGATTGAAATGAATAATGATGGATATTTAGACCTAGTAGCAATTGGTGGAGACTCTACTGGTGGGACCTCAGCAAGAGTATATTTAAATGACCCATCATATATTTTAGAAAATAGCCTTGGCCACTATAAGGGATATTTAGGTGTAACAGCCGGCGCAGTTGATTTTGGAGATTTCAATAATGATGGACTTATTGATTTTGTTGTTACTGGTCTCAATTTCCAAAATCAACCATCAACTTTTTTGGTTAAAAATTTTGGGTATTCAATTGAAGCTATTGAAACCGATATCGATGGAGTTTTCTATGGTAAACCTGACTTAGCAGACTATGACAATGACGGAGACTTGGATTTGTTGATAACTGGTTTATCAAGCGCAGATGGAACCGAACCTATATCAACAATCTATATTCAATCTAATTCTGGACAATTTTCCCCTGATCTAACCCTATCATTAGATAGTGTTGGTTATAGCTCATCCTCGTGGGCAGACTATAATAATGATGGAGACCTAGATTTATTCATAGCCGGAGCTAAAGCAAATCAGGATATAATTGCAAAAGTTTATGATAATCTAGAAAGTTTGACAAATAAAAATCATCCCCCCAACATTGTATTTGGGCTTGATGGGACATCAATAAATGGTAATCAAATAATACTTAAGTGGGACCCTAGCATTGACCCCCCAAACCCTGGCGGAGGGTCAACTCCTGTTGAAGGCTTATTATACCAATTACAGGTTGGCACAGAAGAAAATGAACATAAAATTATAACTGGGCATTACGGAATTGGGCTGACTGGAACCACTAATTTAACATACAGATATTTGAGAAATATTCCAGAAGGAAATTACAAATGGCGAGTTCGTTCGATAGACCACGCTAAATCAGCATCTGAATGGTCTAGTTGGCATGAGTTTTATATAGATGTCACTGCTCCCACTATTGAGTCAGTTCAAGCAAACTATGTTACAAAAGAACAAGTTATTCTTGTTATTAAATTTAAGGAGGACTTCTTCCTTGATACATTTATTGAGCCCGTTGTACAAATTACACACCCTGAAAATCCCGATTTAAATGACGACAGTATTCCAGATACATTAACTGTAGAAAAACAAAGTTTTAATGCAGACAGTTGGACTGGCATTGTTCTTTTGCCAGATAACGATAGTTTGCGGTACACTGGAAAAGCAATTCAGGTACATATTTCTGGCGCACAAGATGCCCGACAGAATATGATGCAAAAAGTCTCAATCTATAAAACACCTGAGACCGTTATTTCACAATATGGAGGTACTTCTTTATCCACTAATGGAAAAGTAACTATCCTATTTCCTCAAAATAGTATTGCGCAAGATATTAATGTAAATATACTTGAATCTGAGAACGCCATTAATTCATCCTTTGGAGATAAATATTTAATAACAGAACTATATACGATAACTACTTCCCCTCAACTAAGCCTAAATAAACCATGTATTATTAGAATAAATTTTTCTGATTCATTGGCCTCTGATTCATTGTTTCCATTCATCGGAAGGATAGATAGTAATTATCAGAATATCACATATCTTGGTGGATCTCGCATTACGCTAAATCAAAAATCCTATATCCAAACACATGTGGATTCATTGGGAATGTTTGGGGTATTTATCTCAGATGAGGATTCTCTAAAAAATGATGACTACATGGACTACTCTAAACTAATCTGCCAACCAAGAATTTTCTCTCCTGGTGGTTCTGTTTTTGAGTTTCCAAAAACTAACTTCCTTTTTTATATGAAAAATGAGGAAAATGTTATAGCCCGTGTTTTTAATCTTTCCGGAAGGCTTGTATGGACCTCAAAACCAGAGCCTACTCGAAGTGGCCCAAATATTGTTTCTTGGGATGGTAAGGATAATAATAAAAATGTAGTCCCTAGTGGACTGTACATTGCAACAATAGAAAAAAATGATTTGGTAATTCGTTCTACGGTAGGTGTTTTAAATAGATGAAAATTATATTAGTTATCTCTATTATACTAAGCTTAGTAAATGCCCAAGGCTTTGACCAATTATTTGTAGGAGCGAGACCACTTAGTATGGGGGGCGCATTTGTCGCTCTTGCTGATGATGGAAATGTTGTAACCTGGAATCCTGCAGGTTTACCCCGGCTTAGGAGAACTGAGTTCACCCTAACCTACACTAATTTATACAATCTTGGAATTAATCAATCCTATTTCGGATTTACCAGACCGATCATTTACAAGGATAAAATGGCATTGGGCTTTGATTGGTTAAACACCGGGTTGGATGATGGTGAACTCGGGTATAGTGAAAATAAACTTAATTTCAGCTTAGGCTATCAGCCGCATAGAATCCTATCAATTGGGGGTACAATAAAATACCTAATGAGGGATATGTTACTTGATGGAACCTCTTATGGAAAAAGCAGCGGGACTGGTTTTGATATAGGCCTTCTAATTTCACCGTTGAAAAATTTTAAACTTGGTCTGGGGGTTTATGATATTGGTGGAACAAATGTAGAGTATGAAAATAAAGTAACTGAGACTATCCTGCGACAAGCCGTCCGATTAGGCATCGCTTACATGCCTTTAAACAATCTTACCATATCGGCTGATCTTGGAGATCGATACCATCTTGGGACTGAGCTTTCGATTCTAAACAAATTAATGCTTAGGGCTGGAATTCAAAAAAACAGATTAGAAAAAGAGAATATGCTAATCTTCTCGGGCGGTCTAGCTTTAAAATTTAAAAGCTTTATTGTTAATTATGGATTTGAACAACAACCATACTTAGATCCAACTCATCGGGTATCTTTAGTTTATCAGTTAAGCCCAGCAGTTGTAAGTATAGGAAATTCAAC
>CEOQ01052120.1_pt1 | contig 10858 bp, 10 predicted proteins | sample 361351 | NCBI WGS metagenome assembly CEOQ01 (sample SAMEA2619907, study PRJEB7988) | marine metagenome | biome: marine biome (ENVO:00000447); feature: deep chlorophyll maximum layer (ENVO:xxxxxxxx); material: "saline water (ENVO:00002010), including plankton (ENVO:xxxxxxxx)" | depth 60 m | reverse complement strand
GAAGGAATTAAGCTTAACGGGGTTTACAATTGAGTTTGGTCAGGATGACCCTAAGAGCATAAGCAACTTTATTGAGTTATTAAAAAGATTTATCACGAATAACAGTCTCCAATTCGAGTCAGGGAATCATTTTGACATACACCTCGACTCTGTTGCCGATTTTAGAAATATAACCGAGTCAAATGTCAATGTTGTGAATGGAGATTACTTGTTCAATTATGTTAATCAGGCAAACGGTGAAAAGAACAGTTGCTGGGTTTTGAGCACAGTTATGAGCCATCCCGAATCAGGTAGGTGGTATCTAGATTGCGGTCAGAAGGCAATTTCTACGGATAGAGGATTTCCAAAAATCATCAACGAGACACCCCTTGAAATTGAAACGATGAGTGCAGAACATGGGTATGCGTTTTCAAGGACCGGTGAGCATCCAATAAAGCTGGGAGACAGGATTAAACTAATTCCTGCTAATTACGCAGATACCTTTAATTTGTATGATTTTATAAACATTTCCTCAAAAGATAGGTTAACCAACATACTCAGGGTCGACTCCAGAGGAGCCTTAAATTGAAATTAAGTGATTACAAGAATTTATCCTGGGAGGTGCTTACAGATGAATTATCGTAGTGAAATAGGATTAAAAGCTAAGAATTTAACAACTCCCCGTTTAATAATAGACATGGAAGCGCTCGACAATAATTTCAATGTGATCGCAGACATTTACAAAGACACAGACTGCAAAATGAGGCAACATGCTAAAAACATAAAGTGTCCTGAAATTTTGCATCAACAAATCAACACAGGGGGAACAAATGGTGGGGTATGCGCGGCAAAAGTGTCTGAAGCTGAATTAATGGTCGAAGGTGGAATCACCGACGTGTTGATTACCAGCCAAATTGTAGGTAAGGAAAAAATTCGGCGTTTAGCATATCTCGGCAAAAGAGGAAATATAAAGGTTTGTGTAGACAACGCAGATAACATAAAACAAATATCAGATGCCTGCATGCAAGCTAATTCCCGATTGGGGATATTAATTGAAGTAAATACTAATATGAATAGGGCAGGGGTTCGGAACGCTGACCAGGGTGCCGATTTAGCAAAACTAGCTGATTCATTGCCTGCAATTGACTTTCTAGGCGTCATGAGCCATCAAACTATATCAGGAAATCCAAGTAAAAATGACAGGTTTGAGAATGGTAAATCTGCTATCGGAATTTGCCTGGACGTGAAACATAAAATAGAGGATTACGGTATTGAGGTTCAAATAGTTTCTTCGGGTGAAACTTACACCTATGATGTAGCACCTGCAATGGAAGAGGTAACGGAAGTAGAAGGAGGAACCTATGCTTTAATGGGAACTACCACCAGATATATGGAAGAATTTGATGTCGCGGCCAAAGTGTTGACCACAATAACGGATGTCAGAGAAGGTTTTTATTTTATTGACGCTGGTTACAAAGCTCTTGGAGGTCCACTTGGCATAGTTCCGGCAGTGGAAAACTATGAAGATACTCTTATTTTTCAATCTATTCATGACTACCACAGTGTTTTGAAAAGCAATACGGATCTTGGATTAAAGCCAGGCTCATTGTTGAAGTTACACAGTAGCCAAACCGACATACTAGTGAACCGTTGGGACGAATTCACCTGTCTCAGAGACGGACTTGTAGAAAAGGTAATTGAAATAACAGCTCGAGGATGTCACAACTGAGCTAGCCATGGCCATATCAAAATACCTGTTCGCACAGTTTTACGATGTTTTGAACTATTGCGTAGAACATAAGGTTAAACCATACAGATTAGAAACAGCAGGTCGTTGCACGGGCGCAACTTTGGAAATTGGGGCGGGAACAGGAGCAAACATTCCTTATTTTAAAAATGTCTCCAGCCTAAGCATGGTGGAGCCAGATAAACACATGAGAATGAAACTTAAAAACAAATACAAATCTGATTTAAAATCCATAACTTTAATTAATTCTGCAGGTGAAAACCTCAACTTAGAGGACAATTACTTTGACTGCGTTTGCACAACATTGACACTTTGCATGGTTGAAAACCCTGAAAAGGTAATCTCAGAAGTTTATAGGGTTTTAAAACCTGGCGGATCTTTTTATTTTTATGAGCATGTCCTATCCAAAAAGAATTTTGGAAAATCATTTCAAGATAAATTAAATCCGTTTTGGAAGTACTTCACGACAGGCTGCAATTTAAACAGAGACATTGGCAGTCTTTTTAATATGCAAACTTTTAGAAAACTATCGATAAATCAATTCGATCTTGAATTTCCGCTTGGGATAAGCATACCTAATATTGTTGGAAAGGCAACCAAATGAGCTCAATATTTCAAGTGAATCCTTCTGACATTTTGGACTCTCGAGGCAAAATCTTGAACCGTATTCCTGACAAAATTCGAGTCTCCGCTGTCTCCTTGGTTGAAGATTGTTTTGGCGGGATTTTATTACAAAGGCGATCCGATAACGGCTGGTGGGGATTACCTGGTGGAGGTCTCGAGCCTGGCGAAACATTCAGGCAGTGTGTGATACGGGAAACATTTGAAGAAACAGGAATTTTAGTTGAACCAATCAAACTCGTTAAAATATACGATAATCCTAAAGAGTTCACCTGTGTACTGTATCCAAATGGTGATTTTGTCCAATATATTTCAGCACTATTCTATTGTAAGAAAAAAAATGGTTACTTGAAGCTTTCAAATGAAAGCACAGACATTGGATATTTTTCTCAAAATGCTTTCCCAAACAAAACGCTACCATCAGTCAACTCAAGATTAAATGATTACAGGCATATGAGGAGATCACTTTAATGACATACAATTGGAAACAAAATCCGGATTTAAGTTCAAAAAGCGATGCCGACTACACGAGTGACATTATCAATACAATTTCAGATCATATTCGAGCAAACAAAGGCGATATGACCTCCTATTTGCAAAGAGCAAACGCTTATCTAGATTTAGGCAAATATGTAGAAGCTTCTGAGGATTATTCGACTATAATAACCTCTAATCCCCACCATGTCGTAGCCTTGAATAATAGGGGTATATGCCATAGAAGCCTAGGGATGACTGACGAAGCGATATTAGACTTCAGCGCGGCCATAACTATCAACCCAGATTACAGAGATGCCCATAACAATAGGGGTCTAGCCTTATGTGACAAAGAAGAATACAAATCAGCCTTATCAGACTTCAATAAAGCAATCGAATTAGACCCAGATTATTGGTATGCATACGGTAATCGCGGCTTGGCATACTGGGGATTAGGGGAAAAAGATAAGGCCGCCTCAGACTATCGAATGGCTTCACTAAAGCAAAGTTTGTGATTCAAACTTTTAACTCTGAACAATTGAGTTGTTCCCACATCTTTTAGGGGATAACATCATTTTAGTAGTCTTTAATGAAAATTCCTTTGGAAGCAGCTAACTGCAACGTATTTTGAGGAGAAATTACCGGAGGGCCACCTCGATCAATGTGGATAGTCGCTGACTCATTTTCCTGTAATGGAATTGACCGTTCACCATCTAAAGCCAAAGTACATTGCTTTCCCGAAACTACCAATGGCTGATTAAATTCTATTTTTTTGAATTTGTTTACCCCAATGATTTCCAATTTGCCTGGAATAACTGGTGCCATAACTTTTCTTTTCGCTTGAACATCGAGTTCTAAGTGAATTCCAAAGTCATCAGTTTCTTGCAGAGGGTTAATGAATCCACCTATTGATGACAAGCCAATCGCCTCAGGTGAAGCTTTAGCGAGATACAGATCAGAAACAGAGCTCGTGTCCCAAATAGCCCGTGACCCTACAAAACGTTTGCTAGATACCGCTACATCTACTAAAGCAACATCTTCCAACTCACCCTCAATGTAGATGTTCAATCTTTTACACTTTGGAGCGCATATATCAGGGTCCACGAGTTCTTTAGCAACTATTGCTGCGCAAATACCTGCTAAAGTACCTTCTATAGTTATTGGGAAAGCATTATTGGTGCCAGTTGAAATGGGCATTAAAGGAAGGTTACTACTTCCCAAAGCGACCGCTCTGTTTGTACCATCGCCACCAAGCGTCACAACTGCTTTAGCTCCCATGTCTTCCATTATTTTTGCAGCCCGTGTTGTATCAATTTCAGAATTGAAGACTGGCATACTCAAAAAATCAAATAAGTTGGGGTTATCAAACTCTTTTATAGATTCTTTCGTCAAATGTCCATAATCTGGCATCATTAAAATTTTTTCGATACCCATCTCTATTAAAGCGGATATAACCCTTTTAATAATGTTGATTTTTTCCTGATTTGATATGAACCTACTTTCTGACACAAGTCTTCTAATATCTTTACCGGCAGACGGATTTGCTATTATGCCCACTATAGACAAATTTGCTCCTTAGCGAATTCAAGCAAGTATTTACAAATGCATATTATATGCAACTGAGGAAAAAATGATCAGAAAAACTAGACGACCATCCATTGCCAAACGAACTCAAGCAGCTGAGGTATCGAAAAAATTAATGGATGTGTATGGTCCCATAGAATGGGAACCTCGCTATAATGCTGCTGAAGAACTTGTCTACACAATTCTTTCGCAACATACTTCTGACATCAACTCTGAAAGAGCTTTTCTAAACCTGATGAAAACCTTTGGTGATCTGTACAGTATCGCCAACTCTCCAATTTTAGAAATTGAAACCGCAATTCGACGTGGCGGGCTAGCCAAAATCAAAGCACCTCGTATAAAGAACATACTGAATGAGGTCCTTAAGGAAGTCGGTTCATTTGATCTTTCTTTCCTAGCGGAGATGCCTCTTCATGAGGCGAAATCATGGCTAACTAAACTTAATGGAGTGGGGCCTAAAACGGCGGCGATAATACTTTGTTTTTCATTTGGATTACCCGCCATGCCAGTTGATACTCACATATATAGAGTTGCACAAAGATTAGGTCTAATAGGGAAAAAGATAACAGCCGAAAAGGCCCATGATTTACTTGAACCGATCGTTCCCCCAGATGAAGTCTTCCAATTTCACATGTTTTTAATAAAACACGGAAGAGACACTTGTAAAGCTCAACGGCCCAAATGTGACTCTTGTGAATTACATAATCTTTGTCCCTCAGCCAGTAAATTTTCAAAAAAATAGATTTATAATGTCGATGAGGTTTAGAATATGCGCCTGTAGAGAACCTGACACACAGAGGAAACATTAGGTTATGAAAGTTGGAATAATAAATGTTACCGGTTATGCCGGTGCCGAATTAGCCCGAATATTAAACGAACATAGAGAGGTAGAAATTACCAGCGTCACCGGAAGAAGCGGTGCAGGTAAACGATTATCCGAGGTATTTCCTCATCTTTCCAACATCGATCTGAATATAGATCCAGAACTATCAGGTAGTCTCGACTTTGTCTTTTCAGCTCTACCTCATGCTGCTAGCGCTGAAGCGCTTACAAATGTGATTAAATCTGGGACGAAAGCTGTAGACATAAGCGCTGATTTTAGAATTAGAGACCTCGAAATTTACACTGAATGGTATAAAGTGGATCATCCTTGTCCAGAACTTATGGAATTTAGTACTTATGGGCTTCCTGAATTACATAGAGAATCCATAAAGTCATCCCCTTTAGCTGCAAATCCTGGTTGTTATCCCACTGCCTCCATACTCGGATTAGCTCCCGCCTTAGAATCGAATATAGTTGAGGCAGAAATCATAGTAGATGCCAAATCAGGTGTGTCAGGGGCCGGCCGAAGTCTTTCCATGAAAACCCATTTTTCTGAAGTTAACGAAAATCTTTCAGCGTATGGGCTAGATGGCCATCGGCACATGCCTGAAATAAAACAAGAACTAGAGCAAGTTGCAAATAACACAGTGAATCTCACGTTTCTGCCTCATTTAATACCAATGACAAGAGGTATATTGGCATCTTGTTACGTCCCACTAAAACCAGAATTCATTAATAGTTCCAGTGACATACAAGGAAACGTCAGCGAAATTTATAAAGAGTTTTATGCTAACGAACAATTCACCAAAGTAGTTGACTCCCCGCCAATGACAAAACAAACTCTCGGTAGTAATGACTGCCTCATATACCCAACTGTTGATGAAAGAACAGGTCGCTTAATAGTAATTAGTTGTATAGACAATTTGGTGAAAGGGGCTGCAGGTCAAGCTGTACAGAATATGAATATTATGTGCGGGTTGCCAGAAGATACCGGGATAAGACAGCTTGCACTTTATCCATAAGATAATTTATATATTGAACAGCATTGCTCTATTAACGAACTACACATAGAATATTATCCGGTATTTCTTAAAGAAAACACTATCATCGTTTTATTAGGCCCCATCGTCTAGCGGTCCAGGACACAACCCTTTCAAGGTTGAGATCGCGGGTTCGAATCCCGCTGGGGTCACCAAAACTTAAAATATAGTTTTACTGAGTCTGATAATCAATATATCGATTTGATTACATTTCCGAACTAATAAGGTCAGATAGCCTTTCCCCAATCATCATGGTCGTTACGTTCGTGTTCGCTCTTATACAATCAGGCATTATCGAAGCATCAATAACTCTCAGGTTCTCTATTCCGTGCACTTTTCCATATTGACTTACTACAGCCATCTCATCTGTGGAAGGTCCCATTTTACAAGTCCCTGATATGTGATGACCGGTTGTTGCTTCCTTCATCATCCATTCATCCAATGCATCATCACTCGCTAAATCTTTAGGTAGAGGCTCAACAACTTCTTCCACCATTTTTGAAAAATCTGGGTGTTTTGCAAGATCGAGGCATTTAAGAATACCTTCACGCATTCTTATTCTGTCAAATTCCTCATCAAAGTAATTGTAATTAAGGAAAGGTTGAACCGAAGCATCATTTGATTGAAGAGTTAGTCGGCCCGAGCTTTTAGCTAAGTACAGGGACAAAGTCATCCTGACACCGTATCCATCCATACGTGTCCCCCCTCTGTCTACTCGTTCAGTACAAAAATTTTGAAAAATTATAATCATGTCATTTCGTAAATCTGAGCCCTCTGCTGTATATCTGAGAACATATTGTTGCCTCGGTGCTAAACCTTCAAGAGGCACTTCAGGTTTTGTGCGAAATGATATAGGAACGATCGGATGGTCTCTAAGGTTACTACCAACACCAGGCAAATGGTGAACTAAATCTATTCCATGTTCAGATAGATGTTCAGATGGTCCCACTCCAGATAACATTAAAATCTGTGGAGATGCGATCGCACCACCACTCAAGATGATGTTATCCGCCTCAACCGTAAAAGTTTCGCCACCACTTTTTACTTCAAGTCCTACAGCCTTTTTACCTTCAAACAATATTCTCTGTACATCACAATTCGCCCTTATAGTTAAGTTCAATCTGTGTCTCGACAACGATAAATATCCTAGGTTTGTGCTCCATCGAATCCCATTTGGATTATTCAACGGTGTAGGGCTCAACCCTTCAGAGTCTGGATTATTTAAATCTGGGCTCTCCAAATGGCCGGCAGCCAGAGCAGAATTCTTGAACGCCGTTGAAGCAACATGCATGTCAGACTCTTTGAATCTTCTAACTATAATCGGGCCATCCGTTCCATGAAAATCATCTGAAAAATCTGTATCAGTTTCTAATTGCCTAAAATATGGAAGTAGCTTTTCGTATTGCCACTCATCATTACCCCAAGAAGCCCAAGTATCATAATCTTCTGGGATACCTCTCAAGAACATTTGACCATTAATCGCACTAGACCCACCTGTGACCTTTCCACGTGGAACCATCATAGGCTGGGCAATCGAGGTCGGTTGACCTAAAAACTGCCAGTTATGATCGCTCACCATTACATCTGTCCCTGTGGCATACCCAAATTTAACTTCTTCAGGCAACTTATCGATATCATCATAGTCAGGACCACTTTCCAACAATAAGACTGATCGAGAAGGGTCTTCAGTTAACCTAGTTGCTACAATTGATCCAGCGGAACCTGCTCCTACTACAATGACATCATATTTCATAAATACTCTCCAAATAAATTACGTTTATTCACACTATACACGCCGATAGAAATCTGTAAATGATAAATTCTCCAGGTATTTAAAGGGCTAAATATACAAATTTACTTTTACTGAGATTCAATTTTGTTCTAGAATATGCCTACAGGCAAAGAAAAGCGAATCTAAGGAGACATCGATGAGTGATATCGAATTAGTAGCCCATCTAATGCGGCGCGCGGGATTTGGACTTAATCACCAAGAATTACAGAAACTTGCCAATGATCCATATGAAGTAATTGTCGATAACATGCTAGATCAGACTGATGTGTCATGGTTGGGAGACTACATGGTCAGACGGTTCGATAACGAAGCATCTGGAATGATTAACGTGCCCGGAACTGCAAGAACATGGATATATCGCATGATCAGTACCTCTAATCCTCTACAGGAAAAGATGCCATTATTCTGGCACAGTATTTTCGCCACAGGTATACCAAAAGTAATTAACGGTCGAGTCCTGTTTGATCAAATTAACATGTTTAGAAAACATGGACTCGGAAAATTCGATGAGCTTTTGGTTCATCTTGCGAAAGACCCAGCAATGATAGTGTGGTTGGATAATCAAGAGAACCATAAAAACTCCATAAACGAAAATTGGGGCAGAGAATTATTGGAATTATTTTCAATGGGCGTAGGAAATTATACGGAAGAAGATGTTAAAGAATGCGCCAGAGCATTTACTGGTTGGACAATAGGTAACTCCGACTACATGATGACTAGAGCACTAAGGGACTCCGATTGGCCATATGGTCGGATTGCATATCATTTCGAATATAAAGAAGATGATCATGACAATTCTCCTAGGACGTTCTTAGGGGAAACTGGTCATTTCAATGGAGAAGACATAATTGAAATTATATGCAAACAGGAAAGTACAGCGCGATTCATTTCCCGTCATTTGTACCATTTTTTTGTAACTGACGAAGTGCCAGTGCCATCATGGCAAAACATAGAACCTAAAGATCCAGAAGCAATTGATATTTTAGTAAAGGCGTATTTCGACAGCAATTATGATCTGAAAGAAATGTTAAGAGTGCTCTTCAATTCCGAATTTTTTAAATCGGAAACCGTAAGATATAAAAAAGTTAAAGGCCCTGCTGAATTCGCAGCTGGTGTTCTTAGGTTTTCCAAAGAATTTGACGTTCCTACAAGAGATTTAATTCCTCGGCACAGGCAGATTGGTTGGATGGGACAAGAGCTTAGTAATCCAACCAGTGTTGAAGGCTGGCATGAAGGACAAGAATGGATTGACACTGGAGCCCTGGTGGAACGTATTAATTTTGCGTCGGAATTTTTGGGAAATAAAGATAATAAGGGAATTAAACAAATAATCGCTAATATAATATCTTCCACGACATCTACTCTATCATCAGCAGAAATAGTTTCCGCATGCCTCCAAGAACTCGGAAATCTGACTATAGATGAGTCTACCTTCGACGCATTAGTGAAGTTCAGCGATAGTGTCCAAGACATGCCTGAAAAAATTAGTGGCATACTGGGTTTAATAGGTTCAACCAAAGAATTCCAAATGGCCTGACATTCTTAGATTTAAAGGGATTTTTATTGCTTAAGTATTATTTGACTCTTGGCATAGTGGCCATGGAAGGACGAGGTTTTGAATACCCAAAAGACACTTGGATGTCAAAGGCTGGTCGAATATACGTACCGAGCCAATCTCGAGATTATGGTGAGCGTGGGGTCCGTATAACGATCCTTGATATCGACAGTGAATTCTTCGGTACATTTGGACATTATGGTACAGATCCAGGTCAATTAATCTCTCCGACCTCAATCACAGGAAATTCAGAAGAGGTGATTTTTATTTCTGACGACTACACCGATAAAATTAGTGTTTTCGACCTAGAGGGTAATTTCATAAGACGATGGGGAAATAGCGGAGGAGATCCTGGCCAGCTATCAGGAGCCTCATCTATATGTTTTGATGGTGATCAGAACTTAATAATCTCAGATACACGAAATCATCGGGTCCAAAAATTTACCCAAGACGGAAAATTAGTTGAATTGTTTGGAACACAAGGAGATAAAGAAGGCCAATTCAACCTGCCCTGGGGACTAACTTGTGACGATTCAAATAATATTTATGTTTGTGACTGGGGGAACAACCGAGTTCAGAAATTTGATAACTCTGGGAACTATATCGCAGAATTTTCATCTTCAAATAATAGACAGAATGTTCTCAACCACCCTTCAAGCGTAGCTATAGACGATGACGGCTACATTTATGTTGCAGATTGGGGTAATGAAACCGTTAAAGTTCTTGATGATGACGACAATCTTGTACAAGAATTGAGAGGCGAAGCTGGCCTATCCAAGTGGGCCCAAGACTTTATAGATACAAACCGAGAGGAAGGTTTGGCTAGAGAGTCAGCCAATTTGGAAATTAATTTAGATTTTATGGAAGACCGCACCCCACATTCTGAATCAGCCCATATAGAGAAATATTTTTGGTCGCCGGTATCGGTGAAATTCGATAATAATGCTCTTCTCCATGTAACTGACTCTAATAGGCACCGAATCCAAGTCTATGAGCAGTACTAGATGACAAAACTACTTAAATCTCGGTCAATCACACAATCGCGTTGTGGCGATTAGTCTCTACCACCCACTAACCCCTGAGGTATATTGTCTTTAGTCATTTCAGTCAACAACAACCGATCAATTTTATTGGCCCCATTAACTGGTAATTCTTCAGTGAAGAAGACTTTTCTAGGATGGGCATATGCAGGACCATTGTCAAAGAAAAAACCTTTCAACTCCCGTTCGCTTAACTGGGTACCG
>CEOQ01069836.1_pt1 | contig 10866 bp, 8 predicted proteins | sample 361351 | NCBI WGS metagenome assembly CEOQ01 (sample SAMEA2619907, study PRJEB7988) | marine metagenome | biome: marine biome (ENVO:00000447); feature: deep chlorophyll maximum layer (ENVO:xxxxxxxx); material: "saline water (ENVO:00002010), including plankton (ENVO:xxxxxxxx)" | depth 60 m | reverse complement strand
TTTTTTTCTCTAAAAATACTACCTATAGAACCTGTATATAATACACTACCATCTCTTATCAACCTTGCATTAAGATTATTTACTATTTCTCCATTAATTACTTTTGATCCTGCAACCTTGCCTACTTTAGAAACCTTAAAAATCTGTTGAACTTCAGCGGAGCCTACTAGTTCTTCCTTAGTGTTTGGCTTTAATAAACCTGATAATGCATTTGTTATATAGTCTAAAACTTCATAAATTATATTAAAAAACTTTAGTTCTATTTTGTAACTTTCGGCCAATTTTTTTGCTTCTTTATTTGGCCTAACGTTAAAACCTAAAAGTATAGCATTAGAAGCTTTGGCTAAAGTAACATCAGTCTCAGTAATTACACCGATATTTGATAGAATTATTTTTGGTATAACTTCTTTATGTTCAATTTTATTAATTGCATTTTTAAGTGCTTCGCTAGAACCATAAACATCTGATTTAATAATAATAGGTAATTCTTTTGGAGCAGAAGTATTTTCAAATACAGATTCTCTATTAGCAGATATTAATGGTGATTGTTTTGATTTATTATCCTCAATTCTATAATCACTCACTTCCTTGGCTTTGTCTTCTGATTCCACAACCACAAAATCATCACCTGCAAAAGCAGAATGACTCATTCCAAGAATTTCAACTGGAGTGGATGGTGTTGCCAAATCTATATTTTTTCCTTCATCATTTATCATTGCTCTTATTTTCCCCCACGTTGTTCCACTTACAAAAAAGTCACCTTTCTTCAAGCTTCCACTAGTTACTAAAACTGTAGAGACTGGACCTTTGCCTTTATCAATTCGAGACTCCAAGATGACGCCTGAGGCATTAGCATCATGATCTACATTTAAATCTAATAACTCTGATTGAAGAATTATACTTTCTTTAAGTTTATCTAAATTTTTTTTTGTAGTAGCAGAAACTTCAGCAAAAAGAGTTTCTCCACTTAGCTCTTCAGCAATTAATTCATACTGTAAAAGATCGTTTTTAACTTTTTGTGGATCTGCGCCAGGTAAATCGCATTTATTAACTGCAACAATTATTGGAACTTTTGCAGCTTTTGCATGCTTAATAGCTTCTACTGTTTGTGGTTTTACTCCATCATCTGCTGCTACGACAAGTACTACAATATCAGTAACTTTAGATCCTCTTGCTCTCATTTCTGTAAATGCAGCATGACCAGGGGTATCTATAAATGTTATATATTTACCTTCTTCTGTTTTAATTTTATATGCTCCAATATGCTGTGTTATACCACCATGCTCTCCTTCAACCACGTTTGTTTTTCTTAACGCATCAAGCAAAGAAGTTTTGCCATGATCTACATGTCCCATGACTGTCACTATTGGACATCTAGGCTTTAAATTTTTTTTATTTTGTGAGTCTATTTTTTGGATATTTAAATCAGGTTTTTTTTCTCTTATAGGAATATTTCCAAATTCTTTTACAAGATATTCTGCTGTATCAGCGTCTAATGTATGATTTATTGTAGCAGTAACGCCCATACCCAAAAGATGTTTAATAATACCACTTGCTTGCATTGCCATTCTATTTGAAAGTTCCTGAATAGTAATTTTATTTGGAATATTTACTTCCCTAATAACTTTTTTAGTTTCTATTTTTTTATCAACGTTTGTTTGGCTTTTTTTCTCTTTTAGTCGTGCACGTCTTATAGAAGCTAAGCTGCGTTCTCGAGCTTCCATAACATCATCGGTTAACGCCCTAGATAATGTTAATTTATATTCTCTCTTACCAGAGGGTTTGTTCTTGCCTGTATTTGTTTTTTTAGGTGATAAAACTTCATCCTTTATATTTCTAAATCTTTTAGTTGCCCTTTCTTCAGCTCTTTTTCTTATTTCAGAATTATCACTTATCGATATGTTTTTTGGAGTAAATCCAGTATTAAACTTTTGTTTTGATTTATTTTGAAATCCAGATGTAGACCTATTTGTATTTTCATTCCTATGGTAGATTTTTCTTTCGTTTCGTGAACGAGAAGCTTTTTTTTCTATTACAACTGAAGTTTTATTTTTATTTCCAGAAAATTGGGAAACATTTATAGGTTTTTTATTTGAAACCGTTAAAGTTATTTTTTTTTTCTTTTTTTCTTCCATAATAATACATACGCCTTATTTAAAAATTATGCTTCTTGCATTCATAATCAAATCATCAGCTTCATTTTTTGTTAATGCAAATTCCTCAAGATAACCCTCTATTTTGAATTTTTTTCCGCCTTTTTCATCATAACCTCCTATTAATTCGTCTGTGGAAAGTTCAGCAAAATCTTTAAGCGTTACGATTTTACGTTCACCTAACGTTACAAGCATTCCAGGAGTTAAACCCTTTAAATTTATAAGTAAATCTTCAACTCCCAGCTCTTTTAATTTTTTTCCTATATCTTCTTTTTCTTTTTGTAAATATTCGGTCGCTCTCTCTTTTAATTCTTTTGCTGTATTTTCATCAATTCCTTCAATTTTTAAAATTTGATCAATATTTGATTGTTGCAACTCTTCAATAGAAGAAAAGCCTTCTGCAACGAGCAATTGACCTAATGTTTCGTCTACTTCCAAATTTTTAATAAATATTTCAGATTTATCTTTAAATTCTAATTGTCTTTTTTCAGATTCTTCCTTTTCTGTTAGTATATCTATTTCAAAACCAATTAATTTTGAAGCTAATCTTACATTTTGTCCTCTACGTCCTATAGCTTTACTTAAATTGTCTTCAGTTAAAATTACTTCGATTCTCTTATTTTGATCATCAATTATTACTTTTTGTATTTCCGCTGGAGCTAAAGCGCTAACAACTAGAGCTGCAGGATCCTCAGACCAATGAACTATATCTATTTTTTCACCTTGTAATTCATTTACAACTGATTGCACTCTGCTCCCTCTCATACCAACACATGCGCCAACTGGATCAATGGAAGAATCTTTAGAATATACACAAATTTTTGCTCTACTTCCTGGATCTCTAGCCGACGATTTAATTTCTATAATCCCATCATAAATTTCTGGAACTTCTTGGAAAAATAATCTTTCCATAAATTTAGGATGAGCTCTTGATAAGAAAATTTGCTGACCTTTCGTCTCTTTATTTACATCATAACAGTATGCTTTAATTCTATCTCCAGTTTTAAGAATTTCTCTAGGTATAAGTTCTTCTTTTCTAATAATAGCCTCAGCTCTATTTAAATCTACAATAACATTTCCGTATTCTAATCTTTTTACAATCCCACTTAAAATCTCTCCCTTTTTTTCAATAAAATCATTATATTGTCTCTCTCTTTCAGCTGCTCTAACACTTTGTGTTATTACTTGTCTGGCTGTTTGAGCGGCAATTCTTCCAAAATCTACTGGTGGTAATTGTTCAAAAATTTCATCACCTATCTTTGCATTTCCATTTTTTTGTTTTTTTAAAGCATGTTCTAGTGAAATTTCAGTATCTAAATTTTCAGGTGTTTCGACAATTTTTAATACTTTATGCAAACTTATATCTCCGCTTTCCCTGTCAATCACTGCTCTAATATCATTATCAGAACCGAATCTGGTCTTTGCTGCTTTTTGAATAGCTGACTCCATTGAAGTAATGATAATTTCTTTATCAATGGATTTTTCAGTAGCTACTGCCTCTGCTATTCTTAAAAGTTCTAGTTTATCAGATCTTTGATTAAGCATATTTTATTACCTCTAAAAAAAAATGGGCAAAAGCCCATTTTGGTCTTACAGGATATATGTCGTATTATTTAATTGAAAATTCAACTTTTTTCAAGACTTACTTTTTAAAAACTTCAATTTTGTCAGTTTTTTCCCAAGAAAATGATCCGTCATTTCCAGGTTTTCTTCCAAAATGACCATAAGCAGCCGTACATTCATAAATTGGTTTATTTAGTTGTAACATCTCTCTAATACCTCTTGGACTTAGATCAAAATTTTTGTTTATTAAGCTTTCAACATGTTTTGATTTTTTTTCATCACCATCAAAAAGGTCAACATAAATAGATAAAGGTTTTGAAACTCCAATTGCATAAGCGAGCTGAATTAAACATTTGTCTGCAATTTTTGAAGCAACCACATTTTTTGCAACATATCTTGCTGCATAAGCGGCAGATCTATCAACTTTACTCGGATCTTTTCCAGAAAAAGCTCCGCCACCATGTGGGGCGGCTCCACCATACGTATCAACGATAATTTTTCTGCCTGTTAAACCAGAATCTCCATCTGGGCCTCCGATTATAAACTGCCCAGTTGGATTTACATAAAATTCTTCATCTTTTAATTCGGACAATAATTCTTTTGGAATTGATTTTTCTAAATACGGTCTAACAATTTCTTTAACCTGTGCTTGATTTACTTTAGAAGAATGTTGAGTAGAAATTACAACAGATTTTACTTTTACAGGCTTTCCATTTTCATACATCATAGTTACTTGACTTTTTGAATCTGGTTCCAATTTATCTGCTTTACCATTTTTTCTATCTGCAGCCATTAATTCTAAGATTTTATGTGAATAATAAATAGGCGCTGGCATTAATGACTCTGTTTCATTGCATGCATAACCAAACATAATTCCTTGGTCACCTGCTCCCTCATCCTTATTTCCTTTTGAATCTACTCCCATAGCAATATCGGCTGACTGAGAATGTAAATGAACATCAATATTGCAATTTTTCCAATGAAATCCGTCTTGTTCATACCCTATATCTTTAATGCAGTGACGAACTTTTTGAATTAAATCGTCTTTCTTTATTTCAGGTCCTCTTGTTTCTCCTGCTAAAACAACTTTGTTTGTGGTTGTTAAAGTTTCACAAGCAACTCTTGATAAAGGTTCTTGACTTAAATAGGTATCTACAACCATATCAGATATACGATCACACACTTTATCTGGATGACCTTCAGATACGGACTCGCTTGTAAACAAATAAGATTTTTTACTCATTAAATTTTATATTTTTTTAAAATTAAAACTAGAAATATATACAACAAAATTATTAAAAAAAATATTTTATTTCCATAATTTGAAAATATTGTTATTTTGTTAAAGTGCGGAAAATCAAACTCAATATTACCTGACTCTCCCGTATTAATTGATTTATGAACAATTCCGTTGGGAAATATAATGGCTGAAATACCTTTGTTAGCTGATCTAGCAATAAAAATACCTTCTTCTATTGAACGATAAACAGCTTTGCTAAAATGTTGATATGGTCCTATTGATTGACCAAACCAAGCGTCTTCAGAAATATTTATTACTAGATCAGGAAATTGATCTTTTTTTTTAATTTGTCCAGAATAAATTATTTCATAACAAATTAGTGGTAGAATTAATTTTTCATTAAACCTGCTGCCTAAATTTATTATTTCTCTTTCGTAGCCAGCAGAAAATGAACTATATCCGGGCGTAATTTTTTTTAAACCAAATTTGGATAAAGTTTTTTCAAAAGGCAAAAATTCACCGAAAGGTACCAGATTAACTTTATTATATAATGATAAAACTTCTAATCTATTATCTAAAATTACTAAACTATTAAAATATTTTTTTTTAGATAAATCATTAGTGTTTTGAAAATTATTTATTCCCAAAACAACCAGATGATCATCAGAAAAATTTTTTTCGAATAAATTTTTGTATTTTTTAATATCACCTAAATAAGATTGATAAAAAATTCCTTCAGGCCAAACAAATAAGGTTTTTTTATTTTTTTCTGGATTGCTTATTTTAATTAATCTTTTTAATTGATTTTCCTCACTTTGAGTGTTGTACTCTTTTAATGAAAAGTTAGGTGAGATTATTTTAACACTTAGATCATTATTAAAATTATAAGTGTTATTTTTTATTCTTGATTTGCCATACGAAAAATTAACAACAAAAATTAATAGTAGAATTGAAGCAAAGACAATATTTTTTTTAAAAATTTTTCTTTGAAAAAAAATAAAGGGGGCGCAAAAAAAAGTAATTGAAATTAAGCTTAAGGAATAACTTCCTATTAAAGATAATATTTGTATAACTTCAGTTAAAGAAGACCAGCTATATGAAATTAAATTCCATGGAAACCCGGTTAATATATTTCCTCTTAAAAATTCAAGAGTAGAAAAAATTACTGAAAATAGTAAAATAAATGAAATATTTTTTTCTATTAAAAAACCTGTTATTAAAATTGTCATACCAAAAAATAATGACAAAAATAAAGGAATCAACAAAACAGCTAATGGAATTAAACCTCTAAAGATTTCATCATGTGTTAAAGAAATGGAAATCCAATAATTTCCTAATAAAAAAAAACCAAAACCAAAGGCACTTCCAATCGAGAAAAAATATCTATTACTTTTTTTTTTTCTATATTTTGATTGTGTTCTTTTTTTAACTAATAAAATTAAAGAAAGTAAAATTGGAAAAGTAAAAAAATTTACAAATGTTAAATGATAAGGTGCAAAACCTAATATTGTTATAGCACCAAGAAAAAAAGGTGCTATAAATATAACAAATAGTTTATTATTAAGTAAAATATTCAATTGAATTTATTATCCTCTGTTCAATTTTATTCATTTTAAAATAATCTTTATTTTTAATATGTTTATATCCAATTAAATGTAAGAGTCCATGAATCCAGGCTTTATCAAATTCTAACAAAAAACTATTTTTTTTTGATCTGGATTTAATAATTTGAAAACATACAGCTATATCTCCTAAATAAATTTTTTTTTTTCGCATCAACCCTAAATTTATTTTGCTAAAGTTAGGAAAAGATAAAACATCAGTGACTTTATTTTTCTTTCTGAACCTCTTATTAAGTTTTTTTATGTGAGTAGAATTTGTTAGCAAGACAGTGAAGATAATTTGTTTTCTCTTAAAAAAACTTATTATTTTTGAGATTTTTTTTAACCTTTTTTGAAAATATTTTTTAGGATTTTTTATTTTACAATGCCAAGATTTATTTTTTATCTCAACATTAACCTTTGTCATCGTTATTCTTCTGATAAGCTTCTACGATTTTTGTAACTAAAGGATGCCTCATGACATCTTTATGATTAAAATTAATTATCGATATTTCTTTAATTCCATTTAGAATTGATTGTGATTTTACTAAACCAGAATGATTTTTATTCGGTAAATCAATTTGTGATGGATCGCCATTTACAACTAATTTAGAATTTTCTCCAATTCTAGTTAAAAACATTTTGATCTGTGTTTCAGTTGCATTTTGTGCTTCGTCCAATATTGCAAACGAATTTTTTAACGTACGTCCTCTCATAAATGCCAATGGTGCTATTTCAATACTTCCAGATTCTATTTTTCTTTGAATTTTTTCATAATCTAACAAATCATAGAGTGAATCATATAAAGGTCTTAAATAAGGATCTATTTTTTCCTTCATATCTCCTGGTAAAAAACCTAATCTTTCACCGGCTTCTACAGCTGGTCTGGATAATATTATTCTTTCAACTTTTTTTTCTAATAACATTGTTAAAGCAACAGCAACCGCTAAATATGTTTTGCCTGTACCTGCTGGACCTAAAGACATAACTATTTGATTGTTTTTAAGCGCCCTAACATATTCTTTTTGTTTTTTTGTTCTAGGAATTACAGATCGTTTTGGTGTCTTTATTACATCTTGCATTGACTCAACTGTTGAATAATTTTTTATATCTTTTACCATATCTTTATTTAGTGAAGAAATTACATCATTTTTATCAATTTTTTTATCAGATTTATATCTATCAATAAGATATTCGATTGCATCTTTAACTTTTTCATTTGCAATTTTTTCTCCTTTTATTGAGATCGAATTACCTCTAAAATATATTTTTGAACCACTAATTCTTTCTAATTCTTTTAAATTATTATCAAAAGAACCGACTACTTCCATCAAAATTTTATTATTAAATATATTAACGTTTATTGAATTATTTTCCCCATATACTATGGCTATTTCTTTTCCATTTTTATTTTGTTTATTTATTTTCACAAATACTAAGCTACCTTCCTTGTTTCGTTTTCATGAATACCAAATAAATTTTTTTTATTATGAGATATAATTTTTACGTTTGCCAGCATACCAACTCTGCAACTGTTTGAATTAAATATAACTGGCGTCATAAACTTGGTTCTGCCAAAAAACTTTTCTTCTTTATTTAATTTATTTTCTACTAAGACTTCACAATAGCTGCCAATATTACTATTATTGTTTTTTAATTGAAATTCTTCCAAAACATTCTGTAGTTTTTTAAGTTTTTCTTTATTTTCTGTTAAATTATTTAATTTTTTATCAGAAGCAGGTGTGCCTGGTCTTGGACTAAATATGAATGAGTAAGAATTAATGAAACCTATTTCTTTGATTAAACTAATTGTTTCATTAAATTCTTTTTCTGTCTCGCCAGGATATCCAACTATAAAATCGCTCGAAATTTTAATATTTTTATTAACTTTTTTTAACTTTTCTATAACTTCTAAATAATATTTTTTATTATGTTTTCTATTCATTAATTTTAGAATCTTATCAGAGCCGCTTTGGATGGGAAGATGCAAAAACGGCATTAGTTTATCATAATTAAAGCAATTGATTAAATCATCGGTCATATCCTTAGGGTGTGAAGTTGTAAATCTTATTCTTTTTAAACCATCTATAGTTTGTAATTTCTGAATTAAATAGGAAAGTCGATATTGTTTATTTTTTTCAAAATAATTATAAGCATTAACATTTTGTCCAAGTAAAATAATTTCTTTAGCTCCATTGTCGATTAATTTTTTTGCTTCATCAATAATCTGTCTGTGCGGTCTTGAATACTCTGGACCTCTTGTGTAAGGAACAACACAGAAATGGCAAAATTTATCGCACCCTTCTTGGATTGTTAAGTTGGAAGAAATTTTATTCATTAAATTAGGAACTTTTTGAAGTTCATCAAATTTTTTAATTACATCAAAATCAGTTGAGGTAATTTTAGCTTTTTTTCTTTCGTAGTCTAAAATTATGTCGCCAATTTTATGATAGGACTGTGGTCCAATTACAATATCAATATACGGTTCTCTTTTTATCATTTCTTCTGATTCTGCTTGAGCTACACAACCAGAAATAATTACTATGGGTTTTTTTAAATTCTTAAAATCTTTTTTGATTCTTCCAACTTCATCATAAACTTTTTCAGTCGCTTTTTCTCTTATATGACAAGTATTTATAACAACACAGTCAGCTTTTTTTTTAATTTCAGTTTTGTTAAAGCCAATACTTGAGGTTAAATCATAAATACGATTACTATCATATTCATTCATTTGACAGCCAAAAGTTTTAATAAAAATATTTTTAGACAATTTGTTTATTTTTTAATTTTTGAACCATATAATTCTAGTCTATGGTCTACTAGTTTATAACCTAATTTTTCAGCAACTTGCTTTTGTAACTTTTCAATATCTTCATTTACAAATTCTGTAATCTCTCCAGTATTAATATCAATTAAATGATCATGATGTTCGTCTGGCGCCTGTTCATACCTTGCTTTACCACCTTTAAAATCATGCTTAAACACGATGCCAGCTTCTTCAAAAAGTTTAACAGTTCTGTAAACAGTCGCTATACTAATTTTAGAATCAACTTTACTTACTCTTTTATGCAATTCATCAACATCTGGATGATCTTCTGAATTAGACATTACTTTTGCAATTATCCTTCTTTGATCAGTTAATCTAACTCCGCTTTTAATACATTTATCTTCTATAGAACTTTTCATATTTTGTTAAAATATATTATCAAAAATACCTTAATTCAAATATAACGGTTTTATTAAATTATTATTCAATAAACCATTTAATTTAAGTAATTCTAGGTTTTTATGGTCCAAATCTACAATATTTAAATTATGTAATTTTAATATTTTCTGACTTAAACATTTTGCTGCATTTCTGGGTATAACTATAAATTGATTATTAAATTTTTGTAATATTTCATTTTCAGTAACTTCTTTTATTCTGGAGATGCTAATAAGTTTTTTATTAAATTTTTTTATAAAAAATTTTTCTCTAAAATATATTATGCAGTAAATAACATTATTTTTATTAAAAAATTTTGAACAGGACCATATAAATGTATCAAACCCAAATAAATTTAAATTCATAGATAAACTTATGCCTTTTGCTGTAGCTAGAGAGCCTCTTAAACCTGAAAAATTACCTGGCCCTTGATTTATAAATATATTATCCACATCCACAAAATTCAAATTTTTTTCACTAAAAAAATCTAGAATTTGTTCCATTAATACATCATTGTTTAATTTATCACTTTGCAATGTTTTGCTAAATGATCTATTTTTAGTTTTTACAAATAATGAACCTATATCTGTGCTGCAATCAATTGAAAAAAAATTCATAATATATCTATTCATACTACTTTTATCACTAATAAGTAAATCCTTCGGTATGGATTTAAATAAATTTAACCCTGATAAAGGTGTTATAGCTTTAATGTATCATCGATTTAATGAAAATAAATATCCATCAACAAACATAAGAAATGAAATTTTTTTAAAACATTTAGATGAAATAAAAAATTCGGAATTTGAATTTATTTCTTTTAATAAATTTAGTGAAATTATTAAAAGCAAAATAATGAAAAATTATATACTTTTAACTATCGATGATGCTTTTGAATCTTTTTATTTAAATGCCTGGCCTGTTCTTCAAGAAAGAAAAATTCCATTTATCCTTTTTGTTAGTACCAGAGAAATAGGAAAATATGGTTATATGAGCTGGAAACAAATTAAAGAGATGGAAAAAAATGATTTCGTAACTATAGGAAATCACAGTCATACCCACGAATATTTGATCGATTGGGAAGATGATGAAATTAAAAATGAC
>CEOQ01133948.1_pt1 | contig 10874 bp, 8 predicted proteins | sample 361351 | NCBI WGS metagenome assembly CEOQ01 (sample SAMEA2619907, study PRJEB7988) | marine metagenome | biome: marine biome (ENVO:00000447); feature: deep chlorophyll maximum layer (ENVO:xxxxxxxx); material: "saline water (ENVO:00002010), including plankton (ENVO:xxxxxxxx)" | depth 60 m | reverse complement strand
CACAGCACATATAGTACTGGTTTTAATGACTAAGCTGACTTTAAGGCGGCGACAGTCTCCTTGGAACAAGAAGCCCTAGCATTGTCTTGATGACTACAATAGTTGGCTACAATTCTCCTCAGAGAGGTATCTATTGTCTCTGAGGAGAATATAAGACTATATGCATGCGGCTCTGCTGCTTCTCGGCTACAACGCCTAATTTAGTTCCTTGGGGCGGCAGAATAATCCTGATAAGGCCCATCTCGCCATGCAAGGGCTTCCTTGAGGCCACCCTCTTTAAATTTGTCGCTCCATCCATATGACTGGGTCGTGAAAGTGCCAGCCGCATCAAGATCAGTACTCGAGTGGACACTGGAGTATATCCCCATATTTTCGTGGAAACGGTTCATGTGAATCTTGAGTTGTGCTAAATGATCCGCTGGTAGGTTTGCAACTCGTTCAGCAAGGGCCAAGGTCTCATCTTCGAGTTGATCGAAAGGAACAGCCTTATTTGCCATCCCAATTTCTGCTGCTTCTGCCCCAGATATATTATCACCGGTATAAAAGAGCTCCTTTGCCTTTCGCATTGGAACGAGAAGTGGCAATATCATCGACGTTCGAGTCCCAGCAAATCGGAGTCCAGGGTGACCGAATCGTGAGTCGTCGGCGCAAACCACCAAATCTGCCATCATGGAAAGCTCGCAGCCACCAGCGATCGCATAACCATGTACTTGTGCAATCGTTATCTTCTGTAAATTCCAAAAGTACATGTGAATGTTTGTAATTCGCTGCATCCCTGCACGTACACCCTGCCAGAGCCGCCTTCCGTCATCATCGACAGTCCGGAATTCTCGTACAACGGCGTCGGCACCTGTACCCTTCGCCGGGGTAAGGTCATAACCCGCGGAGAAGGTTCGTCCAGCACCACGTAAAATAATGACCCGAACCGAATCATCCGGCTCTAAATTTTCCAATGCATCACGGAATTCAAATAACAGCTCCTGTGAAAGAGAGTTCATTTTCTCGGGGCGATTAAGCGTAATTCTTGCTATTTGGTCATTTTTGCCTACGCGGTCGATTAATAAATTCTCGTATTCTGGATATGCCATGGTTTTGTCCTTAACTTGTTAGCGCTACCTGATGCTGAATGGGTAAAAGCCACAGTCTGGAATTTCGCACAGATCGACAGCCTAACCCTCCAATATCAATTGATGGACTTAGAATACCTGAAAGTAAACTAATCGAAAACTAGGACGCTTCTAGCTACTTCCCCGTCACGCATTGCTCTTAGTCGGTCATTGACTTCGCTCAGAGGAGCTGTTTGGGTAATCATTTCATCGAGTCGCAGTAAGCCTCTTTTATAGAAGTCAATATAGACCGGCATGTCTACCTTAAAGTGATTCGAGCCCATACTCGATCCTTGAATCTTTTTCTCACGAAGGAATTCAGGCCCGGGGATTTCGACCATTTCACCCTGCGGGATCATGCCGACCACGGTTGCGGTACCGCCCGGTCTGATTGCAGCCCAGCATTGTTCGGCGAGAACTTTCAGTCCCACACATTCAAATGCGTAGTCTGCGCCTCCACCCGTGAGTTCCTGAACTTTCTGAACAGCATCCTCAGTTGATGCATCGACACTGTGTGTGGCACCTAGTTCTCTGGCAGTGGCCAACTTATGCTCGATGCGGTCTACTGCGATAATGGTCCTTGCGCCGGCGATTCGTGCCCCTTGGATTGCAGAAAGGCCTACACCACCAGCACCGAAGACGACCACAGTTGATCCAGCTTGTACATTCGCAGTCTTAAGTGCCGCACCCACTCCAGTGGTGACTCCACATCCAATAAGGGCCGCCTGTTGAAGCGGCATATCTTTTTCGATTTTTACCACTGCATTTTCGTGTAAAAGCATTTTTTCAGCGTACGAACCGAGGCCGGCAAATTGCCGCACTCCTTTCCCTTCCCATAGGAGTCCAGGATTTGAGTCAGGATCACGTACCGGTTTATTACCACACAAATGAGTCTCTCCAACTAGGCACCGTTCGCATTTCCCACAATAAATTGATAGGCATGCAATAACATGATCCCCTGGCTTGACCTCGGTAACCAATGGGCCCACTGACTCCACAACGCCTGCTGCTTCGTGTCCTAACACTGCCGGCCCAGGCATAAAATAGAACCCGTCTACGAAATGAAGATCAGAATGACACACACCGGACGCTGCTGTCCGAACAATTAATTCGAAGCCTTGTGGCTCATCGATCTCAACGTCCTCAATTGACAACTGTTCGTGCGCAGCATGATAGATTGCAGCCTTCATGAAAATACCCTCTTTCTGAATTCCATTGTCTGTTGAACTAACCGAAAGTAGTGTAACCATTTCTGAGTAAGATGAACAGGAAAACTCTCAGTTACAAAGGATCTTTAATTCTTCACCTGTAGTAACCTGTACCGGTGCCCACATATGAACAGAGCAACGAGGATGTCGAGCTAATCGCCGATACGGATCGGCTGGCGTGGGTGGTAGAAAGTATCCGTTCATCAAATTCTTTTGGACTAGACCTGGAGTTCATAACCGAAGGGTACTATTCGCCCAAGTTGGCGCTAGTGCAGGTTGCATGGGGACATCCGAAATCTCCCTCAATTGTCATAATCGACCCGTTTGAGGTGGACGTCGGTCCAATAGCAGATTTGGTCACTGATCCACGAATTGAAACTATCATTCACGCGGCCCAAGCTGATCTACAGGTACTTGCAGATACCTACGAAGCAGTTGGTCAAAATGTAATTGATACCCAGATTGCAGCAGCGTTTGCGGGGTATCAAGACCAGATTGGTTATGCTTCATTAGTAGAAAAAATTCATGGCACCAAGTTAAGTAAGGCATCTCAATTTTCTGACTGGGAGCAGCGACCGCTGACAACTCGCCAGTTGCATTACGCTCAGAATGATGTTCGATATTTGTCCAGTTGTTGGGCAGTGATTAAAAAACGATTACAGCAGATGAATAGATTATCTTTCGTTGCATCCGAGTGTGAACAGTATGCCCAGGCATGGTCACAGCGAGCTGATCCAGAAGAGATGTATCTAAAAGTGGAGAAAATGAAGTCACTTCGCCCGAAGGAACTCGGCGTACTGAAATATTTGGCAGACTGGAGGGAACGGCGAGCGAGAACATTGAATGTCCCTCGAACGCGAGTAATTTCTGATCGTACATTGATTGAAATTGCCCGAGCGATGCCCGATACAGCTCCAGATCTTGAGTTGATACGAGGTATGAGTAAGTCTCTAGTCACCAAATTCTCAGAGGAACTCTTGAGTTTAATTGACATAGGTAAGGAACAGCCATTGCGTTTGACGGAGCAATATTCGTCGAAAACACAGCATGCTCCAGCTCTCAGTTCAATCGTTTCAGCGATTGTAGGTGTCGAATGTAAAAATGCTGGGATAGCGGCCCGATTTGTTGCAACACGGAAGGATATTGACAAGCTTGTCCACTGGTATTTATCAAGCGATTATGCTGCGGAGCCCGATTTGAAACTGTTGCAAGGTTGGCGTAGAGAGCTGGTGGGTGAACTAGTACTGGACTGGCTTAGAGGCCGAATTTCTATTTCCGCCAATCCTGAAAGTAGCTCTGGTATTACTCTAGATATTAAGGAACCTGACGTCAGCTAGAAATAGGAGAATTTGCAGGCCAAATTATGGAAGAAACATCGTTTCGAACTCATCAGTGTGGAAATCTAAATGAGCGTCACTCGGAATCGAGAGTAACGGTCGTAGGCTGGGTGAATAGGAGGCGAGATCACGGGCATTTATTGTTTGTCGACCTCAGAGATTCTTCTGGGATGATCCAAATTGTGTTCAATCCCGATGAAAATCAGGAGGCTTATGAGATCGCCAACGAAGTAAGGGCGGAATATGTTGTTCAGGTGACTGGCACTGTTGTTAGGCGACAGGAAGGTTCAGAAAACGAGGCACTTACCACTGGTTCAATAGAAGTGAAGGCTGATTCCATCCTTGTCCTAAATAAGTCGCTAACTCCTCCGTTCCCTATCAACCAGGAAGACAACGTTGAAGAGTCGCTGCGACTACAGTACCGCTACCTCGACCTCCGAAGAGAACGAATGAACCGCAATTTGAAATTACGGCACAATGTGATCAAAGAAATACGTTCGTACATGGATGCTAACGACTTTGTAGAAATTGAGACCCCTGTACTTGGCCTAGCGACTCCAGAAGGAGCCAGAGATTATTTGGTCCCAAGCAGGGTTCACCAGGGACAATTTTACGCTCTTCCCCAGAGCCCGCAGCAGTGGAAGCAATTATTAATGGTCGCTGGCTTTGATCGCTATTATCAGATCGCGCGATGTTATCGAGATGAGGACCTGCGCGCAGATCGCCAACCTGAATTTACCCAACTCGACTTCGAGATGTCTTTTGTTGATGAGGATGACATCTTAACCTTGACGGAGGAATTGTTTTTGAAATTGGCAGAGTTGGTAAGCGGGAAATTTTCGATTAATGATAGTTTTCCGAGGATAACTTATGCGGAATCGATGGAGCGTTTTGGCACCGATAAACCGGATTTGCGTTACGGGCTCGAGATTCAAGATTTCACAGACCATGCAAGGGATAGTGGATTCAGAGTGTTTGAGGAGGCTGTTGCGCAAGGCGGGAGACTGAGAGGAATACTTGTAAACGGTGGGTCCGATACCCCACGAAAAGCTTTAGATAAAATGGTCGATTTGGCAAAAGAAAACGGTGCAGGCGGATTGATCTGGATGAGCTTTGATGGCGAAGGAGCCTTGAACACTCTCACCAAAGAAGATGTCAGATCGCCCGTGGCCAAATTTTTTGATCTTGAACAATTGAGCGCAATTGCTCACACAGCAGGGGGGCAGCGAGGAGACTTGATTCTGCTTGCTGTGGGGGAAGATAAAGTCACCTCTAAGACACTAGATGCCCTCCGTCGTCATATTGCGGAGCAACGTAATTTGGCCTCAGCAGATGAGATAGTTTTTGCCTTTATTACTGAGTTCCCAATGTTTGAGTGGGATGAGGAAGAGTCTAGATGGTCTGCGATGCATCATCTATTTACAGCTCCGTTCAATGAAGATATAGATTTGCTCGATACTGATCCAGGCGCGGTGAGGTCAAGAGCCTATGATCTGGTCGCCAATGGTTGGGAATTGAGCTCGGGTTCGATTCGAATTCATTCCCGCGAACTGCAGGAGAAAGTATTGATGACCCTAGGCCTTTCGATGGATGAGGCTCGGGATAAATTTGGACACATGTTGGATGCATTCGAATACGGGACTCCACCACATGGAGGATTTGCACCCGGCATCGACCGTCTGGTTGCTCTCTTCGCTGGTGAAAAAGATATTCGAGAAGTCATTGCCTTCCCGAAAACGAAATCGGCTTCTGATCTGTTGATGGGAGCACCATCTGCAGTTAGTAAACAACAATTAAGTGACGTTTATATTGAGACTGTTGGAGATGATTGAGCTGCACATTAGAGCCTTGATAACGGAACAGTGCTGCAGATAGAGTGGATACTAGCTGTAGGAGGCAAGCATGACATCTAAGCAAATTCTTGGAGTTCTTCTTGGTGTTGTTGGTGCTCTGGTTTTAGTGATCGGTGGATTGAGCGCGGTACTGCTGTATGGCGGAGGTGAGAGCGAAACCGTAGCAACTGATTCGCAGTCAGAAACGATAAATACCGATACAGCTGCTTATGGCAACTCTGGCGCAGCTTCACGAGAAATTAGACTGATCGGTGGCGAACCTGTAACCATGGACCCCCACCTCGCTACTGACGCTACATCAGGTGAGTATATTGTTGAGATATACAGTGGCCTTGTGACGATGAATAAAAATCTTGAGGTTATCCCGGATTTAGCCGAAAGTATCCAAATAAGCCCTGACGGCATGATTTATACTTTTGTGCTGAGGCCGAACGCCAAATTTCATGATGGTACTTCCGTGACATCAGAGGACGTCGTTTGGTCTCTCAAGAGGGCTGCTTCCCCTGAGCTACGATCGACGGTGGCCTTGGAGTATCTGAAAGATATCGTAGGTATGCGTGAGTATTACTACGGTCTGAAGCCCAACTTCAGTGGTGTGCAAGCAATCGACGAGAAAACGATTCAAATTACCATTGATAGCCCCAAACCATATTTCCTCGCGAAATTAACCTATCCCTCAGCTTTTGTTGTTGATAGAGAGCAAATTGAGTCTAATCGAAATTGGGTAAGATCTCCTAACGCAACTGGCCCATATTTTTTGCAAGAATGGAAGCTAGGTGAGTACATAGTTCTAGAAGAGAATCCACATTCATATCTAGGGCCGAGATCAGTTGGGCGGGCCGTTTATAACCTCGCAGGCGGAAGCGCACTGACTCGTTTCGAAAATGAAGAACTGGATATCGCTTATATAAGCACGAATGATATTGAGCGAGCTCGAGATCCGTCATCAAGTCTGTACGAGTTTTATCAGGCTTCGCCTGGGATGTCAGTCAGTTATATAGCATTTAATGTATCTCAAGCCCCATTTGATTGTGAGCATGTGAGACGGGCAATGGCTTTATCTATCGATCGAAAAACAATCGCTGAAGTGACTTTAAATGGAATGGCGATCGCAGCGACCGGAATCTTACCTCCTGGTGTATACGGATATACGAATGAGGATAAGACGTACGCGTATGATCCAGATGCAGCAAGAGCGGAATTAGAACTGAGTCCATATAAAAATGACATGCCTCCGATAATATTCACCGAGACCGGTGGTGGGGCGCAAGCAGGACTTATAACTCAGGCATTTATCGAACAATGGCGAACTATCCTCGGCCTGGAGATAGAAGTGAAGCAGGCAGATTGGGCTAGTTTCCTTGATTTGGTGGATTCGAGATCTCTACAGATGTGGACATTAGGTTGGCAAATGGATTATCCCGATCCTGAGAACATCTTGGACATCAAATTACATGGTGAAAGCCAAGAGAACAACACAAATTTTTCTTCTCCTGCGATAAATGAGTTATTAGAAATTGCTCGTACGAATCCTTTAATCGAAGAACGTTTGAATCAATACCGTGAAGCAGAACTTGCACTGATTCAAGCAGTGCCGTGGATACCTACTTTTTTTGGAAGTAATCACGTGGTGGTAGGTAAAAGGGTGAAAACGTGGTTTGAACCACCGATGACGGTACCGCGCCTCCAGTACGTGGTGCTGAATGAGGAATAGAAAGTTTATCGGGTTCCCAGATGCTGCAATATACACTGCGTCGAATCCTGATCGTACCCTTTTTACTATTAATTATTACATTCGCTAGTTTTTATTTGACTAGATGGGGGCCTGGTGATCCGATTTCTGTCATCGCAGGACAAATAAGAGACCCTGAAGTACTTGAGAGGATCCGCGAGTCGGAAGGTCTAAACGATCCGATATATGTTCAATATGTACGATGGCTAGGTGATGCAGCACGCGGAGATTTTGGGGAGAGCTATATTCGAAGGGGTTTCAGCACTTGGGAGGTGATTGCTCCACGTCTTTGGGTTACAGGACAACTAGGCTTGGCAGCACTGGCAGTCATCTTTCCAGTTGGCATTTTTGCTGGACTGCTGGGGGCACGATTAAGAGGTAGCTGGCTAGATCCATTACTCACATTGTCGTTACTCTTCGGTGCGGCTCTCCCGGGGATACTGGTGATTGCCGTTTTGCAGTGGATTTTTGCCGTGAATTTATCGATTCTACCCGTAGGAGGTTGGGGCGGCTGGATAGATATCATATGGGTTGGCGGGATTCTTGCAGTACCTATTCCGGATCCGCATATTTACATACCTCTCGCGGCCTACACCATAGGTGGGTTTGTTGGTGTAGCTAGATTGGTTCGGGCTGGTGTACTTGAAATCAACCGGACTGATTATGTCAGAACTGCCCGGGCCAAGGGATTAGACGAGTTCACAATACAAAGACGACACGTTCTGAGAAATGCACTTCTACCCTTGGTTACAATCATTGCGTTTTCGTTAGCAGGCATAATAGAAGGATCGATCATCGCCGAAACCTTATTGGGTATACCTGGAATTGGCTCATTTTTGTTTCAGGCGATTGGCAGTCGAGATTACAACGCAATACAAGCCTTAACCGTTATTTATGCTAGCGCGTTCATCATTATGAATTTGATAGCAGATTTGGCCTACTCGCTTGTGGATCCGCGCATTAAGACGGGTAATTCGTAGTGACAGCATTTCAAAAGACTATGGCTACCGAGCGGCCTTCAACAAGCATGACGGGGATATTCCTTCGGAGATTAGTTGCTAAAAAATTAGGAATGATATCTGCTGGGATCATCATAATTTTATTCTGTGTAGGTATTCTTGCGCCACTACTCGCACCGTTCGACTATCGAGAGACAGAATTAAACAATGCACTTCGTGGACCTGGCTTCGAAGATTATTTACTTGGCACCGACAGGTTAGGCCGCGACTTACTTACTCGTACTATGTATTCGATTCGAACAACAGTGATCATCACCGTGGTTACGGTGCTAACGGGAGGTCTCTTTCTAGGTCCGTTTTTAGGAATTGTTGCTGGTTATTTCGGGCGTTGGCTGGATACGATTATTTCTAGGATAGGGGAGATTTTATCAAGCCTCCCAGCTCTGTTGATGATGATTTTGATTAACTCGACGCTTGATGACAGACTTAGGGGTGTGGTCAGGACATTCGAAGATTGGTCTGGTATAGACGGCCTTATTTCTACAGGGGCCTATTCATACTTCTTGGTATTTGGGACTCTTTCGCTGTTTTTCTGGGTAGGTTCAATGAGACTCATTAGAGCTCAAGTTCTATCAATACGGGAGCTTGACTATGTAACTGCTGCCCAGGCTCTCGGTGCTTCACCTGTTCGAATTTTGCGTCAGCATATTTTCCCAAATGTTGCGTTCTTGGTGATACTGGGAATTTCTTCGACGCTAGCTGGAATAGCAGGAAGCGAACTCGTTCTGACTTGGGTAGGAGTCGGAGTACAACCACCGATGCCTTCTTTTGGAGCTCTACTTTATGAAGGTAGTGGTGCTCGAACTGTTCGTGCCTATCCGCATTTACTGCTAGTGCCGGGGACAGTAGTTACCCTGTTGTTGTTTTGCTTTGTACTGTTAGGCGATGCAATAAACGATGCATTTCGAGGTGACTGAATTCCGTTGAAGGCGCCTGTGGTAGGATAAATTCCCGTCTCCTTGTAGGCGGATTTATTTTGAAAGTAGAAATTGGATAGAATTATGGTAACCATAACCACTGAACGTCTTCCAGACTCTTTAGTCTCACTCGAAATTGAAGTTGAACCAGAGCGTGTAGAGAAATCAGTCGAGCGAGCTGTAAAAAAGATCTCACAGCAAGTCAAGATAAAAGGTTTCCGACCCGGCAAGGCGCCTCGCAAGGCGGTAGAAGCATTCGTGGGTGAAGAACAGGTATTTGCTACGGCCATTGATGATTTGCTTCCCGTGGTGATGGAGGAAGCTGTCACGGAAGAAGGCATTGATATTGTTGGCCCAGCCGAGGACGTAGACTTAAAGTCTAGAGAACCCTTGGTAATTGTGGCGAAAATGCCCGTCACCCCGACAGTGGATCTTGGTGATTATCAATCTTTACGTGCACCTAAAAATGAAGTCTCTGTGACTGCAGAACAAGTAGATGAAGCAATTCTCAATGTCCAGCGGCGTTTTGCTGTATTAGAGCCAGTGGAGCGTGCAGTGGAGTGGGATGATTTCATACGAGCCGATGTTCGTATTGAGATACCGGAAAGGGTTAATGAATCAGGAACCAATGATGAGGCTATCGACCAAAGCGAAGAGGATTCTGAATTTCCGGTGAGAGAAAATGAAATCGCTTTGATGCCAGGACTAGCGGAAAGACTAGTTGGACTTGAGGCGAGTGAGACTACTCAAACAGTAGAGTATGAGTTGGAAGCACCAGAACTACCAGATACGATACGAGGTCGGCTAGCCAAAATTTCCATCGATATTAAAGAAGTGAAAAATGAGATACTTCCTGATCTGGATGATGATTTTGTGGTTTCTCTCGATGAAGAGGGTATCAATACGGTTTCAGAACTACAGCAAAGCCTAGAGAAGCAGTTACAAGAGAATATTGATGCGCGGGTGCAGGCTGACTATCGAGAAGAAATATTGGATTTGCTCCTTGCGTCGTCTACCCTCGAATATCCGAATGTGATGGTTGAGCGTGCCATAGATCAGATGATCGACCGCGAATCAAACCATGCCTCTCACACAGAAGAAGGTAAGCAGCAGTGGCTGGAATCTATTGGTCAATCAGAGTCAGAGGTCAGAGATTCACTGCGTGACAATGCTGTTTTAAGCCTTAGGAGAGAGCTTGTTCTAAGTGAGCTATCGACGGCTGAGTCGATTGAAGTTGACGCGGAGGCAATAGACGAACAGGTGGATGCCGCGATTGAATCAATAACACAGGGACAAGAAGCTTTGGAAATACAAGCCCGACAATTGATTGATACACCTGATTACCGACGGACACTTGCTAGTCAGCAGGTGATCGACGCATCGCTTCAGAAACTCGAGGACATCTGTACTCAAGTTGAAGTAGATGATGCTCCAGATGATGAAGAATCAAGTGAACCAGTCTCTAAATCCCGTAGGGGGTCGCGCCGAAAGAAGACCGATTCCGCGGACGAAACTGCAGATGAGGCCGAGGTTGAATAGATACTCCTGATGTAGCCAGAGTTGAGTGACCGTTGATGAACTTAGCTCTCAAGGTTTGCAAATGATAGAATTTATTAAAACGAGTGGGAGTGATATATATGAGTTACCGAGCGCCTCGTGAGTCAGACTTTTCCGAGGGTTTTTTGACCGCAAAAAACATCGT
>CEOQ01054414.1_pt1 | contig 10877 bp, 8 predicted proteins | sample 361351 | NCBI WGS metagenome assembly CEOQ01 (sample SAMEA2619907, study PRJEB7988) | marine metagenome | biome: marine biome (ENVO:00000447); feature: deep chlorophyll maximum layer (ENVO:xxxxxxxx); material: "saline water (ENVO:00002010), including plankton (ENVO:xxxxxxxx)" | depth 60 m | reverse complement strand
CGGTGGATGACTGGGACGCAAGGGCACGAATCGATGGCTGGCACTTTGGCTGCAATAGAACATCTCGAATGGCTTGGGAGGACCGTTTCTGGCAAAGATATCTCACGCAGAGAAGCTCTCACTGAAGCATTCTCGGCAATTGAGAAATACGAGAGTGAATTGTGTTGGAAGATGATTGACGGACTACTCGATATTGGAGTCAAAATATGGGGAATTACTGACTCTTCGAAGAAGGAGCATAGGGCTCCAACAGTCTCCTTTACCCACCACTCAATGTCTGCTGAAGAAATCGGTTCTGCTCTTGCTGAGAACGGAATATTCGCTTGGGCAGGAAACTTCTACGCACTGGAGCTATCTGAGACTCTAGGACTCGAGCCGGATGGGGCGCTAAGAGTCGGACTACTACACTACAACACCGCAGAAGAAGTCGATAGATTCCTAGAAGTACTCGCAGAGATTCTACAGTAGTTTACTCTACCCAGCGGTATTCTCTCTGACCCTCTAGATTGCCCTCGCCACCTATTCCAACTAGGGCGAATTCCCCGTCCGGGCTAACAACGGACTTCTTGCGCGAGCCTCTGTGCAAGGCCTCGTAGACTGTCTTGTTGATTGGGTGACGGTTGGACAATCTCTCAAACAGATGGAATCGGGATGCAATCTCGCGCCAATCATCCTGTACGACCCCTTCGAATACCTTGGCCTTGGCACCCGAGCCGTAACCACACAGTCCAACTCTCTCTCCGGTCATGTCAACATTGTCAATATAATCAGATTCCATAGTCGACATTAGGGCCAAGAAAATGGACCCAGTATACTGATTTCCAATCAGGCTTGAGGCCCTAGTAGTCTTCTCAATTCTTTGATCTACGAAGGTCTTGAACTCATTGGTCTTTGAGATTAGTCTGCGATAGCTATCATTCGACTTCTCAAACTCCTCAATCCCTTCAGGAGTATCCGGGAAGTCCTCTGGCATAGGCTCAGGTCCAATCTCATCGACTATGTCAGCCCACATTGGCAGGTGCCTTCTGTCGTGCCTGAAAACATCAGGAAACATCCTCTTGCCTTGGAAAGCATATGGCAAATGGACGATGATTCTACTCCATTGATTTGTCAAAATCTCGTCCGCTTCGGGATTGTACCTTCCCTCTCTTATGGCCTTCTCTCTGAAGTTGATAAAAGCCTGTTTGACGGACTCAGAATAACATCTATTGGAAAACTGCCCATCGAAAACTGGTGTGTCTTTGTGAATCTTGAGTTTGGGACTCTCAAACATCACGTCGTCCTTCTTTGAGGATCTTGGTAGGTGCTTGAGAATACGCTCGGCGAGTCCTTCCTTTACCTTCTCGCCACTCTCTCTAGCTAAATCGAGAACGTTCTCGACAATTGTCCTAGTATCTACCTCTCTTCTTGGCTTGAAGAAGTCATGCACTGGCATGGTCGAGACGCCCCAGATGTCAGGGATTGCTAGAAGTCGAGGGTTGTGGCGAATCAGAATGGCGCCTCCTCCGGCTCCCTGGGTGTATTCTCCAGTCGAGCCGATGTCGTACTTGGCATTGTCAGCAAACACAACTATGCCGATCCTGTCCTTATCTTCGCCTCCACGTGCGACCCAATCTAGGGTGTTGTGCATGGCATCCACTGCACCGATACAAGCGAATGTTAGGTCGACGACGTCGCAGTTTCGGAAGCAATCTTTGCCATGAATGGATGCATATCTCTGTTCGAGCATGTCCATAATGTAAGTCGCAGTAGGTTTGGAGCCGTCTAATGCAGATTCTGTTCCCAGATAGATTCTACCAATTGTGGCAGGATTAATGCCGTTTCTATCGATTAATCGGCGAACTGCATTGGCCCCCATAGTAGCAGTATCTTCGTGAACATCTGGGATAGCCATAGCAGCAAGGCCGAGGCCTCGATTCAACTTGCCGAAGTCTGCGCCTCGCAACTTGGCGAAGTCTTCCATATCGAAGTACAGCCTAGGAAAATGAATCGCGATGTCATCGATGCCTACGTTGGGCATGGTTCAACCTCGTGCCTCGCCGGTAGGGGGCGGGTTAAGAGTCCTCTGCCTTCAAGTAATTACTGAACTTAAGAAATAAGTGCTTCACTGCGAGCCAGTGAGCTCTTCCATAGATGACAATAGTTCTGGCTTAGTGGCAAAATGCTGTGCAAGCGGCTCCATGACATCAGCTAGTGCGTCTGCGACTGCTATTTTGGCATCGAGTGGGTGGATTGAGCCGTCAGAAACAGCCGAGATGAATGAATCTAGATTATCCCAAGTCGAGGGCTTTCCATACTTAGGATCCGGAGTAACTGTAATCGAGCCGTGCCGAGGCATGATGATGAGTCGAACAATCTCGAATACGGGAGACTCAGGATTGCCTACCTCAAGGAAGGCCCCTCGCATCTTCTTTCTCAAAGAGTCCCGGTCATCATCTAGTAATATTGCATTTCCAGGGTCAGACTTCGACATTTTGTGGTCAAATGATTCCATCCTTCCTCCAGGGCCTTTGAGTCCTGACATCATTGGAGTATGAATACAAGTGGCCTTGGTCCAATCGTACTTGTCAGCGACCTCTCGCATGTACATGTGGGCCTTGCGCTGATCCATCCCTCCAAATGCAATATCCACTTCCAACTCGAAGATGTCAGCAGCTTGTAATGCCGGATAATAGAACGCGGCGAGGTCGTGATCCGAGGAATCCTCGTCACGCCCCATTATGCTGAATGTCCTTCTGACTCGGGACAGGCTCATGTTCTTGGAGCACCTCAGGACTCTCTCCCAGTACTTGCCTGAGTCCATCAGTTCTGATGCGCTGATGAATCTCAACTCGCCGGGCCCATCGCCTTCAGGAGGATTACCGAGAAGTCCCCGGAAGGTCTCGGCTAGGTAATCGGCTGCAATCTTGATTTTGTTCATATCGCGATTGAATTTGTCATTCACCCAAGCGTGCCAGTCGGCCAAGAGGATGATCACATTCACATCTTCGTCTAACATGTCACGAATTGTGTCGGCCAACAGGATATATGCCACATGTGCCTTGCCACTTGGTTCAAGTCCAATATAAGCGACTAATTGCCCATCTCCTGAGTGAGTGGTTCCGCTCGCGATTGAAGAGGCCACATGGTCAACACCGATTACTTCTGCACAACTGGCAAACATTCTGTCGATACGTGCCCGGTCATCATCACTGAGTGACGTCATCGGGTCATTCTGCTCCATAGTAACCTCAATCTAGCAACTTCGTCAACTTCTCAGCCCTGCCAGCAGCCTTGGTGTTGTCTCCCTGCTCAAGCGACTCCTCTATCTCGGCAATCATAGATTCTGCCTGAGAAACGAGGTCTTCGGGCATGTTTTCAGACATTGACATGAAGTGGCGAGCCGCTGAGATTGCCGACTTTGCCTTGCTTGCCTTCTTGGCCCATTCCTTGGCCTTGTCGCCTCTCTGCTTAGAGTTGTAGCCCGTGGCCGCATCAAGGAACGTTGTCCACCTCTTCCTGTCTTCCATAGCTTCCTTGACTGCTTCGGGATTCTCAAAGTTCGGAGGCACATTAGTGACATCCACAATCAGCGCTCCTTTCTCGTTGTAGTTTGCCTCAATTGAGGTCATGACTCCGTGAGAGCCGGTGAATGAGTTGTCTCCGGAGTCCTGAACATCATCGAAGTACTCGCTGGCTAGCGTCGCTAGACCTCCATTATCCGAAACCTGCTTCACTAGTCCTCTCTTGACGTCGAATCTCTCCATGCCGCGGCGCTGGCTCGCGACTTCTTGAATGCTGTTGCCATTCACGGCTCCGGGCTAGTCGAACGGGCTAAACAGAAGACGTCCGTCCGCCGTGCATGGCACCATCAGCGCCGAGGGCGTTATCGGTTCTCCTCATATCGGTGATGCTGGCGCCATACGTGCAAGCAGATTCGGCGGTAGTACTGGATGATGTGGTCTCCTTATCTCCTAATGACCTCGGGATTGAGGGAGGAGCAATTGACCCTGCAGGTGAGAATGTAATCGTGTATGGGGCCGATGCTTACCTAGAATTGTTAGACTCATCAGACCCAACAAGTAGGATTGAATTACTCTGGAATGAGGATATTGATTTGCACGCGGCGGACTTTCATCCCGGAGGCCAGACTGCTCTCATTGTAGGCGATTCGGGCGAGGTACTGAGGTATGCTCGCAGCGATTATTCGGTCACTGACGCGGGAGGAGATCTCGAGTTCGGTAACGTGGACTTGCATTCAGTTGCTTGGAATCCTGGTGGCTCTTGGGCTTATGTAGGCGGTGAAGACGGTTGGTTGTGGAGAATGAGGGCTGCAGGTGATGGAGGTGCCGAAGTGCACTTAATCGAAGGAAGAGGCAGTAGTGATATTTCTGCGATAGACTGTCAAACATCACATGCGCTTTGCGTAGTTACAAGCATAGTAGATGGAATAGGCGTAATTGACAGGGAACACGGCTTGTATTGGATAGGAGGTACCGGATATCCCTGGCAGGATGTGTATTGCCCAAACGCAGATGATGGATTGTGTGTGGCAATTTCGGATGATCGAAATATTGGATTGATTTCACTTCATTCTGAAATCCCCTGGTGGTCCGACCTTAGCATCGCCCAAATAACGGAAATTGAGGGAATATTTACTGGAATCTCGGCACAACATGGAGACAGGTCGATAGTTTCAGCAACTCCGTTCTCCCTTTTTGAGCACGACCTAAGCGACAATGGCACATTCCCTTGGCTTGAGAATTCGGATGTGGAGGAATTCAATGCAAGCATTGCAGGACAGCGGGTTGTATATTCTTGGGCTACAGACAGGGATAGTGGATGGATTTTGACAGATCGAGGGACATTGATTCAGTTTCACCCACCTTCTGAGGCTGTTCCCGGAGGTGTCCTAGGTGCTTGGATTCTTATTGCAATCCCGGCTGCTACCTTATTGGTCATACTTAGCGTTGGCCTGAGTTTCTCCCCAAGTCTACAAAACTGGTTCACACAGAGATTTGGCACGGCTGATGAGAAGCGAATGGCTAAGCGTGAGGCGCGCAGGAAGAGGGGGCGTTAGTTGGCAACGTTCATTTGCGCTGCGCGGTCGCGATAGGTGAGAGACATGGCATACGAGGCTTTGGACTTCTACGATATCGATGCTCTCCTCACCGAGGAGGAGAAAATGGTTCGCGACATGGTTAGGGATTGGGTGGACAAGGAAGTCATCCCAAATATCGAGGAGGCTTGTCATGACGGAGTGTTTCCGGACAAATGGAGAGTTGATCTCGGTGAGATGGGTATCTTAGGTGCTCCTCTGAAGGGCTATGGTTGTCCTGGACTGTCATACATTGCTTACGGGCTTATCTGCCAAGAATTGGAGCGTGGAGACAGCGGTGTGAGGTCTTTCGCCAGTGTTCAGGGCTCTCTAGCGATGTACCCAATCTGGGACTTCGGCAGTGAGGAGCAAAAGAATCACTACTTGCCCAGAATGGCAACTGGTGAACTAATCGGCTGCTTCGGCTTGACTGAGCCGGACTATGGATCGAATCCCGGCGACATGATTACTCGCGCCGAGGACAAGGGCGACCACTACTTACTGAACGGTGCCAAGATGTGGATTACCAACGGTACAATCGCCGATTTAGCGGTGGTTTGGGCCAAGTTAGATGGAGTCATTCGCGGATTCATCGTAGAGAAGGATGATCCAGGCTTCTCCGCTCCAGAGATGACTGGTAAGCACTCTCTGAAAGCTAGTGTCACCAGCGAGTTAGTGTTCCAAGACTGTAAGATTCCTAAGGACAGAATTCTGCCTGGAGTTAAGGGGCTCAAGGGGCCGTTCAGCTGCCTGAATAATGCTCGGTTCGGAATTTCATGGGGTGCTGTGGGTGCAGCCCAGTCTTGCTTCAATTCGACTAAGGAGTATGCGCTGAGCCGAATCCAATTCGGCCACCCAATAGCATCATTTCAGTTGGTTCAGAACAAGCTATCTTGGATGCTAAGAGAGATTACCAAGGCTCAACTTCTAGCATATCATTTGGGTAAGAAAAAGGATGATGGAACTTGGATTCCTGAGCACATCTCTCTTGCCAAGATGAACAATGTCGACATTGCATTGGAGATTGCTAGGATGTCGAGAGATATTCACGGAGCCAACGGAATTCTAGATGAGTACCCAATCATGAGGCACATGGCCAATTTGGAGTCCGTGAAGACCTACGAGGGTACGCACGACATCCACAACCTGATTCTAGGACGTCACATCACTGGCATCCAGTCATTCACGAGAGAGCCCTAGGATGAAGCCATACTGGGAGTTCCGAAAATTGATAGCGGGACTGGCGCTCGGAGTGATGTTACCATGGCCATAGGCGTTCTACTCAAACAAGTTCCAGATACTACCGCCAAGATTGGAGTCTCCGGAGGGAGGGTCGATGAGTCTGCTGTCAGCAAGTGGTCCATGAGCCCATATGACGAGTATGCCTTAGAGAGTGCTCTGAGGCTGAAGGAGAGCGGAGGAGGCGATGTCGTTGCAATCACTTGCGGCCCCCTACGTTCAGCCAAGATGCTGACCGATGCTGCCGCAGTGGGCGCAGATTCTCTGATGCATGTTCAGATTGATGGCGAGAATTCTCTCGACAGTACTCAGATTCAATCGGTTTTGGCAGCCGCTCTTGCAAAGGCGGGCTGTGATGTCGTATTCTGTGGAAAGCAAGCTGCTGACACTAATGGAGGCTCTACTGGGCCAGGAGTTGCAATGCTCATGGGGGCGAGTTGTGTCTCTCATGTATCCGAGGTAACTGCTGACGGGGGCGGATATCTGGCACTGCGTGCCAGTTCCGGCGGGAATGAAAGGGTGCACGTTTCTGCACCTTGCGTGTTTGCTTTCGATAAGGGCTCTGAGGAGCTTCGCAGACCCAATGTACGAGGAATAATGATGGCAAAGAAGAAGGTCATCGAGACTGTTTCTCCAGAAGATCTTGGCATATCAATGGGCGAATCTAGAGTGAGTGTGGTTAGCCACGCCCCTCCTCCAGAGAAGCCTCCGGGACAGAAGTTCGAGGGAGCTGATTCAGTGGCCACTGTTGTGAGCAAACTGAGAGATGAGGCCAACGTAATTTAGGTGATTGAAATGGATGTAACAGTAATCGCTGATTCTACTGATGATGGACTAACACCAGTTACTGCTCAAATGGTTGGAGCGGCTGCTTCAATCGGAGGAAATGCAACTGTTCTTTGCCCTGGCGGTGTGGGGGCATCAGAGGCTGCTTCTATCTCTGGAGTTTCCAAGGTCATATCAGTCGAAGGTGACTGCTTCGGAACCTATGAGGGAGGAGCGTGGGCTACCGCTCTGGACTCACAAGCTACAGGAGTTTTGGTACTAGCAGCGGCATCTGCCCGAGGCAGAGACATTGCTGCATCCTTAGCAGCCCTAAGGAAGATTCCAATAATCCAAGACGCTACTGGATTAGAATCTGGATTGGTTGTCTCTAGACCAATCTACTCAGGTAAGGCAATGGAGACATTGAATGTCGATGGCCCCTGCGTGATAACTCTTCGAGCGAATGCATTCGATGCCGCCCCGAGTGGAGGTAGTGCGGATGTCAGCACAGTCAATCAGAGTGCAGACGTAGGTTTGGCTGTCAAGGAAGCCATCGCCAAGGCTAGTGAGAGGCTGGATGTCGCCGAGGCAGATATCATAATCTCGGGAGGAAGAGGTATGGGGGAGCCGTCTAACTTCTCACATCTAAACGAGGTCGCAGACATGATTGGTGCTGCTGTTGGAGCTAGCAGGGCCGCGGTCGATACTTGGGAAGAAATACCGCACAGTATGCAGGTCGGGCAAACCGGAAAGACGGTTACTCCGAGCCTATATATCGCAGTCGGAATAAGTGGGGCGATTCAGCACCTTGCTGGAATGAAGACCAGCAAGTACATCGTTGCAATCAACAAGGACCCTGATGCTCCTATCTTCGGAGTTGCAGATTACGGAATTGTTGCTACTTGGGAAGATGCGCTGCCAGCTCTAAAGTCAGAATTGGCAAAGCTATAGTCACTTCACGTGAACTGTGACTGAGGATCTAGTCGCTGAGCCTTTGTCATCGGTTACTGTCAGATAGAATACATGCACGCCTTTTGACAATCTGACTCTGATTCGGTCACTGCTGCCAATTACTCTCTGCCCCTCATTCTCCCAAGCCCAAGATACAATTTCTCCATCTGGATCATAAGAGTCGCTTCCGTCAAGCATTGCCTCGGCCTTGCCTTCGTCATCCGCTTCGATGGTTACATCCTCGCCCGCATCTGCAACAGGAGGAAGGTTGATTGCTCTCGCCGAGGCAGACAATTCTTCTAGGATGTCAGATTCAATTTCGGCTTTTTGTGACTCGTTCTGACTTTCCTCATTGAGATCTTGGAGAATCTGATCCGATTCCGGAATGCTTTCTGGCCTAGACTCTACAATCGCTTCTTCCTCGGGAGATAGTGCTCCGGAGAACTCTCCATTTTCGTCCGCATAAGTGTGTGAAATGTGGTCGTCCGTTGCAGGCGTATCTGGATCGATAATTACGATTGGTGCCGGCGTGCTGCCTGACTTGCGATCATCTCCTATCAGAACCACTCTCTCTCCCAAGGATAAAATGGATTCAACTATTCCAGGATGTTCAAACTGCCAAATCTTGGAGCCGTCGTTTGAGACTCTGTATATATCGAACCATGAGGCTACAAGAAGATCATCACCCCATCCTGTAATGCATGAAACTTGGTATTCGAATTGGGAGATTTTTTCTATCTCGTTGCTACCAATCTCCATCCTCAATAAAGATCCATCAAAGCACCCTGCAATTACTCCATCATCAGTTGGTAGCATGTAAGTTACTGTGGAGAATACCTCGGTGGTGTTCAGCAAACCCCTATCGGGATGCCAGCACTCGATTCTGTTCTCGGGGCGGTCATCGACTACTACTCCTAATGAGTTCCTAGCAACCATCAGGACGTCATCACTACGGAACTCCATGCAAGAAATAGTCTCCACATCGTCGGCAGCGGCCTTGGATTCGTGAATAACTTTCAGAGAATCGTCCAGAAAAAGCATGCTGCCGTCATCCAAAGCAACGGCGCAGAATCCACCCTCGGAGCAAGTTATTGCCACTGGAGACTTGCATTCAGTTGATTCCAAAAGAGTGCCTTGTGAGGAAATTAGCAGTAGTCTGTCTGATGAGTCAGTCACTATAACTCCGCTGGGGTGAGAACAAATGTTCTCGCATCCCGATTCAATTCCATAGTCCCAGAGTGGTTTCTCGTGGAAAGCTCTGACCCCTCCGGTACTAGTTGCTGCGATTATGTTGCCACCTGAATTGGCGAGTCCGATAATCCTCTCATCAAGTTCGGCTGTACCAATGATAACTCCGTCGGAGCCGTAAACATGCAGAGAGCCGGAGTCAAAACCCAAGGCGAAGTTCCCTTCTTCTAATTGGCAAGCGTGTCTTGCAACCTCGGTTAGAGAGGTCGAAGTTAGTGCCGGAATAGTGGCTCTCACGGTTCGTGATTGGCCGATGTGTCTTCATTCTGCCGTGTTCGCGATTTCTCAGGTCTTGGCCGCATCGTTGCGTGCATTCTCGACTCTAGATAGATACTCATCAGTGATGCCACCAGTAACGTATACTCCGTCGAAGCAAGAGCAGTCGAAGTTTGCAGGCCTGTCCTCGCCTTCACCTAGGCATGCTTCGACTAAATCCCCCAGTTCTTGGTAGATTAGCCAATCAGCTCCGATGGCTTCGGCTATCTCGTCAATAGAGCGGTCATGAGCGACGTATTCAGCACGGGCGGGCATGTCGATACCGTAGACATTTGGATGGATGATTGGAGGTGCTGACGAAGCGAAGAAGACTTGTTTCGCTCCTGCTTCCTTGGCCATATCGATGATTCTGCGCGAAGTGTTGCCCCTCACAATACTGTCATCGACAATCATCACTGTCTTACCTGCGAACTCCCAATCAATGGTGTTGAGTTTCTTCTTGACAGAGTCTTTTCTCATCGATTGTCCTGGCATTATGAACGTCCTACCTATGTAGCGGTTCTTCACGAATCCCTCTCGATAATCCACACCTAAGGATCTGGCCATCTCCATGGCTGCGATTCTGCCACTATCAGGAACTGGAATCACAGCATCAATTCCATGGTCGGGGCGCTCCTTTAACACACGTCTAGCCAGAGCTGCCCCCATCCTCAGCCGAGCACCGTGAACTGAGATTCCGTCAATAGTAGAGTCAGGTCTGGCGAAGTAGACATGTTCGAAGATGCAAGGTGTATGACTCGGTTCGGAATGGCACTGCTTGGATGAAAAGGAGCCGTCTACTCTCGCTATTGCAACTTCGCCTGGTGAGATGTCCCTTTCGGGAGTGAAACCCAAAGCTGAGCATGCCACACTCTCGGAAGCAAAGATTCTCTCAGTGAAGCCTTCATTCTCACAGACCCCCATAAATAGCGGTCTGATTCCATGTGGGTCTCTGAAAGCGATGATTCCCCAACCAGTAATCATTGCAACTACACTATAGCTTCCCTCAACTCTAAGGTGAGTTCTCTCTACTGCTCGGAAGATATCATCCTCAGATAGTGCCTCAAGCCCACCGGGTCTACCGTTGACTGATCTTTGAATCTCCGCTGCGAATAGGTTCAACAGGGCCTCAGAGTCGGAACTAGTGTTGATTCTCCTGTGGTCATATTCAAGCAGTCCATTGATGATGTCATTCGTATTATTCAGATTCCCATTGTGGGCAAGACTGACTCCGAAGGGAGTGTTGGTGTAAAACGGCTGAGCCTCGGCTACAGAACTCGATCCTGCCGTCGGATAGCGTACATGCCCCATCCCCATGTTCCCATGCAGGTTGGACATGTGC
>CEOQ01007467.1_pt1 | contig 10880 bp, 11 predicted proteins | sample 361351 | NCBI WGS metagenome assembly CEOQ01 (sample SAMEA2619907, study PRJEB7988) | marine metagenome | biome: marine biome (ENVO:00000447); feature: deep chlorophyll maximum layer (ENVO:xxxxxxxx); material: "saline water (ENVO:00002010), including plankton (ENVO:xxxxxxxx)" | depth 60 m | reverse complement strand
GGCTCCGCCGAAAACAAGCGCGCTCCACTGCACCGCATCCATCTGAGGAAACTCTGCAAAAAAGGCGCCGATGGTTCCTGCTACCAGCAGCCCCAATACTACGGCTGGAATCATATTGAACTGCCGACGACCCCGCACAATCGCAAAACTCAAGCCGAGAATCGCCGCATTGGACAAGGCGAGGAGATCGCCGATCCACTGACCACTCTGAAGGCTACCGCTCGCAACAATGATGAGGCCACCGGTGACGCAGACAATCGCAATCTGGGTGGACCGCGAGACCGCCTCGCCGAAGAGAATTCTTGAGAACAGAGCAGCCAGAAGCGGTGTACAGGCGAATATCACGAGCACATTCGCCACACTGGTATAAGAAAAAGAAGCGTAGAAGGTTAACGACGCACATGCCTGCAGGCCTGCAAAAAGAATCCCCCAGCCTCCCAGCAGTCTTAGCGCTCTGGCAAACCCGCCGGAAACGGAAATCCTATAACCCAGAAGCAGAACCGCGCCCGCCATCAGTCCGCGTCCACAGGCCAGGGTAAAGGGGTCGACCGCGCTTAACCGAATCAGCAGCGCATCCGGCGTAAACGCGAGCACTCCGGCCAGGGTTAGCCAGAAACCTTTTCGATAGTCATCCGTCAACAGGTCACTTCCTTATGTTGTGATCGCCTCGCTCACCCGCCGCGTCGTCAACCTCTGGCATCTTCCTGACTCTCGATAAACGCCTCGATACCTTCAGGGGGTACTGGCCCTGCCTGCACGGCTTTGAGCTTTCCGCCCGGGGCATAAAGAAGGAAAGTGGGCGTACCCCTCAAAGATTGGCCCGTCTGCTGATGGAAGAATTGAGCCACATCCTCTCCCTCAGCCAACAGATTCGGAAAAGCCGCCCCATGTTCTTCCACAAAAGCCCAGGCTTCCATGACCGCGGCCAGGCCATCCAGCGAGATGCCAAGCACAGTCAATTGGCCGTCGCGGTGACGATCATGAAGCTGGGCATATCCGGGCATTTCATTGGCGCAGATCGGACAGGTCCATGACCAGATCATCACTGCCAGCCAACGATCGTCTTGCAGATAGTCGGAAAACTGTACCGCCTCTCCTTCGAGATTCGTAAAGCGGCCGTCGCCGAGACTGGTTTGACTCAGGCCGATAAGGAACACAAAGGCCAGAGCGGCCCGAATGTTTTTTCTCCACGGCATCTTCATGCTGGGCCAACTTCTTTTCTGCTTGTCTCGCTCCGATCGTGTTTAACAAGCAGAATTCCTAAAACCACTAAGCCCATACCAATAACCGACTTCAAAGTTAGGGTTTCGCCAAAGAGCGGCCACGCGATCAGGGCCGTGACAGGCGGAACCAGAAAGAAAAGACTGGCGACCTGAGTCGCGGCCTGGGCACGCACCAAGAGCCATAGCAGCGTCATTGCCCCCAGCGACAGCACGATCACGAGCCAGCCCAAAGCAAAGACAAATTCTCCTGTCCAGTTAACCTGTCCACTTTCCCACGCAACGGCAATTAGGAACATAAACAGGGCCGCTGCCAAAAACTGAATACAGGACCCCGTTAACAGGTTCATCTGTGCGCAGAACCGCTTCTGATAAATCGTTCCAAGACTCATCCCCATCACCGCCACCACGCAAAGGACCACACCGGTAAGGGTGCTGTCGAGATCATCGATATAGCGCCATGAGACAAGAGTCACTCCGACCGTCCCGATCACGAAGCCAATCCACTGACGGGCCCGCACGGTTTCCCCAAGGATCGGGCCTACCAGCACCGCGGTCAGTATGGGCTGCATGCCGACGATCAAGGCGCTATCCCCCGCTGTAACGCCAAGACTGATTCCCCCGAAAATACCACCCAGGTAAATCCCATGCACCAAGAGACCCACCGCAGCGATGTGAGCCTTATCTGTATGGTTGTCCGGCCACGCGGCTCCGGTTAGCCCTGCAACCACCGCCAGTATCGCTGCCACCGCAAAAAAACGAATAGCCAGAAAGGTGGCTGGCTCTGCGTAGGGCAACCCCATCTTTGCCCCGATAAACCCGGTACTCCAAAGCACGACAAATAACGCCGGCGCCCCAAAAAACAGGAGGTTGGCCGGCGTTGCGGAAAAGATTTTCTTTGCAGACAAAAACAGGGTTTCGATAAAATCAGGCAGTGCGTAGTCTATTGCAAGACCTGCCCATTCGCAGGTCGACACCCCCTGCCACATCTGATGGCGTCGATTTTTCGGCGTTGTCGACGGTTCCTGGAGTCTACGAATGAGTGATAACCCGTTTGTCAACGTGGTAACACAACACACTTTTGCTGATGAGGTAATCGAAAGTTCAAAGACCACGCCAGTGTTGGTGGACTTCTGGGCCGAGTGGTGTGGGCCCTGCAAAATGTTGATGCCGATACTCGATAAACTTGCGCTCGAGTATGACGGAAAGTTCCGGGTGGCCAAAGTGGATACGGAGAGCGAGCAGGAACTCGCAGCCGCTCACGGCATCCGCAGTCTCCCCACCGTCAGGATGTTTCGCGATGGCGCTGCAGTGGATGAGTTTATGGGCGCCCTGCCGGAAAGCGGCGTCCGGGAATTTATTGAACGCCATCTTCCCCGACCCGCAGATGATCACTTAGCCGACGCCGCGGCACTCGCCAACGAGGGAAAGCTGCCGGACGCGATCGCACTGCTTAAAGAATCGCTTGAGGCAGACCCCGACTACCTCCAACTGCGTCTCGCGCTCGCATCCTACCTCCTCGATGCCAAAGAGGCTGATGGCGCAGCCGAGTTGCTCCGGAGCATTCCCCTGGCTGCCGCTCAGGATCCCCAAACCAAGCAGCTGCGTGCACGCATCGAGATTGCCCTAAGCGTTGACTCCGATGTCGACATTCAAGACCTCAAAGATCGCGTCGAAAAAGCGCCGGACGACCTTGCCGCCCGAATCACTCTGGCGCAAAGCGCATTGCAGGACCCCAACCAGCTCGAGTCTGCGATGACACAGTTTTTGGAGATTATCCGGCTGGATCGCGGCGGCGAAACAGGCCAGAAAGCGCAGGCAACCTTGTTGCAGGTATTTCAAAGTCTCGACCCGCAGGACGATCGGGTTAGACGATGCCGCCGAGAACTCGCACAGGCACTCAACTGAGACTGCGGTTTAACTACCCTCTCGGGTGATGACTGCTGTGCAGTGTCTGCAGTCTCGCCTTAGCGACATGGGTGTAGATTTGGGTGGTGGATAAATCTGCATGGCCCAGCAGCATTTGCACACTCCGAAGATCGGCCCCGTGGTTAAGGAGATGGGTTGCAAAAGCATGGCGCAAAGAATGCGGGGAAAGAGACGAATCGATCCCTGCCAGGGTGCTGTACCGCTTGATGAGTTGCCAAAACGCCTGTCGTGTCATCGGCTGACCCCGCCGTGTCAGAAATACTGCACCGCTTTTCTGCTCACCGAGCAACGAAGGCCGGGCGCCTTGAAGATATTCGCCAAGTCGGCTTGTCGCCTCGTCTCCCAGGGGCACAATACGCTCTTTGCCGCCTTTGCCGGTAACGCGGACAAGCCCTGTTGTCAGGTCAAGTTCGTTCAGTGCAAGCGCCACTAGTTCTGACACCCTTAGACCGCTGGCATACATGGTCTCCAGCATCGCTCGGTCGCGCAAACCCAGGGTCGTCTCAGGGGGCGCAGCCAGGAGTTTCTCAACACTGGCCTCGGTGATCGCTTTTGGCAGGGGTCGGCCCAGACTCGGTGAGCGGACGTCCGCGGTCGGATCCTCCTGAATCAAACCTTCACGAAGAAGATAGCGATAAAACCGGCGCAAGGTGGACAATCGGCGTGCAGAAGACCTCGGGCTCAGTCCCTGGCGGACATTTGCTGCCAGATAGCTGAGCAATTCGGCCCGGCTCACTGCCTCGAGGGAGAGATTTTTTTTGCCCAGCCACCCTTCAAACGCTGCCAAGTCATTGCGATAGGCATTCAGGGTATTTTCACTCAACCCGGACTCCAGCCAAACTGCATCCAGAAACTGCTCCGACAACAGGGAAGCGGGCTGTTTGTTCGATTTCACGGCGAGAGGTCGCGCTTTCGTTGCTGCTCGATCTGGGCCAGACGGTATCGTAACTTTGCCTGCATTTTTGGGTCCGGAGAGCTTCCCAACAACCTGCTGTATACCTTGGCTGCATCGTCATAAAACAAGCCTGATTCGAGCGCCTGAGCAGCCTGGTACAAAGCGCTTTTTTGCCAAAACGGGTTACGCTCACCCGCAAGCCGGGCCGACTCCAGATAGTAGGCAGCAGAGAGAGCGAAATCACCGACTTCGTACCACGATTGCGCCGACCAGAAGAATAACTCCCGACGGTGCCCCTCAGTCTGGACCAGCGGTGCGGTGATTTCGAAAAGCCTTAAAGCCAGGTGGTGCTCGCCGATAAATTGCAGATCAAACATGATTTGCATTACCCGATCCAAACTGTCCGGGGTGATTTGCTTAATGCCAGACAGCCAGTCTCCAAGCTGGCGCGCTCCCCGAACCGCCTCTCCCCCCAGAATCAATATCCGGGCAGTACGAACCGTCCATGCCCCATGATCAACACCGGCTGGGGGTTCACCCATCAAAGACTGCAGGCGTGCTGCTAATGGCAGGTTATTCCCCCGCAGCGCTTCGTCCACGAGGAGCATGATTGCCTCTGGATGAAGTTGGGCCACATCGACATCCAAGGCGCCGTCGATAAAGAAAAATGTGATCAACCGATTCAGGCCCTGCTCAACGAGATGACCAATGAGCCAAAGCGTTATGACATCCGACATTTTCCGGTCAGGCGCCAGGCGCAATAGACTCACAGCAAGAGCACGGCGGCTGACATCACTTTGGGAACCTGACTGGTTCAGATACGCCGTAATTCCCTCAGGGTTATCCAGCGAAATCTCTGCCTCGCCAAACAAGGGTTCGGCAAGCACCGAGTAGGTTTCGATAAGCTGGCGCGGCGCATCAATCTGAACGAGTGGCGGGAGTTCAACGGTGCTTTGAGCCAGCGCTTCGAGGGCGAGTCCTCGGGTATCCGAAAATTCTGGGGTATCGGCGATCCTCGCGATCATGGCGGAACGCAAGGCCGTCACACGACTGTTGTCGGCGGGGATTTTTACTTCACCGAGTTGGATTAAGGCTATGCCCGGAGGGAGCCCTTGACCCTGCCACCTGGCATACACCTCCCACAATCGTGCCTCAACGGAGGACAGTTCACTCAGTACCGTGACGGCTTCCCCGGACTGACCTGAGGCCAACAGCACCAGGCCAAGAAGCTGCCGCCAGGAGGGCTGGTCCGGGGAATACTGAACCTCTACGTTACGGGCGACACGTAGCGCTTCGGAATAACGGCCTTCACGGAAATAGGCGCTCACGTTTCTTTCGAGGATCTGCTGGTGGATACCAGTATCCGTGGCCACCTCCTCGGCAAGCGTTTCAAACACCGTTCGCGCTTCATGAGGCTTATTGGCACGAAGCAGGAAATCCCCCAGCCGGAGCCCGAGTTCAACGCGAAGCGCCCCTTGCGCGCTCCCGAAGGCGTCTGTGATCTCGCTTTGCAGTTGGTCCAGCTGGTCCTGGCGTTCCAGCAGGTGCCAGCGTCTGCGCTGCCTCTCTCCCGGATCTGACCCCGGGACCAGCAGTGGATCCGCCAAAAGATAGAGTCCCAATTCATCGAGCTTCTGACGCTGCAATTCAAAAAGCGTCTGCTCATCGAGTCTCAACAGAAACTCAGGTTCTGTCCGACGAGGTTCTTCCGAATTCAACCCGGTCAGGGGCTGCAGGGCCCCCTCGCTCTTAAGAAGCGTATCGAAGTTAAGATTGAACGAGGGGCTCGAACCACTGCCCGCCTCAACAGAGACCGGCGCAGACACAGGATCTGGGGTGGGTGCCGACTCAGCATCGGCAGCGTCTACAGAAAGAGGAAGTAACAGCGCTGCCGCTGCCACGAAAAGGAAAATTCTGCCAAGACCATCGCAACAACCCGCCGCGGCGACTTCCGGAAACGGCCGGGACAAACCCGGCCCGGCCCATTCAATACGCTGACAGATAGTCACCGGCGGTTCGGGGATACACCCCCAGGTTTACGGATTGCATTCAGCCCGCGGGTGCCGGCGTAAGTGCAAATCCAGTAAGCGAATCAGGAAATCTTTTCTCGAATTCGAGCGGATTTTCCGGTTCGGCCGCGAAGGTAATAAAGCTTGGCCCGACGCACAGCTCCACGGCGACGGACTTCTATACCCGCGACCAGGGGGCTATGGGTCTGAAAAACTCTCTCGACTCCTTCCCCATAGGAGATTTTTCGAACGGTGAAGGATGAGTTCAGACCCCGGTTTTTCCGAGCGATAACCACCCCCTCGAAGGCCTGAAGCCGCTCACGTGAACCCTCTTTCACTTTCACCTGCACACGAACCGTGTCACCCGGTGCAAAGTCGGGAATATCGGTCTTGATCTGCTCGTTCTCGAGCTGCTCGATAATGTTAGTCATCACGAACTCTCCTGTCCTTTTGATTCCAATTGTGCCTTAAATTCCTCTAGAAGAAGACTCTCTTCTTTGTTCAGCTTCCTTTTTTCCAGCAAGTCTGGGCGACGAAGCCAGGTCTGACCCAACGCCTGCTTCAGCCGCCAGCGACGGATCGACTCATGATTTCCGCCTAACAACGTCTCTGGGACCTTGTGCCCTTCAAATTCTTCCGGCCGAGTGTAGTGCGGCCAGTCCAGCAAGCCGGACCCGAAAGAGTCTGCCTGGGCCGATTCCTCGTTCCCCAAGACGCCCGGTAAATGCCTTACCAACGCTTCAATCAATACCATCGCGGGCAACTCTCCGCCCGCTACAACATAATCTCCTATCGATACCTCCTCGTCGACTTCAGCGTCGAGGAGTCGCTGATCGATTCCCTCGTATCTTCCTGCCAGGAGCACCAGAGCCGGCTCTCCTGCAAGTCGCTCTACTGCTGCCTGATTCAGCGGCGCACCCTGCGGGCTCAGGCCGATGACCCTGCCCCCGGAGGCCCGCCGGGCTTCGCGGATTGCTGCCGCCAGCGGCGGCGCCTGCATCACCATCCCCGGTCCTCCCCCGTAGGGTCGATCATCTACGCGGCGATAACTATCCTCACAGTAATCCCGCGGATTCCAGAGATGAAGTTCCAGAATCGAGCGCTCCCGCGCAATTCTGGCAACCCCGAACTCGCCGACGGCCGAAACCAGATCCGGGAAAATAGTGACGATGTCTATTCGCATGGTTCATCTACCGACCGTCACCAGTGTCCACCCCGCTTCCCAACGAGTTCGCCTATTCCGCCTATTCCGGCAATTCCGCAATCTCCTCACGCGCTCTGAGCAATCTAAAACCAGCCTGCGTCAGAACGCTGCATCCCAGTCAACGATGATCCGGCCTTTTTCTAGATCCACTTCATGAACCCTCTCTGGCACATACGGGATCAGGCGATCTTTTTTGGATTTCACGACCAAGACGTCGTTTGCACCGGTTTCCAGCAAATGGTCCACGGTGCCCAGGCACTCGCCTTCAAGATTGAAAACTGCCAAACCCTCAAGTTGAAACCAATAAAACTCCCCATCGTCCGTTGGGCTCAGCCACTCAGGTTTTATGGCTATCTCTGACCCAACCAGTGAAAGCGCCTGGTCGCGGTCACTGCACTGATCCAGTTGTGCAATCACCCCTTTTCCGTGACGCTGCCCCGCTATTAACGCAACCTCTTTCCAACTGTCTCCTTGACCTACCATCCAACGCGGATAGTCAAGAATGCTGCCCCGTTCGCGAGAGTAGTCAAATACCTTGACCCATCCCTTGACCCCGAAGACCCCATTGATCTGACCCAAAACCACCGGGCGGGTTTTCAGATCAGGCATGACGGCATGCCATCCGAAACTGGGAAGTCGACTGTCTTTGGCCCCCGATTTTTTAAGGAAGGGGCCGAGGACTCTACTGTTTGAGGAAAGACGCGACCCGCTCTGAAGGCTGGGCGCCCTGGCTGATCCAGTACTCCGCACGGTCGCGATCCAGTCTCAGGGACTCTTCGCCCTTAGCGGCCATCGGATTAAAAAATCCGATTCGCTCGATGAACCTGCCTCGCGGCTGCCGCCGCCTGTCGGAGACGACAATGGAATAAAAAGGCCGCTTCTTCGAGCCGCCTCGGGCAAGCCGAATGGTTACCATCTGTACAATCCTCTAGAAATTCGCCAAACCATTCAATTTTAACATAGAAATAAAGTCCTCAATGCCGCAGGGAGGTTTTATTGGAGCATCGAGGGCCCGCCGCCTGGGAATCCGCCGCCTTTCATTTGCGCCATCAGTTTGGACATTCCTCCTTTGCCCTTCATTTTTTTCATCATTTTCTGCATCTGGGCAAATTGCTTCAGCAGCCGGTTAACCTCCTGCACCTGGGTGCCGGATCCGGCAGCAATCCGCCTTTTTCGGGACCCCTTAATAACTGCTGGAAATGCCCGCTCCCCCGGGGTCATCGAATTGACTATCGCAATAAGCCGTGACGTCTCGCTGCCCCCCATCTGCGCACGAGCTGCCTGAGGCAAGGAAGCCATACCGGGAATCTTTTCCATCAGGCCGCCAAGCCCGCCCATTTTCTCCACTTCCTGAAGCTGGTCCCTAAAGTCCTCCAGATCAAATCCTTTGCCTTTTTTGAGTTTTTGGGAAATTTTCCGGGCTTTCTCTTGATCAACACTGCGCTGGACCTCCTCAACCAGGCCCACCACATCGCCCATCCCAAGAATTCGGGACACGACCCGGTCTGCATGAAACGCCTCCAGCGCCGACGCGTCCTCACCCACCCCCAGGAACTTGATCGGCTTGCCGGTCACCTCCCGCACTGAAAGCGCAGCCCCGCCTCTGGCGTCACCATCCGTCTTCGTCAAGATCACCCCGGTCAACTCAAGGGCCTCGTTGAATGCGTCCGCGCTCTTGACAGCATCCTGACCTGTCATGCTGTCAACCACAAACAGTGTCTCGATCGGATCAACCACATCGTGCACGGCTTTAAGCTCAGTCATCATTTCTCCATCGACATGGAGGCGACCTGCTGTATCCACGATGAGCACATCGTCCGAACGCACCCGAGCCTGTGACAGAGCGTGTCGTGCGATGCCGACGGGATCCGCCCCCTCTGAGACAAAGCCTACGCCGTTCTGCTGCGCCAACTGGGAGAGTTGCTCAATGGCCGCCGGCCGGTACACGTCAACACTGCACAGGAGAACCTGCTTCTTTTCGCGTTCCTTCAAAAAACGGGCCAGTTTCGCGGCGGTGGTGGTTTTGCCCGCACCCTGGAGTCCCGCAAGCAGAATGACTGCCGGAGGGGTCACCGAAAGATTCAATCCCTCACTCTCGGCGCCCATCAGGGCGACCAACTCATCGTGAACCACTTTGATGACGGCCTGACCGGGACTGAGACTCCCCAGCACAGCCTGCCCTACTGCTTTTTCCCGAACACGGTCAAGAAAACTCCGCACCACCGGAAGCGCCACATCGGCCTCCAGCAGGGCAATACGCACTTCGCGCAGCGCGTCCCGAATGTTCTCCTCATTAAGGCGGCCGCGACCGGTTAACTCCTTAAAAGTGGCTTGTAGCCGGTCTCCTAATTGGGTAAACATTTTTCTCGCTGGGCAATAGGTTGTGGGCTTGCTGTTAAAGCCTGGCGGCACCTGAGGGCAGTCGCGATTAGGCTAAAATCGCTTCATGAAAAGGCGACGGCGTGATTTTACACGCTGGCCCTCTCCTACGTTTAGCATCATCTGGCCCTTACACCCCACGTTACCTGACTATGATCCCAGTTTTCAGTCTGACGGCCATGTTTCTGTATGCTGGCGCCTGGGCGGCTCTGCTACGGTCCCTCACTGCCGATCCCGCGAAAGAACAAACCAAAAGATTCGACGTCCTGCTGGCTTATCTTGCAGCAATGGCTCACGGCCTCTTGCTGGCGCCGGCGCTGTTGTTTACGAACCAACCCAATCTGGCCCTCGGCAGCACGCTATCTCTTATTGCCCTGATCATCGCGCTTTTGTTTTTGGCCGGCCGATTTTTCCAACCGGTGCAGGGACTGGGCATCCTGATTTATCCATCCGCTTTTGTAGGCGTCGGATTGGGCTGGCTGCTGCCAGGACCGCTCTACGCCTCCAGCCTTGAAGGGGCGAGCGGTCTTTTTCACATCATCGGCGCGGGCCTCGCCTATGCACTGCTAAGCCTCGCACTCGCCCAGGCCATCCTGCTGCATTTTTACGATCGCGGTCTCAAACAAAAACGTAATGTGGGCCTGTTTCGATCTTTTCCTCCCATCCTGACCATGGAGAAAATTCTTTTTCAGTTGGTCTATCTGGGTTTTGGATTGCTTACGCTGACCCTGTTGAGTGGCGCTTTGTCATCCGGACAGATGTTCGGGCAGGCGTTTTTGTTTAACCACCACACCATCCTCTCTCTTTTAGCCTGGATCAGCCTCGCCGCACTGGTACTCGGTCGATTGGTTCTGGGCTGGCGAGGAAGAACCGCTGTTCTTTGGACGGGCGCCGGATTCTTTCTGCTCGCCGTGGGATATTTTGGAACCCGTTTTGTACTGGAGGTATTGCTTGCTTCCTAAGGCGTTGGCCGGCGCCTTTGCTCCTAAATTCCGATCCGATCTAGAAATCCATACCATCCGACCGAGGCGGAGAGGAACCAGGGTTTGCCGTAATACAGCGGTCGTGTCCGAAATGGCAAATCAGAAAGAACACTTCGACCCTCATCGCGTCCCAGCACCTGTTGTCCCAGTCGGGTGCCGAAATAGCTCGCGAGGGCGACCCCCGATCCGCAATACCCCATCGAGTACCAAATCCCGTCATGGCGCCCTAAATGGGGCATGTGCTGAAACGTCCATCCAACA
>CEOQ01009243.1_pt1 | contig 10900 bp, 9 predicted proteins | sample 361351 | NCBI WGS metagenome assembly CEOQ01 (sample SAMEA2619907, study PRJEB7988) | marine metagenome | biome: marine biome (ENVO:00000447); feature: deep chlorophyll maximum layer (ENVO:xxxxxxxx); material: "saline water (ENVO:00002010), including plankton (ENVO:xxxxxxxx)" | depth 60 m | reverse complement strand
ATTATTTAGAGAAGTTCCGGTTTTTGTCTTAATCGCCTGGAGTAGCCGCGATTTCGTCCGCAGCATCATTTTGAGATTCATCGAATTTTTTCCCAGTCTTTGGATCAACTTCAAATGGGCTGTTTAACTCGAGTTCATCTGCTATTTCCCTAACTGCGGGAAGCACTTCTTCACCCATCAAACGAAGACTCCTCATCTGATCGTCATGAGTCATTGCTCCGTCTCCGTCCCAAAAAAATACGGAACCTGGTCTGAGGTATTCCAAGACATGCCGTATTTTCGGAATTACTGTCTTGGGAGTTCCCGATATTATGGTGTAGTCTGACACTTGATCTTCAAACGATCTTGATAACTGACCTCCCCTATTGGCTGTAGCAACCTGCATCGTAGGTAGAGTTCTTCTTCGTGACGTCATGCCAGGGAGTTTATTCAAAGCTGGGTTAGCAGTGCCTTCATTACCAGCGTTGAACGGGTTACTCGGACCTTGAACAAACTTTTTTGCAACTTCTTCAGCCAATTCCTCAGTCTCATCCACGTGTACTTTCCAAAGATAACCAAAATTTTGAGAACCCGCCTCGTAGCCTTCTTCTCTAGCAGTCTCTTTATAAACTTCAAAAGACTGTCTTGTTGGTTCAAGTTGAGTTGCCAACATAATGTATGGGATTCGTTGACGGGCTGCCCACATCACTGAATCCCGACTAACAACCCCAGGTAACATTATTGGCGGATGTGGTTTCTGATAAGGTCTTACCCAAGGATTAACATACCTGTATTGGTAATGCTTACCTTCCCATCGAAAAGGTCCTGGTTCTGTCCAGGCTTTCACAATGAATTCATGTGCTTCCTGAAATCTTTCCCAATTGTACGCTGGCGGAGCGTTATGAGAGACACTTTCACGTGCGGTACCTCTTACCCAACCTGAAACTAATCTCCCTTTGGATATCATGTCTATGGTAGCCAACTGCTCTACCAACCATAATGGATCATCCCAAATAGGTAGAACATTTCCCAAAAGTACTATCTTAGCTCGGTTCGTTATACGAGCAAGAATGGAAGCTTCCACGTTTACAGTACTACCCATGCAAAACGGACTGCTATGATGTTCATTCAACATCAGTCCGTCAAATCCCATCTCTTCAGCGTAAATTTTTTCGTCCAAATACCTGTTATATAAGTCTGACCCCAACATCGGATCATATATATCATTACTGAGAGTCAAATCTTTGATCGACTTCCCCGTAGCACCAAAATATCCAGATTTCGGATCTTGATATGGTCTCTCCGTAAAATGCCCTATGAACATATACTTCTCCCTATCTCATTCATATAAAGTTACTTAAGAAAATTCGTAGTCACTTTTAGAAATTCTTCCATGTTTTCTATCTCTGGCCTATGCCCACTTTGGTCAATTAGGCTAAGCTTTGACCCAGGTATCGACTCGTTATATATTCGAAACGAATCAATGGGTACAATCGAATCTTGTTTACCTGCCACGATCAATGTTTGTAGACGTTTTAGTCGTCCCAATAAATAAGGCAATGTCTGATTGTACATGTACGGTTTCCAAGCCAGTCTAGCAGACTGCTCCCTTCCCACTTCCCACAATTCTTCCTGTTCTGCCGATGGTTCATCAGGTCTTATGACACTATATTCTTTTACTGACTGGGGATCCAAAAAACTTTCTTCCAAAAAATCAGGGGCCAAATTAAGGAAAAGGTCATAAATTTCACCCTCTTCAGGTTTAACACCCATTGGCCCAACAAGAACAAGTCTCGAAAACTTGCCCGGGTCCATCACAGCCATCTCAGCTGCTAGCCAAGCACCCATTGAAAATCCCATTAACCTAATATTTGGTACATCAATTTGGTCTAGCAGCTGAAGGTAAGCCCCTGCCAAGTCACTCACCTTCATAGCCCAATCTAACCGGTCAGATTCGTCATAACCCGGATGGCTCGGTGCCATTACTTTATATCTCTTAGATAATTCTTGATGATAGTTCATCCAACCAGGGAATCCCAACTCACCGTGGAGGATCAATAAAGGATCCCCAGACCCTGAGGTTCTCATCGTAAGTTGGCCACCTAAAACTGTTAAATTCTCTTCTTTAAATTCGGAAGACTCTCCTGACATTCCATATTCCTCAAATCACTAATCTTTTATAAACCGAAGTCTAATTTTTGCGATTATAGCGGAAATATTATAAAAATCAGAATTTTTGGGAATTTGTTGGAATGGCTGGCATAGTTTTATACTGCCGTTAAACTAACTGATAAAAGTGAGAATTGGCGAGGTATCGCAGTGCCTAACATAAAATCCGGGATATTCATTATGCCCTTCCATCCTCCTGATAAGGAACTATCTCAATGTCACGACGAAGATATGGAACTGTTAACTGAGGCTGACAACCTCGGGATCAATGAATTTTGGGTTGGAGAGCACCACACATTATCATGGGAACCTATTGTTAGCCCTGAAATGTTTATTGCTGCGGGTTTTCGACAGACCAAAAACATACGGATTGGACCTGCCCCGCTTCTCTTAAATTTCCATCATCCTGCACAGGTTGCAAATCGGCTGGCATTTTTAGACCACTTCTCACACGGTCGTTTAAATATTGCCTTTGGGCATGGGGGAGCTCCCTCAGATTTTGAAATGTATGGCCTAGAAAGTTCCGAAATGCAAAATATGTCCGAGGAATCTATGAGGATTATTTTAGAAATGTGGGAAAAGGACCCCCCATATAAAATAGCAGGACCTTATTGGACGGTAGAGTTAAAAAGTAGTGATTCGGATATCGGATACGGCAGAATTCAAAAACCTCTACAAAATCCATATCCTCCGATATCTGTTCCTATAACAGGCTATAACTCCAATTCTGCGCGAATAGCTGCGAAATTCGGATTCTCTCCGTTTAGTCATTCCATTACGTCGCTGCCAGTCCTGAAAGACAATTGGGAAACTTATTCCAAATCTAGGAATCTTCTGGACCTTAAAGCTGACCGTTCTGATTGGAAATTGGCCCGAACCATATTCATTGCAGACAGTGACGAAGAAGCTAAAAGAAAAGCCAAACAAAACAGCATTTCTAAAGCTTATAAATATCTCGCTTCCGCTATCAAAAAAGGGCCCGGACTCACAATTATGAAATCTGATCCAAATCAACCGGACAGTGAAATAACCGAAGATTATCTATTAAACGAACTCGTAATAGCAGGATCCGTTGAAACGGTAATTGAGCGTTTACAAGAATTAACAGAATTCCTTGGCCCATTTGGCACCTTAGTTAATATGTCATTCGACTGGATAGATCAAAATGACAAAAAGGCCTGGATCGAGAGTATGGCAATTTATCAAAATGAAGTGATACCCAAACTCAGTTCAAATCTAAACTAAATTAGTGACTCCAAAGGTGGGAAATGTCCATAGACTATAGAAAGAACCGTACAAAGTCTGCGTTGCTGGATGGCGCCACCATCAAAGTACCTGAAATAAACAGGGTCTTTGATCCAACTGTGGTTGAAACAATAGCTTCTGTAGGATATCAATGTGTTTGGATAGACATGGAACACAGCCATGCAGATTTCAAGGACCTCGCCACACTTATACTTGCAGCTCGCGCATCGAATATAGATGTTTTTGTAAGAATTCCTCATGGTCCCTACAACCAAATAATAAAAACTTTGGAAATAGGCGCCTCAGGGTTAATATGGCCTCATTGTAAGACTAGGGCAGAGGCTGAAGAATTCGTTGAAATGGCCAAATATCACCCAAAAGGTATGCGCGGTATGGGTGGTGGAAGAGACTCCGCGTTTGGCAAAAGTAAGAAACCGGAGTATTACGATATTGCCAATGACAACGTGTTATTAGGCGTAATGATTGAGGACAAAGAAGGAGTGGAGGCGTGTGATGATATCGCTTCCGTAGACGGCATTGATTTACTATTTGTTGGGCCTGGCGACCTATCTCAAAGCTACGGAGTTCACAGAGATCCAGGAGACCCGATATCTAAACCCGTAGTTTTAGAAGCCTTTGATAAAGTTGGTTCTGCTTGCCGGGCACACGGGAAATTTATGGGTACTGCTGTAGACCCAGGAGAATCCATGCGCCTAGCTGTGGAGAGAGGAACTACTTGGCTTAACTGCTGCCATGACGTTACGGCCCTTACAAATGGATATGAGTCAGCAATGCAACACACAGAGGAGATCGTTAATAATACTTCACTAATTTAAGAAAGCTTAACTGACCCACTATAGTCTGACTTGGCTTTGTCTATGGCACGCATTCTTCCATCCAAAAGAACCTCTACTCTATCTTTGGCCCATTGGTTTGACACTTCCATACCTACAACAGAACCTTGAAATTGCGGCATAACGTATCTTGCCAAAAGCTCATAACTTCTCAAAATATTTTCCCTAGAGGCCCAGTCGACCGTCTGCACAAGAAATCCACCAAACCCACCGCTTTCTTTAGCTAAATTATTGATTCCTTCAATACAATCATCCGGAGTACCAACTATCCAGAATCCATTATCTGACATCCAGTCAACAACCTGATCTCGAGGTCCGTCAAACACCGGTTTTCTACCATTTGTGCCTTCTGTGTAATCTCTGAGAAATCCAGCAGCTCCTGCCCTAGCCTGCTCTCGAGCCTCTTCTCGGGTTTCAGCCAAATGAACGGGAACTACAAGGCGCCAATCTTCCCTCTTCACAACTTGGCCATACTTTTCTGCAGACTCTTCAGCTATGTCCCATAATTTTCCATAATCAGCTCGATCTGATGAGGGATCTCGAGGTACAGTTATGGTCAACACGGAGGCACCGTGTTTTCCTGCCAACTGAACACCAGAAGGAGATTGAATAGACGCAACAGCAATTGGCATGTGGGGTTTTTGGTAGGGGCGAAGCTGCAGCAAAGCTTCATTCAATTCAAACCAATCTGATTTATAGGTTATTGGTTCAAGTTCTGTAAATAGCCTAAGTATAACTCCTAGTGCTTCATCCATTTTTTCCCTTTGGCTAGTAGGGTCAATACCCATCATAAAAGCATCTGTCGGAAGAGCACCTGGGCCTACTCCAAACATAACTCTACCTCTGGTCATATGATCCAATTGAACCATTCTATTAGCCACCATGAACGGATGGTGATATGGCAGGCTCACTACCCCTGTTCCAAGATTTATGCGCCTTGTTCGTTCAGCTGCAGCAGCTATAAACAACTCAGGTGAAGATATAGTTTCCCAGCCCGCACTATGGTGCTCACCAATCCAAGCCTCATCAAATCCTAGCGTGTCTAGCCATTGGATCAACTCCATATCCCTCTCCAATGCTAAGGTAGGATTTTCTCCCACCTTGTGGAAAGGTCCCAAAAAGATACCAAATTTCATTTTTTCAGGTAGATTCATTTCTCATTGTCCTTTGCCTACGATCAACCGTAGGGTTCTATAATGTGAGATCATATGCGACGATCTTCGCCATGACAAATAAACAAACCATCACTCTAGATGAGTTAGTGTGATTTTTAAATCAATTTGATAACAGTTCATTGAAAATAAATATTTATTACGGTTGGTGGATTGCAGTGACAGCCCTAGTGGTAAATGCCGTAATATCTGCCCCTGCATATGGCGCTACTGGACTTTGGATAGACTCACTTGAAGCTGAATTCGGATGGAGTAGAACCCAATTATCGGTAGCTTTTTCATTAGGGCAATTGGAAGGTAGTATTGCGGCACCACTTGTCGGATATTTAATCGACAAAGTGGGAGGCAAGAAGGTCGCTTGTATCGGCGCCATAGTTTCCTCGCTAGGATTCCTATTACTCAGCCAGACCGTGCCGATTACAGAATCCAGAGAGAATTGGTTGGACCCAGCCATTTTCTACCTATCTTATGTCACCATAATGTTTGGTGTTACTTTGGGTGGCTGGATCCCAATGACTGTGATAATAAATAATTGGTTCTCAAAAAACAGAAGTCTGGCTATGTCCATCGGGTCTGTGGGATTTTCGGTCGGCACTTTTGCCATAGTGCCGTTCTTAGCCATACTAATTTCATCTGAGGATGTAGGTTGGAAAATAACTGCTGTGGGGTTAGCTGTATTTTTTCCTCTTCTGTTGATACCTATAACGAAAATTATTAAAAACACTCCTGAAGAAATAGGCGAAATCCCGGATGGTAAAATGGCCCTAGGACGTGTTAAAGGCGCAGCATCCACCTCCACACCAATTAACAGAAATGAATTTTCGTTATCTGACGCTCTTAGAGAAAAAGTGTTTTGGTATATTGCTATCGGGCACGGAGCTTCCGCGATGCTTACCTCCACCATGATGGTGCATCTGATTTTAGCCTTTAAGCACCAGGGAATCTCTCTACAAACTGCAGCATTCATTTGGGGCATTGCGATGGGAATTGGGGGAATCTCTCAAATTTTAGGAGGATTCCTAGGAGATAGAACACCAAAACATATTGCCGTATGTATATTTGGATGCGTACAGGCTATTGGTGTGTCGATATCGGTATTCGTCACCAACCTTTGGATGGCTTTTTTATTTTCCGTAATATATGGAATTGGTTTTGGGGCAAGAGCACCCATAACAACGTCGATGAGGGGAGATTACTTTGGGCGTAAATCATTTGGCAAAATAATGGGTGTTTCTGCCATGTCTATGATGCTCCTTACCATGATTGGTCCTATTTTTGCTGGTCACCTTTTTGACACACAAGGGGACTATAGAAATGGTTTCCTTATACTAGCCACGTTAGGTTTTATTGGTAGCCTAGTGTTCCTATTAGCAAAAAAGCCCACTCCTCCGAGATGAGATATAAGCTCACGCCAGTCACTAAATTTCCTCTTTCATTAATTTTTTCTAACCTCGGAGCCTATCCTTTTTGAGTTGACCATCAAATTCAGTCGATGACCCTTCAAAAACTACTTTGCCATTTTCTAGGGAAATAATCTTGTCTGCATAGCCCAACGCCATATCTATATCATGCGTCACCACTAATAAAGTCCTTCCTTCCATGGAAATTCCTTTCAGCAAACTATAGAATTCTCCTCTTAATTTTCTATCTACTGAGGACAGGGGTTCATCCATAATAATCATGCCCTTTTCCTGAGCAATGGCAAAAGCCAACCAAGCACGTTGTTTTTCCCCTGCAGAAATATCAGAAAATTTGCGATTCAATATACCTTCGAGATGAAATTGATCTGTCAAGGAGTTAAGAACTTCTTGTCGTAAATTACTAGCCTTAATTTCCTTATTTATGGCTACTGATATTACTTCCTTTACGGAAAGAAAGGGGGGATCAGGTAAATTTTGCGGCAAATAAGAAATATCTTTAGAAGAAAGGGTGTCAACATCCCCTGATTTAACTTTCAAAATTTGCATAATAAGGTTGATGACTGTGGTTTTACCAGACCCGTTTGGTCCAACCAGGCAATAAAAATAATTTGGAGATATTTGAAAGGAAACGCCCTGCAATATCTTCACATGATCAATTTCGACAAGCACATTGGACAAGGAAATCATTACTTAAACCTCCAAGCCAAATACATCATAAGCGGGGCCCCCAACACTGTGGTCGCAAGGCCAACTGGCAATTCTATGGGAGCAAATAACAACCTAGCTAACTGATCAGATAGTAGTGTGAGCAATCCCCCAGTAATGGCGGAAATAAATATCAATCCTTTTGGAGAGTTACCTACCAATTTCCTACCAATATGGGGCGATATCAAGGCCACAAAACCAATAAGACCTCCTGCATAAACGGAAGACCCGGCTAACCCGGCAGCAATAGACATCAAATAAACCCGAGTTCTTATTGGGTTTACACCTAACGATTTGGCAATATCATCTCCTAGAGTTATAGGTAGCAACCTTGATGAAAAACCGACCGCCGCTACCAAACACACGAATAATGATCCAGTTAAGAAATATATTAGCTCCCAAGAGCTGCCAGAAAAAGAACCAGCCACTAAACCAATCACTTGAGAAGGGAAAACTCGGCCATATGAAATCACACTAGTCCCCAAGGAAACCATTAGGGCACCTACTGCTATACCCATGATAGCAAATTTAACTGGCGTTAAATTCCGATTAGAAATCAGTGCGGTGAGGAATAAAGAAACGATCAACGAACTAGCCAAAGCACCAACAAAAACAGCGTAGGCTGGAATTGATATCAGCCCGGCAGTAACTATGGCCATAAATATCACAGCTCCACCTCCTATCCCAAAAAGGTTAGGGTCTCCGATTGGGCTCCGTGCTGATAATTGAATTAAAACTCCAGATAAACCTAAAGAAGCTCCTACTAATACACTCAATATCACACGGGGAATCCTTATGGACCACACTACAGTTGTCGCTACACCATCATCGGATCGTATCAACCCATTGTAAGTATCATGGAAACTTAAATCTGAGGGTCCTGCAAAAACTCCAATAATCGCAAAAAAGAACGTGGCTGCAAATGCAGCCACGTACGGAAAAGATTTTATTGATAAAAGTTTACTCAGCAGACACAGCATCCTTTAGAAATTCAACAGCCTCGACAATTCTAGGTCCAGGGGACTGCAAAAATAAAGTCACGTCAGCCTCTATTACATTACCAGTTTGGATAGCGTTCAAACCTGCAAATGGAGGTATTTGTTTGATTGAATCAGACAATCTTGGAGCAGGTACTGGTGCCGGAGTAATCGTCACCAACACATCTGGGTTTGCCATCAAAATGGCTTCGATGGACATCAAAGCAAACCCCGGGAATGGTCCCGAGTCTGGTAAGCCGGCCGCCTTGTTATCCATCCCAATAGTAGCTGCTATTAAACCAGTATATGACTCTGGGCGAGCAGCGTACAAATTCCTTTCTTGATCCGATATCAACAGCAAAACACTTCTATTGTCGTCTGCTCCCACCGAATCAAGCCTATTTTGGATATCAGTGATAGCTTTTTCAGCAACCGCTTCTTTAGCAATAATTTTTCCAATCATGGAAATATTTCCAGTAACATCGGTAACGCTTTCAGCCTTCACAGCAACAACTTTCAATCCAGATTTAGCAAACATTGAAGCGAATCTAGCTTGAGTCAAAGCTTCTATGATGACTAGGTCCGGCTGATTACTAATAATTGTCTCTATTGAGGGGTCGTAGGCACTTCCCACATCTGGCAAAGTTTGAACTTCAGCAGGGAAATTAGATGCCCTGTCTCTCAAAATTGCGGTACCCCCAGCTGCATATAGCATCTCTGTCGCTGTGGGACTTATTGATGCAATTTTCTCAGGAACTTCCTCGAATGTTATTTCTTGTCCAAGGGCATCAATTACAACTATAGGCTTCACCTCTTCAGACTCTTTAGCAGAAGATACTGAATCAGTTGTTGTAGTGTCTTGTGCAGTTGCTGGTTCAGAAGACACGGCAGGTGCGACTGATTCTTTTACTGGAGTGTCCGATTCGGAACAAGCTACAAAGATAAATAAAGATAATATGATCAGAATCCAGTTATATTTCATTATTTTAAACAACTTATTAATATCTCCTATTTAAATGTTATCAACGTAATAATATTACATATGCGAATATCATTGGGGTGTTTTTATGGGTGGGAGAGACATAAAACACAATAAATATTATCTATTTTTATAATGGGAAATTCTTTGGCATAAAAGCGCCTCCTGACCTACTTACTGCTGGTTGTAAGTCTTGGATGCCCTGAAGTGGGAGGGGCGAACCAACCTGTGCAGAAATAGATCAGGAGGCTAAAAGATGCCAGACTCAAGAGTTTCTTGGTGATTAACTAAGGCTTGTTTTCAGTCTGTGAAAGGACTGGCGAGAACCGGTTATAAGTTCTCAGGCTCCAATATGCTCTCAAGGTCTGGCAAGTTTTCTACTTAATCTAACATCCCTAAATCCCTAAATATGACTTGAGTACCAGTCAAATCTGATAAATCCTCCATGGTTAAAGCTGGCTTATTCAATTCTTCTAACGCTGGTAGCAACATGTGGGTTTTTACACCATGGTCACCTGCCAAAACCGGATATTCATAAATTTGGCCTGTGAAATACTGCTGTGCGACCTTCGATGTCATAAATCTAAGGAACTTCTCAGCATTTTCACGGTTTTTACCGGTGTTAACAATTCCCGCACCAGATACCATCACCAAGCTACACGGCCCACCATCACTTAGAAATAGGTTCCTTGCATTGAAGGTATCGCCTTGCTCAGAAATAAACCTGTGAAGATAGTAATGGTTTACTAAACCTATACTGATCTCCTCGGCTGCAGCTGCAGCAACCTGAGGTGTGTTTTTAGGGTAAACGCCTACGTCATTGGCCATCATATCTGAAAGCCATTCTTGGGTCTTTTCCTCACCCCACATAACCCTCATCCCTGTAACCATCGTCTGGAATGAGCTGTTTGATGGAGCCCAACCAAGCTTTCCTTTCCATTTAGGGTCTGTCAGCTCTTCGCATGAGCTTGGCAACTCGGTAAGATTAGCTGAATGAACCAATACCCTGGCTCGACCTGATATCCCTACCCATGTAGCATCAGAAGGCTTTGCCCAGTCAGCGACTGATTCAGTTATGTCACCAGGCAGTGTCACCAATCGGCCTTCTGCGGATAGAAACCCTAGGCCCCCTGGGTCCTGGGCGTAATAGATATCAGCTGGGCTATTATCGCCTTCTTCCAATATCATGCTAGCTACAGGAAAAGTTTTACCATATTTTGCCTGTACATCGATCCCTGTAAGATCTTCAAACTCTTCAATAATGGAGCCGATAAGACTCTCTTTTCGCCCTGAATAAATTACTAGATTACCAGGATCAGCCTCCCGCTCAACGACAATCTCTTTGGTAATGGTTTGCCCTGGAACCTCAACAGTCTTTACAACTTCCTTCTCTACCACG
>CEOQ01120696.1_pt1 | contig 10913 bp, 11 predicted proteins | sample 361351 | NCBI WGS metagenome assembly CEOQ01 (sample SAMEA2619907, study PRJEB7988) | marine metagenome | biome: marine biome (ENVO:00000447); feature: deep chlorophyll maximum layer (ENVO:xxxxxxxx); material: "saline water (ENVO:00002010), including plankton (ENVO:xxxxxxxx)" | depth 60 m | reverse complement strand
TTTAATTACATCTCTTACCTTAATTTTAATTATTATTTGGCACTTTATTACTTGGAAGCCTATTTCACCAATTTTTTTTTCTAATAATTTTATCAAGCTTGGACACAGAGGAATGCCAGTTAGCGCACCTGAAAATACAATTGCTGGTTTTAAAAAAGTATTGAATCATCAAATTGATGGAATCGAATTAGATGTACAATTTTCTAAAGATAAAGAATTAATTATATATCATGATTGGGATTTATCTAATTTAGGTTTCCCAAATAAAAGAATAGATATGTTAGATTCTAAAGAAATAAAAAAGTACTTCATTAAAGATAATAAAAATAATAATCACACTATTCCATTTCTAGATGAAGTTTTACAATTTTTCCCTAAAAATAAAATTCTTAATATTGAAATCAAACAATCATCTATTTGGAATACAGGTATTGAAAAAAAAATTTTAGATAGATTAAATAATTACAACTTAAATGATAATGTTATTATATCAAGCTTTAACCCAATTGTAATTAATAGAGTTAAAAGAATAAATCCAAATATATTCACAGCTTTTTTATGGTCTCTTGAAACTCCAATATTACCCTTTAATAATTTAATATGGATATTACTAGCTAAACCTGATGGATTTAATCCAGATATTAAATATATTAATAAAAATATTCTTAAATGGGTTAAATTAAAAAAAATGAAAATAATTAGTTTTACTATAAACAATCCTTCTGATTTGCAAAAAGCAATAAACTTAGACATCGATGGTATAATAACTGATGATCCAAATATAAATTAAATTATATGATTGAATATCCTCAAATTAAATATTTAGAGCCTAAATACATTAAAAAAATAATTTCTTCACTATTAATAGAAGATTCTCCTAAGGGTGATATAACTACTAATTTGATAGTCCCAAAAAAGAAAATAATTAAATCTGAAATGATTGCATGTGAAAATTTAGTTTTTGTTGGCGAAAATATTATACCATATTTTTTTGAAGAAAATTGCAATATAAATATTCTATCAGTTGATGGCGACATAATAAATAATGGAGATACTTTTGTTACAATAAAAGGATCTGCAAATGAGATTCTTTTAAAAGAAAGAGTTATGTTGAACTTAATTCAACGTTTATGTGGTATTGCTACACTTACAAAGAAATTTTCTGAAATAGCTAAACCATTTAATATAAAAATTCTAGATACTAGAAAAACTACCCCCGGTTTAAGATTATTTGAAAAATATGCTGTCAAAATTGGTGGTGGATATAATCATAGATTAAACTTATCTGAAGGTATTTTAATAAAAGATAATCATATTGCTGTTGCTGGATCGGTTACCAATGCTATAACTTTCATTAAAAAGAATAAACCTTTATTTTTAATTCAACTAGAAGTTGATTCGCTTGACCAAATTACTGAAGCTCTAGAAATTGGTGTTGATGGTTTTTTACTTGATAACATGTCACCGCAATTAATTAATCAAGCTATAAAAATAATTAAACAATATAAAGAAGATATTTTTATTGAAGTTTCCGGTGGAATTAATTTAAATAATATACAGAGCTATGCAAATAATGGAATAGATGCTATTTCAATTGGAGCACTTACCCATAGTGCAAAAAGCTCTGATATTTCATTAAAATTTCACTATTAACTATTTTCATATCAAAAAATTAATTATTTTTTTAATTCATAGTTAAAGTTATCTATCAATCTAATTTGTTTATAATAAATAGCTATGCTAATTAATACATTGCTCTCAATATTGTTTTCTATTTCTTTTAGTGTTAAGTCATCTGCAATTGAAATATAATCAATTGTTATTTTAGAGTTTGTTAATAATGTTTCATTAATAATTTTTTTTATTATTTTAGAATTTCTCTCTCCATTTTTTAATAATTTTCTACTTGCATGCAATGCATTATATATTATTCCTAATTCTGATTTTTCTTTCTCATTAAAATATTTGTTTCTAGAACTCATTGCTAAGCCATTCTTTTCCCTTACTGTTGAACAACTAATAATTTTAATTGGATAATTAAAATCTAATACAAATTTCTTAATTACCCTTAACTGCTGTGCATCTTTATTACCAAAAAATGCATAATCAGGTCTTACAATATTAAACAACTTTGCAATAACTGTTAATACCCCTGAGAAAAACTCTGGTCTACTTTTGCCTTCTAAAATTTTTGAAATTTTATTTTCAATAATCTCAGAACTAAAATTTTTTGGATATATTTCAGAATTTTTAGGATTGAATAAAATATCAACTTCAAGTTCTTTTAATTTTTTAATATCTGATTTCAAATTAACAGGATAATTTTCTAGATCTTCTCCCTTTGAAAATTGTTTTGGATTTAGAAAAATGCTAACGATAGTTATATCGCAATATTTTTTTGAAGAGTTTACTAGAGATAGATGTCCTTTATGAATAGCCCCCATCGTGGGAACAAAGCCGATTTTACCCTTAATATTACTGCGCCAAGAGAATAATCGATCAATTTTTGAAACTATTATCAATTTATTTACTTATTATAAATGAGTTATTAAACAAAGTGTTGCTTTTCAGGAAATTTTTTCAATTCTACTTCTTTTTTATATTGACCAAGACTTTTTTTTATCTCTTTATTTAAATCACCATATTTTTTTGCATGTTTAGGACTAAAATCACTATATATTCCTAAAATATCATGATATACTTGAATCTGTCCATCACAGTGTGGACCCGCTCCAATACCAATAGTTGGTATTGATATGCTTTGAGTGATGTCTAATGCAAGATCAGAGGGTATACCTTCTAGCACTATAGCAAATGCACCTGAATTTTCAATAGCTAAAGCATCTTCTTTAATTTTATTAGCATCAGACTTAGATTTACCTTGTATTTTATATCCAGACATTTGATTGATCGATTGAGGAAGTAATCCAATATGTCCCATAACTGGTATACCTGATTTTATAATAGCTTCAATTTTTTTTATATGGTTAGAACCTCCTTCAATTTTAACAGCCTGAGCATTTGATTCCTTTAAAAATCTTCCTGCATTTATTACCGCTAATTCAACGGATGGCTGGTAAGACATAAATGGCATATCAGCAACCACTAGAGATCTCTTTGCACCAGTTGTAACTGATTTTACAAGAAACAACATTTCATCCATATCAATTGGGATTGTTGTATCCATACCAAAAACAACCATTGCAGCACTATCACCTACTAAGATTAAAGGAAAACCTAAAGAATCAACAATCTGAGATGATGTATAATCATATGCAGTTATTGTTGCAAATGGAGTAGATGCTTTTTTAAATCGTTTTATTTGATTAATAGTAATTCTATTCATAAATATATTTAATTAAGATTTATTAAACTCATCTATAATTTGATTATTATTGTTAACATGAATAATCTTTGGTTTATAATTATTAATTTTTTTCTCATCTACTAAACAATATGCTGCAATAATTATAATATCTTTTTCTTTTACTAAATGTGCTGCTGCTCCATTTATACAAACATCATTAGAACCCCTAGTTCCCTTTATAACATATGTTTCAAGTCTATTACCATTTGTTATATTTAATACTTGTATTTTTTCGAACTCCTTTAAACCCGATACTTCCATTAATTCTTCATCTAATGTTAATGAACCAATATAATTAAGATCTGCTTGTGTAACTGTTGCACGATGGATCTTACATTTTAGCATTTCTATAAACAAAGCTATTTTTCTCCTTAAATATCTTTTTAAATTTAATACTAAAATAAAGTGTTGACAAAAATTGATTTCCCTGCTCTTGTAGTGATAAATAAACACTACACAATATATAGTAGTCTATATAAAATTACTTAAAGTATTTTATAAATTAACTCTTTGTTCTTCACTTATTTTTGTGATACTTTAAAGGATGATTATAAAAATAATTTAATATTTGGAGGTTTATTTTTTAGAAATGTTTTTTAATAAAAATAATTGCTTAATTTTCATGATTTCAGGTTTTTTTATTTTTTCTTGTGGGAGTAAAAGCTCAAATGATTCTCCTTCACCAGACTCTGATAATTTTAATTCTGTTGAGGATAGTTACCTTGGTGATGATGCTATTGAAATGAATAGTAAACTCTTGTTTGAGGAATTAAATTTAGAAATAAAAAAGTTAAAAGCTGAGCTAGAGTATTATAATGAAAGTTTAGGAGAAGTAGGGGCACAATCTAAATTATGGGCAAACCCTTTTGCAATATATAACAAAGAAATTGTTTTAAATAATGGTAGTTCAATATATGGGAAAATTATATATCAAGATCAAGATGTTATGAAGTTAGAAACCCTTATAGGTGAACTAATCGTTAATAGACAAAATATAGTAAGAGTTGTAAACAATGTTGCAGCCTATGGCCAATCTGAAACATCAAATTCTGAAACAAGTGGTTATCAATCAAATATAGGTGATAACTCTTCTGGCATAGATTTAGTACAACAACGTATTCAAAATCAATCTGCAAATTTAGTCCTTGTTGGTGATATTCAAGAAGAAAAGGATAATTCTGGAAATACAATCTTAAGAGGTGAAATTAAAAATGTTGGTAACAAAAGAGCTGATTTTGCTAAAATAATATTTACTTTCCGATTAAATTGGGAGGGTGATACTAAATCTTTGACGGCTTTTATCACAGGCACATCTAATACATTTAATACAGGTATTTCTTCAGACAATAGTGTATTGCCTCATGCTGTTGGACAATTTGAAATAATAATTCCAGCGTCTTTTGGTTCATTTATAGGTTATTCATATGATATTGATTGGAGTCAATATGAAAACTAATAATTTATTTTTATTAATATCAATAGTCTCAATAGTTTTTTGTAATGATCATATTTTATGGGATATGGGTATGGTTATAAAAAATGAACAATCAAATAATAAAAAGTTAATTGATCAAAAAACAAATAATATTCAAAAAGATGGGCTTATATCACCTACTTTTATTCCACCTACAAAACATTCTACATCATCAAATAATATTAAGGTTAGTATTTCTGAGCCAATCGTTAATTCTATTAACAAAGAACGTATCATAAAAAAATTGAATGAAAATTATTTAAATGAAAATTATTTAAATATTATTAAAATGATTGATAAAAGCAATCTAACAAACCTTAATATAAACGAACAAAATAATCTTAAATATTTATTAGCAGATGCATATTCTAAGGTTGGAAATTATAATAATTCAATAAAAATAATTACTGATGTTTTAAAACAATATCCTGAAGATCGTTTTTATATACTGTATGGAATGATTCTCGAATCTAAAGGAGAACGTAATAATGCTAAAAAACAATATAATAAAATTATTAATGACTATAAACAAAGTGAATATTATTTAACTGCAAAAATTAAACATCAAGTCTTATCTCGCAACTAAAATGTTTTTTAAATATATCCATTTTTTTTTTGTAATTTTCTTTACAATCAACATGATAGAAGCAAACTCGCGAGTTTCATTCTCTAGGCCAGGCGCAATGATGCGGATTCCAAGTGTTGATAATTCCATGAAAAACACCCTTTTTAAGGTTAATTTATCATCTGAAGTTTTATCTTCAAATCAAAATAGTTCTGCTTTTTCATTTACCACTCAAGCTCTTTCTGGCTATCAATATTCTGTTTCATATGTAACTCCTGTTCAACCTTCAAATACAATTGAATTTGGGTTTCATGTACAAAAAAGTTTAGCTATATATGAATCAATTATATTAGATGCCGGTATCCATGATATATTATTTAGACAAAGTAATAATGAAGAAGTAGAATCTGGGTTAGATACAAAAGGATTATCTTTATTTGGAGTAATAACAAGTCAAAAATCAATGGACCTATATAGTATTACAACTCATCTTGGATTTGGAAGTGGTAAAATAAGCATTGATTCTCATTTGTATGAACCTAATCAAATTCAGAAAATTGGTATTTTTTTAGGCTTTGAAATGAAAACCCCATATTTAAAAGATAATGGTGGAATTGATTTTTTAGTTGAATACGATGGGCAAGGTTTAAATGTTGGAAGTACAATCCCTATAACCAAGGCCTATAACTTGAATTTAGGTATTACACATTTTGAAAAATTTGGTGATTTTGCAACAGAAGATAGAGAAGGATCAGAATATATGTCACTAGAGGCTAATGCACCATCGATAACTTTAGGTTTAAGTATGTCTATACCCCGATTAAATATAGATGATACTGCAGAACCTCTAGAATTACTAGGAGATGGAATTTATTCTGAAACTGATACTTCCATTTTATATTATGATCCTATTTGTACAGAAGTTGTAGAATTACTAAGAGACTCAATTCAAGTTGAGAGGAATAAAGTCATACATCTTGAATCTTATAATTTAGAACTATTACATGGTGAAGCAATTCTAGAAGATTCAACAAGAAAATTTTTATTAAAGGAGCAAGTTAGTCAATCTAATCAAAATAAAGCCATGAGAGCGTTATCTCGATCATTAAGATATTTCTATCAAGAAAATTATAGAAATGCTTTATTAGAAGCAAATTCAGCTATTGAATTAAATCCAAATTTAGCCATTGCTTATGGTAGAAGAGGTTCAATATATTATAAGCTAGGTGATAAGCGTAGAGCTACACTAAATTGGAATGTTGCGCTACAGTTAGACCCTGAATTTACAGAAATATATGAAATGTTAAAGGCCGCCGATGAAAATAGACTTGAACCTCTAGAAATCGGAAAAATACAGGAGAATAATTAATGGATCTGGGGACAATTATAGGTCTAGTTAGTGGAACTTTATTAATGGCAGTAGCTTCAGTGTTAGCTTCTGCTGGTGCAGGGGTAAGCCTTGTAGCACTATGGGATCTTGTAAGCTTGTTAATTGTTGTAGGAGGCGCTATGGCTGCGACAGCTATTGCATTCCCTTTGGACATTGTTACAGGAGCTATGGGTGGATTTGGTAAAGTTTTTAAAACTCAAGGTTTTACTTTCCAAGATGTTGTGCAAGATTTTGTTAATTTGGCTGAAGTTGCTAGAAAAGGACCTGCTGAATTAGGTAAAGCAATCGATGATACACCTGAACATATGCCTTTTAGACTTGGTACCATAAAAAAGGGTATTGGTTTTATTGTTGATGGTTATTCTTTAGATGATATTAGAGAAATTCATGAAAATATGGAAGAATATCGTGCTATAAGAGAGGGAAATGTTGCAAATGCAATGAAAACAATGGGAGTTTATGCTCCTGCTTTTGGTATGATTGGCACATTAATTGGATTGGTATTTATGTTAGGTTCTATGGCTCTCCCTCCAGAACCTGGTGTTGATCCTGCAGCAAAATTAGGTGGTTCTATGGCTGTGGCTTTAATAACAACTTTATATGGCGCTTTATTTGCAAACTTTTTTTTCATACCATTTGCAGATCAATTAAAATTCACTAGTGAACAAAAGAAAATAGAAAGCGCTATTGTTTTACATGGAATTTTATTACTTGCCCAAAAGGCTCATCCTATGACTGTAAGAGATAAATTAAATGCATATCTTGAAAGAAAAGATAGGTTAACAGATGAAGGTTAAAATATATGGCTAAACAAAAATGTCCAGAATGCCCTGATGAAGGTTTACCAGGATGGATGGGAACATTTGCGGATATGATGACCTTGCTTTTCGCATTTTTTGTTCTCATGTTTTCTCTGGCTACTATGGATCCAGCAAAATTAGATGCTCTTGGAGGAGACAAAGCTGGAGCAGGTGAAGCCAAAGAAGCTGTTGAAGAAATTATAGAAGAAATACAAGAATTAAAAGAAGCTGGAGTAACAGAAATACAAGGTATGCCTATTGAAGAGTATAAAGATAGTCTTGTTGAAGCAAATATGCCTCCTCCAAAATTTACGGAGGTTAGAGAAGATGCTGCAGAAATTATAGAAGAAATGGAATTGGACTCCTCTCAAGCAAATCTTGCAATGAGAGATCAAAGAGGAATTGCTTTTGAGCTTAATGGAGAAGTTTGTTTTAAATCCGGTGAAGCTATTATGGAACCAAAATTAATTGAATTTTTGGATGCAGCTGTTGATAGCTTTTTAGCTAATCCAAATGATTCACGCCAAATCGTAGTTGAAGGTCATACGGATAATATTAAACCCGATCGTAAAACTGCAAAAAAATATCCAACTAACTGGGAATTATCATCTGCAAGAGCTTCTGCTGTTGTAACCTACCTCATTGATAAAGGAGTCAATCCTGCAAGACTTGTAGCGCATGGCTACGCTGATCGTTGGCCTGCAGATTTAAATTGGGAAGATATGAGAAGAGGCTTTGTTTTTGATTCTGATGAAGCTCAAGTTGGTAGAGAGGCTAAAGAAAAGCCAAAAATTTTTATTGATTCTCTTATTGATTCATTAAATTCAACTAGAGAATTACGAGCAAAAAATAGAAGAATTAAAATAATTTTCACTCATAATAATTATGTAGATGGTAATGATCCGTGGCGCCCGCCAGCACCATAATCATTTCCTTATTTATTATAAATAATAATATGTTAATTTATTCAATTATATTTAGGAGCAATAACCATGTCAAGTAAGTTGGCTAGAATATGTTTTTTAATAGTGACCCTTTCTATTTTACTTTTTGCACAAAACGTATCAAACCTCGCAGAAAAAATAGCTATAGAAAATTCATTCAGGGATAAAGTAATTACTGCAATTAGTCGAATAATAGAAAAAAATAATTTTGTTGTTATAGTTAATGTAGAAATGGGACAAAGTAATCAAAAAATTAATCAAAATCCAGCGCCACAAACAGGTATGACTTCAAACGGATATTCCCCTATTCCTGGACTTCCTACTGTGCCATCAGGAAATACTTCAAGTTCATCAGGATCAACACCTTATCATCCTGGTAAAAAGAAGGATGAATATCAAATTACAAAAGTAGATGTTTCAGTATATCTAGAAGAAACTTTAGCAACAGGTACTGCAACTCAAAAAATAAAATCCTTAGTAGAGGATATAATCCCTGAAACTAGAGATTGTACTGATTGCGTTAGAATTGAAACAATGCAATTTCAAAAACCTGCAGAACAAAAAGCCTATGAAGAATTAGAAAAAAAGATTGAAAATTTAGAAAATGAACGAAGAAGAGCTGAAAGAATAGCTGATAGTTTACGGTATGCAAACTTAACTCGGCAGTTGTTAGAAGCTGAAGAAGCACGAACACAATGGGAAAATCAATCACGTGCTCGAGAAATTTATCAAATGCGAGAAGACTCTTTACGTTATGCTCGTTTAAACCAGATGGATATTGAAAGAAAACGACAGGATTCACTACGTTTAGTTAGTACATCTGATAGACTTAATGATGAAATTCGTGGTAGAATTGAATCTGAAACTCAAACTAAATCGGATCTTATGACTATTGTAAAAAGACAATCTGGTGTTGTTGAAGGAGATGAAGAATCACTTTTAGGATTACAACTTGGCAACAGTAATTCTGGAATGACTAATAATATAATAATAATTATTTTAGTTCTTGCGGTTGTTATTATGGGTTTTATGCTAGGGCGAAGCAATAAACCTGCACCAATATATTTAAAACCTAAAAAAACTCCTGAAGTTAAAGAAAAATCTAAAAAAAATAATAAGAAAGATGAATCAAAAGATGATAATAATACTAAAGATACTGAAGATAAAAAAGATACTAATAAAAAACAAGAAACAGTAGCAATGCCTCCTGCACCAACACGATCTGATGAAGATGCTGCAAGATTAGAGTTGAAATCCTTAAGACAATCAGCTGTATCCTTAACTGTTGGTGAAAAAGATGGGGCAACAAAGCTTGTTAAAGAATGGTTAGAAGACAATCCTCAAAAAGGTGGGGATGAAGAAGAATCAGAAGAAGGATAAAATATGAATTTTGAAGACTTATCAGGATATGATAAAGCGGCTCTAATTTTTGATATTTTAGGAGACTCTTTAGCATTGCATATGTTTAAAGATATCCCAGAATCTGAAATTTTTGAATTAAGAGTTCATGCAAAAAAATTAAAAAATGTTGTTCCAACGCACATCAAAAAAGAAGTTCTTGAAGATTATTACTTTAAGTTACTTTCTAATGAAAATTATCGTAATCAAAAGAGTAGTAATAAATTATTTGATTTCTTAGAAGAACTTAATGATGAACAACTTTTTGCTTTATTGTCAGATGAAAAACCTCGAGTAATAGCTCTTGCTTTAGAACAAGTTGCTGATGAAAATAAACAAACATTTATTAATAAAATTAGTCCCGATTTAAAAAATAAAATAATTATGGAAACAGGTAATTTACATGACATACCATTAGAAGCCGTTGTTAATACTTCCCGAGAACTTGCAAAAAATGCCACTTTCTTACCTGCTCCAAAAGAATTTTCTAGAGGTGGTGGAAAATCTGTAGCAAATATGTTAAATAATATGTCAGAGGATGAATCAAAACAATTTCTTGAACAACTTAAGGCTGATAATATGGACTTGTTTAATGATGTAAAAAAATATTTTCTATCTTTTGAAGATATCATAGCTATGCCCGAAGCAATGGCTGCTGATTTTTGGATGAACCCCGATATTGATTTAGAAGTTATGGCTAAAGCATTAAAAGGTCTAGGAGATGACGTTGTTGAAAAAACTCGTGGCTATTTACCAGGCAAAAAACAAGATATGTTTGAACCTGTTGAAGGCGCAATTTCTAAATCGGAAATTGAAGATGCTAGAAGCACAATAAAAGATATGGTTCAGAAAAATATAGATGAAGGAACTATTAAAATTGAAGATATTCTTGGTGGAGGAGATGTTGTAGAATAATTATAAATTTAATAAAATTTCCCTATTAAAAAAGCCCTAGTTTTAACTAGGGCTTTTTTA
>CEOQ01017780.1_pt1 | contig 10913 bp, 5 predicted proteins | sample 361351 | NCBI WGS metagenome assembly CEOQ01 (sample SAMEA2619907, study PRJEB7988) | marine metagenome | biome: marine biome (ENVO:00000447); feature: deep chlorophyll maximum layer (ENVO:xxxxxxxx); material: "saline water (ENVO:00002010), including plankton (ENVO:xxxxxxxx)" | depth 60 m | reverse complement strand
AATCGAGCTCTTGGAAACATGATGCGCCTGGTCCGCCGCGTATATGGTCATTTCAAACGGAAACCGGCCCCGGACGTGCAAATGTGTAAACACGCGTGTCTGCCCCTGTTTGTGCACCCGTTTCCGTTCCAGGTCCAGAACACAACCTTCTTCCTGGAGCGCCAGTACCACCGCCTCGACACTGTTGGAAAACAAGTGCAGGTCGATATCGGATCCCTGTCGGACATGCCCGGTCAAGACGCTGCCAATCAGCCGCGGTTTGAACGACCTTAAGAGCCGCATCATGCGCAGCGCTTCCAAACGCATGTCTTGCAAGTCCTGGGTACGTTGCTGGCCCTCGTAAAGTCGGGCCAGCGCTTGCACCTCGTCCCGAATCTCCGCGTTGCTGGGTAAATCAGCCGGCTTGACCCACCCTTTGTGGACCTTCCTGGCTGCTTTGAGTTTGGCGCGGAGGTATTCGGACTCCTGTCGCCGATAGAGCAAGCAGGCGGCCTCCCAGGTAATCTGCCGCCGCAATCTGGAAACACTCATGAACGTGCGCCGAGCAGGCCAGGTGTCGCCACTGACCAGGGAACGAGAACACCGCGGAAAGCTGCAAGTATAGGCACCGCTATTTCACAGCTTCAAGTCCCAGCCGCCGCCCCACATCCGCAGCAGGCCAGTGGCAGATCGAGCTGCCCGCTTCCGGGGTCGGCGTCGTGGCCGCAGCCCCGACTGGCATGGACCTTTGCAGACGTGCTCAGATAAACTAGCGGCCCCGCGTGCTGCAGGGGAATGGGTGCAACCGCGCGGGCGACCGATTCACACCAGACAAGTTGTTCCTACGACGCTGACACATCAGCAACGAAAGCTGCTATGGAAATGGACAAACTCGTCGCGCTCTGTAAACGGCGCGGATTCTTGTTTCAATCGAGCGAGATCTACGGCGGACTCAATGGATTCTGGGATTATGGTCCCTTGGGTGTCGAGCTCAAACGCAATGTCAAGGAAGCCTGGTGGCGGGACATGGTCACTGGGCACGACGACTTGAGTGTACCGGCAGGGGGTCCATCCACCTTTGAAATGACTGGACTGGATTGCACGATCATCATGCATCCCCAGGTCTGGAAGTGCTCGGGGCATTATGACCTGTTCCACGACTTCATGGTGGATTGCCGTGAATCAAAACGTCGCTACCGGTTTGACCAGATACGCGGCCGCTGGGCAGAGGCCAAGGGACAACGGATCTTTGTCACCACTGCCGTCGCCGCCTCGGAAGAGCAAGCGGACGTGGAACGCCGGGCGCTGAAATATTTCAACCTGCGCGCCAAAGACGCGGACAGCATTGCCTGGGAAGGCGACTTCCAACCGCTCCCGGAAATCGACGAACCCTCCCAGGTCCTGGCACCCGATGCACGCGCCCTGGACACCTTGACCGCGCCCCGCGAATTCAACCTGATGTTCAAAACGACGGTCGGTGCGCTGGGAGGTGAAGAGGATGCCGCCTTTCTGCGTCCAGAAACCGCTCAGGGCATCTTCGTCAACTTCAAGAATGTGCTCGACAGTACACGTGTCAAGATTCCCTTTGGGATCGCCCAAACCGGCAAGAGTTTCCGTAACGAAATCACACCGCGCAACTTTACCTTTCGGTCGCGCGAATTCGAACAAATGGAAATTGAGTTCTTCTGCCACCCGGACACCTCCCACCAGTGGTATCAGTACTGGCGGGATCGCCGCATGCAATGGTACACCGCGTTGGGACTTTCCAACGAGCGTTTGCAGTTACGCGAACACGACACAGACGAATTGAGTCACTACTCAACCGGAACCGCAGATATCGAGTACGCTTTCCCCTTTCTGCCACCAGGTGAATTCGGTGAGCTCGAAGGGATTGCCCATCGCGGCGACTTCGATCTGCGCAGCCACATGGAAGGCAAGCTGGACGAGAAAACGAATCCTCTGCAGGTCGCGCTGGGCGCCGATGGGAAACCCAAGTGGCGTGGCAGCGGCAAAGATCTGACGTACTTCGATGACGAAGCCTGGGAACGCGAAAAAGGTGAACTGGGATTCAAGTCATTCAAAGAATACCTCAAACAACGAAAGTCCGAGCCACAGCCCGGTGCACCTTTCCAATACGTACCCCATGTGATTGAGCCCTCCGCCGGCGCCGATCGCGCCACCCTGGCGTTTCTCTGTGAAGCCTACACGGAAGATGAAGTCCCGGACGAAAAAGGAAAGCTGCAGACCCGTACTGTGATGCGGTTTCATCCACGGCTGGCACCGATCAAATGTGCGGTCTTTCCGCTGGTGCGGAAAGATGGCCTGCCGGAAGTGGCGCGCGACCTGTATCGAACACTGAAGGCCCAGATGCCCGTGTTCTACGACGAAAAGGGCGCAGTGGGCCGGCGTTACCGGCGACAGGATGAAATCGGCACCCCCTATTGTCTGACCGTAGATGGCCAGACGCTGGAAGATCAGACTGTGACGCTCCGGGATCGCGACTCCCTGGAACAATGCCGCATCCCACTTGACGATTGCCTCGCGGAGCTGCGACAACGTATCGGCTAACGGTGAGCAGGACAGCAGATTCCCCAGCAGCCCACGGGACGGGCGCATGCCAGGGAAGCTGTGCTGGACGGATACCGTCGGTCGCAGTCGGCCCAGTAGACAAACCCAGGGAAATTTCCGCCCGATGAACAAACGCTTGCCGCTCTGCCTGTTTGCCACCGCAGTTGCGATCGCGCAGCAGATCCCCTGGACCATGGGGCGCGCACCTGGCTGAGCGGGCGTCTGCGGCGGCCGGGTGTCTGCCTTCGTATCCGGACCAGCGGAGCAAACTGCCACACCACAGAAGTCCGCCGTACTGAACAGCAGTTCCGCGCGGCGCTTAGACGGTATCTCCCCTGGCAACCGCCCGCCGCGCCATCCAGAGCAGCGCCGGCGAGGCAACGAAAATGGAACTGTACGTCCCCACCATGACACCGACGACCAGGGCAAAGGCGAAGCCATGGATCCCGGCGCCACCCAAGGCGTAGAGGGTCACCACCACAAACAAGGTGGTCAGCGAGGTCAATAGCGTACGCCCCAGCGTCTGGTTGATGCTGGTGTTAACCATAACGTCGGTGATCGAGGGGCTCTTGCCTCGCACCTCGCGAATCCGATCAAAAACGACAATCGTATCGTTCAACGAGTACCCGACGATCGTCAGGAAGGCAGCCACCATGGGCAGACTGATCTTGAACTCTTCGATCATCAACCAGCCGAGGTAGTCGGCCACATAAGCACTCAGCGCAATCGCCCCCAGGGTGACCAAGACGTCGTGGAGCAAGGCAACCACGGCCGCCAGACCATAGATCACGCGCTGAAAGCGAATCCAGAGATAACCGACGATCCCCATTAAACTGGCTATCAGGGCCGCCACCGCGGTGGCCTGCATATCCCCCGCCACGCGACCACCGATGGTACTCGATGCCGGCCAGATCGGTTCCTCCGCAAAACTCTTCTCGAGCTGGCGGACCACAGTCAAAGCCTGGTCTTTGGGCAACCCAACCAGCGTAACCCGCCAACGCTCCTGCGGACTACTGTCATCGGCAAACCAGTCCGGAGCGACGTCCCTTGAACCGGCCGCAGCTTTGGCAACGCGTATATTCCCTTCATTGAGAAGCTCATCGTCATCCACCCCCAACGGAATATCAACCGCCGCAGCTGCGTTACTTAATTCCTGCTTCAGGGTAACCCCATTGATGCCGTTTTCCGTTTTAAATTCGAGGATGCCCACGGTGTCCAAGTTAGCTGCTGCCGACACCGAACCCGTGACCGGTGGTTCCGCGTCCGTTGCCGGTGCGGCTGGGTCTGCTGTGGACGCGTCCACGGTGGGAGCGGTCTCATCAGCTGCCGCGGCTGGCGGCGTTTCCTCCTGGGCCACAACAAATCCTTGACGACGCAAACTGGCAATGCGTTGCTGCGGTTGCTCACGCCGAGCACCGTCGTCATTGCTGGGCGCTGGGGCAGCTGTGTCGTCGGCGGCAGCCGGTTCTGCGGGCTCCGGATTCACCGGTTCCTGTTCGCCAGCGGTTGCCGGCTCCGCTACAGGAGCCTGCGGTGCCCCCTCGCTGGATACCTGAGGAACTTCCTCGAACGTGCTTTCCTCGACGGTGACCTGGTAATGCGCAAAAGCGGATTGCCCGTTCTCTCCACCACCAAAACCGGTCGCCTGCTGTAACTGTTCCTTGAGAAAATCGACGCCAGCAACCACCTGTCCCTCGCTTCCGGCTGGGGCGTCTTCGTAAAGTTTTTTCAACAGCGTCTTAGCGCCCTGCTGAACCCTGACCGCCTCACTGGGAATCGTCGTATCCAGCTTCCAGGCCACCCTGTCGGGCTCATCTTCAAGTTCTACTTTGGAGAGCGAGTACGTCACCTTACCCTCGTCGACGCTTACCTTATCGAGGATACCTTCGACAATATCGCGCACCGTAAGCTGGTCGTCGTAATCCGCATCGCTGTCCGTCGTCTTGTCAAGCAGCATGGTCACGGACGTGCCACCCGTAAAATCGATGTCGAAGATCAACGAACCCCGATCCGCAACGGCCCCTAATCCGACGACAATCACCAGCACAGAGAAAGCGGCCGCCAGGCTCCGTTTGCCAATAAAGTCAATCTGCGTGGCACCCAGAATCTGCCCCATACTGAGTTTGGTCAGATAACGCTTGCGTTCCCAGAGGTTGAATACGACACGGGAACAGAAAATCGCCGTGTACATGCTCATCATGATTCCGAGAATCAGTGTTACCGCAAAGCCGCGCACCTGGTCGGTGCCAATGGCGTAGAGAATGATGGCGGTAATCAACGTCGTGACATTGGCATCCACGATTGTCGTCGTGGCCCGGGCGAAGCCATTGCGAATCGCCAGCCGCAAGGCAGCACCTTTCTTCAGTTCTTCGCGGATACGTTCAAAGATCAGCACATTGGCATCGACCGACATACCAACCGTGAGCACCAGACCCGCCAACCCAGGCAGCGTCACCGCCGCCTTCAGCAGGATCATCAGGGCCAGAATGAGCAACAAGTTCAAGAGCAGCGCTAGGCAGGCGACGACTCCAGCGAACCGGTAATAAGCGAGAATAAACACCAATACCAGCGCCAAGGACATACCGATCGCAGTTTTGCCACGACTGATCGTATCCTCCCCCAGGGTCGCACCGATCTTGTCTTCACTGATCGGGTTTTCCTGCAGCGTGGTCTGCAACCGCCCCGACTGCAACACGCCGACAATCAGATCAACATCTTCCTTCTCAAAGCTACCCGTGATCCGCCCCTGATCCCGAATCGTACTCATGATCCGTGGAGCCGACGTCAGATCACGGTCCATGACAATGCCCAACCGGCGATAGAAATCGTTGGTCGGCAAGTTGTTCGCCGTCAGCAGCCCCATGCGATCGGCACCCAGCTGGTTCATACCAAAACTGATACAGGGCCGCATTTGTTCGTCGGTGTCCGGGCGCACGACATCCAAATGCTCACCCAACACCTGGTCATCCTCATCCGCGACGGCCATCAGGATTTCCGCGCCGAGCGGAACCCGCAGACTGCCACCTCCTTGCTCCGTCTGTCGCTGCCTGGCCTGCTCAAGTCTTCTTTCATAGTCTGGAAGGAGTTGGTTCAACCCACTCGCGTCCAGAATAGTTCCCGTGCGCTCATCCCGTACGATGTCGCCAGTCCCCCACTCCGAAGGATCCATCAGCCGCACCCACTTACCGATCACAAGGCCGTCGTCGACGCCTCCTTCCCTGACTAGCCGTTCCCTCCGCTGTGGGCCTTCCGCCTGGGCGTTGAGTCTGGCTTGCGCCACCACGTCCGCGTGATCACGTTCACTGGCTACGATGTGAAACTCCAGCACACCGGCCGTGGTAATCTGTTTCTTGATCCGGGAAATTTCAATGTCATCGGCTTCAGGGATGATGATCTCTACCTGACGATCACCGTAAGGACGCACGACGATTTCCTTCAGTCCGCTCTTGTTGAGCCGATTTCCCAGAGTCTGGACCATCGCCTGCATAACACTCGAATCTTGCTTCTCTTTGTCCTCAACCTCGTAGACCAGGATCACACCACCCTGTAAATCGACCCCCCAATTGAGCTGAATTTCTCCGTCTTTGTAGTTGGAGAGAATCACGACGGCCGGCGCGACAATGGAAAAACAAATCAGGCCGAAATGCCCGGACAAATCTTTCGCCCGAAAGACTTTGATGATGAAGATACGTCCCAAGGCAAAAGCGGCAAATGGAGTCAACACCAACAGAGTCACCAACAGTGTCTCGATCCCTTCTGTCTCGACCCATTCGACCATCCCAGGCTCCGACTCAGTGGCGACACCTTCACCGGCGGCCCCTTCACTAGCGGTGCTTGCGGCTGCGCCGTCCTTCGTTTTTCCACTGGCTGCGGCATCACTGGCCGGGGCCGCACTCGTTTCGTTAGCCGGTAGGGTAGTGGTAGACGTATCGTCCTGGGCAAGAACGCCTGCTGGCAGCCAGCAGGCGATTCCCAACACCAACAACAGACAAACCAGGCGATTCATTTTCGGATCCTCAGGAATAGATAGAAGGTCGCGACGCAGACTGCCTCGTTGCACTCGAGGAAGGGGCCCCCTGCCAGGACGGTCGTAAGGTCGAGTTCCACCGACGTACCACCGCGTTTCCGGTAATGCTCTTGCTGCCACCGACCAACCGCTGCATCCAGATGCTCCGAGAAACTAGATTCGAGGGTTGATCAAGCAAGGGGCCGTTTCCGACCCACAATGGTAACGTGTGGGGGGCTGAATGGGGAAGCAGAGATCAAGAAAGTCACCGTGCGAGATTTCACAAACCAGCCCTCTTTCCGTCATGGAAATGCCCATCCTTGCTGGTTGGTCTCGCCTCAACTCTCCGCCGTTAGACCAGCAGAATCAGTCACTTTTCGCGAAATTGCACTGCGCAAGATCCGCATGCGGGTATTATTCGCCTCATCAATACGAATCATGAGCTCGTCGCTGTCGGCCGTCGCCTCGACCACGGTTCCCAGGATCCCACCGGCCGTCACAACGCGATCGTGCACTTTTAGCTTCTTCAGCTCCGCTTCATGCTCACGTCGTTTCCGGTTCTGAGGCCTCAGGATCATGAACCAAAACATCAATCCGAGCAGGCCAAACATAATCCAGGGACCACGCAGCAAGTCGGCAACAGGGTCTGGATTCTGCGCTGGTGCCTCCTGAGCCAATACGACCATGGTCCAGCCAGCGTGGTGAAACATCAGTTCAATGCCCCTTAGCAGCCCGGCAAGGCCGGACAACTGACAACACAGGAATTTCTCGGAGAACAACTCGAGCAGGGCTTCCCAGCCACCAGGCGTGGCCCAGAATCCCGCCAGCAAACTCACTTGCCAACTGAAGCTGCCCAGAAAACTTCACTGGCAGCCACAGCAGCAACAGAAAACGGCCCCTGGCTGGGGGCCGCGGGAACGCACAACTCATCGTCATCTTAAGGCGCTGCGTGCTGCCGGGCAAGGGCAGCCCCCCAGGCCCGAGGCCCGCTTTCACCAGTCTGCCGGCGCCGTGATCCGACGAAACTCCAGGGCGATCAGGCCGTCTGCCAACCCGCCATTTTTTCTCGATAACACTCTTCAAATCGATCTGCTTTGATCGCTTCACGTACGGTCGACAAGAGACGCTGGTAGTAGGTCAGATTGTGGATCGAAAGCAGAATCGGACCCAACATCTCCCCTGCCATGAACAGGTGTCGCAAGAACCCTCTGCTGTGCTGGCAAGCCGCGCAAGCGCATCCCTCCTCCAGTGGCCGTGCATCTTCACGGTGCACACGATTTTTCATTCGCACAGTACCCCGATCGGTAAACGCCAAGGCATTCCGCCCATTGCGGGTCGGCATCACACAATCAAACAGATCGACCCCCCGGCGAATGGCTTCCAGCAGATCTTCAGGACGCCCCACCCCCATGAGATAGCGCGGTCGATCCTCCGGAAGCAGCGGGGCAGTGACATCAAGGATTCGGTACATTTCCGCAGGCGCTTCACCAACACTCAATCCACCGATCGCGTACCCGGGGAAATCAAGTGCAACCAATCGCTCTGCACACGACTGCCGCAATTGGGGGTCAAGTCCTCCCTGCACAATGGCAAACAACGACTGGTCTTTCCTGACTGCCGCGGCCTGGGAACGCTCAGCCCACAGCACGGTCCGCTGGCAGGCCTCTTCCACCAGTGTCCGATCACTCGGCAAGGCAACGACATGGTCCAGAACCATGGCAATATCGCTCCCCAACTGCTCTTGAATCGCCACGGCCCGTTCGGGCGAAAGCTCAAGCAAACGACCGTCAATATGTGAACGAAACTGCGCGCCAGCGTCCGTGACCGCCGAGATACGTGCCAGACTGAACAACTGAAAACCACCGCTGTCAGTGAGAATCGGACCAGACCAGCCACTGAACTGGTGCAAGCCCCCGAGCAGTTTGACCACGTCTTCGCCGGGACGTAAAGCCAGATGATACGTGTTGGCCAGAACCATCTGGGCACCGGTTGCCCGCACCATCCCGGGAGTCAATCCCTTGACAGTCGCTTGCGTCCCCACCGGCATGAATGCGGGTGTACAGACAGGGCCGCGCAGTGTGTGCAACTCACCCAAACGGGCACCACTTTGCAGGTCGACATGCTGAAGTTGGAAATGCAAACCAGCGGGGAGGCTGCGATCACGTGTCATCGCGAGGCTCCCTTGCTGCCAGCTTTCTGGACAGGTTCTCGCCCCACACAGATCCAACAAGCTTGTCACCTGTCGCCAGCACTGCTGCATGCGAACCCGGTTGCCAGGCCCACCCAGCGGCTTTGCAGACTGCGTGTCCAGCGCAAGGACGCCCACTTGAAAGACAGCGGAATCTGCCCTGGCTGCTGGCCCAGCGCCGCGTGCGGCGAAATAGAGCGTGCCGACTCAACCGCGTACTAATCACCCCGCAACCTGAGATTGGCTTCTGTCAGCTTCTCCCGTACTTCATTCAAGCTGGTGACGCCAAAGTTCTTGCATTCCAGCAGGTCATCGCCCGTTTTGCGTACCAACTCACCAACCGTACTGAGTCCCATCCGAACCATGCATTTGCGTGCGCGAACGGAAAGGTTCAGATCGGAAATAGGACGTTCCAGCAGCGCCTGTTCATCGGGACTCATGCCAGAGACGTCGAGCGGCGGCTCAGCATCACCGGTATCGAGCGCAAACTGCCCGAGCTCCAATCCCTTGGAAGCAAGCATATCACGAATTTCGACCAATGATGTCTCGCCAAAGTTCTTGCTCGCCAACAACTCCTGTTCACTGGTCCGACTCAGATCACCCAGCGTGTTGATCCCCATCGTCTGCAGACAATTCCGACTGCGTACTGACAACTCGAAATCGGCAACTGGCACATTCAGAACCTGTGCCAGACGATCATGCGCTTTCTCCGCTGCTTCATCAAACAGCATATCGCTCGAAGCGACGGCATCACGCAGATAAAGCTGGGCCCGTCGGTGATTGGGAAATGCGTCCAGCACCCGTTGATAACAGTGCTGAGAACGCTCGTACTCCTGCATATCTTCGTACAGAATTCCAAGATTCATCACCGCGCCAACGTGCGTGGGAAAGCAATTGGCGGCGCGTTGGTACAAGTCCAGCGCCTCCTGATCATTACCCCGGCGATCATTTTCAATCGCCATTCCAAACAACGCACCTGGATGATAGGGGTCGGCTTCAACGGCCCGTTCATATAACGCGATGACCTCTTCAGGATTGCCGCCCCGGGCGGCAACAGTCGCACCACGCTGGTACAAATATTCGGAGGTTTGCTCAACCGGACCAAACAAAGTATCTAGAACGGTCATTGCCGTATCTGGCATGCCTTGCAAGCGGTGTGACTCAACAATGGCCAACGACGTTTCATCTCCGTCGTAACCTGCTTTCTTGGCAGCCTCGAGGCTCTCCACCGCAACAACCAGCTTTTCCAATGCCAATTGTGATTTCCCGAGATAGAACAACGCCAGTGCGCTCCCATCGGCACTCGACAAAGTCTCCTCGGCACGTACGAACCGGCCCAATAAGAAATAGCAGACTCCCAGGCGCACTGCTGCGGCGGGACTACGGTCTTCACGAACTTCCAGCTCGGCTACCGCATCTCGGAGGAACGAAAACTGCGTGACATCCGTGTGAATCGCCCCCACTAACTGCTGAATTTCCTGAGGCCCAAACGTCGCGTTGGAAAGGACGATATCTTTAACTTCTGATTCCAACACAGTCGCCATGAGTTGATTCTCCAGACAGCACCCCGACGACCACCGCGCCGGAAAGTGAATACATGTTACCTGACTAGAAAAGCCAGCGGTGGGAGTCGAACCCACAACCCCCGCATTACGAATGCGGTGCTCTGCCGATTGAAGCTACGCTGGCGTTGGCTCAGCGAAGGAATCCAAAGGTAGTGCAAGACTAGAGTTAGGTCAAGAGCCGGGACCTGAACCAAGCTCCACTGCATTTACCAGATCAAATTCACTCCTGATAGTCGCCGTAAATCAGTTTGAGCTATGATGAGCCTCCCGGCAAGCGGGCCTGGGAACAGTTACTGGCCTCTGCTCCTTCCACTAACGTTGGGCTGAATTCGCTGACAGCCTCTGACGCCATGCCCCCACGCCACCTGTTCGAGACGGCAGTCAACCGTAACTGGTCACCTGCTGATTGGTCTGATGTGACCGTTCTGGTCGCTGTATCGGGCGGTCCAGACAGCGTGGCCCTGCTCCGAGCTTTAGCCCATCTCCACCGTGGAAACCTCGAAAATCTGGTGGTTGCACACTTTAACCACCAATTACGTGCCCAGGAGGCTGACGACGACGAAGATTTTGTCTGCTCGCTAGCCGCTCAGTTGGGACTGGCCTGTCA
>CEOQ01003890.1_pt1 | contig 10913 bp, 11 predicted proteins | sample 361351 | NCBI WGS metagenome assembly CEOQ01 (sample SAMEA2619907, study PRJEB7988) | marine metagenome | biome: marine biome (ENVO:00000447); feature: deep chlorophyll maximum layer (ENVO:xxxxxxxx); material: "saline water (ENVO:00002010), including plankton (ENVO:xxxxxxxx)" | depth 60 m | reverse complement strand
ATTTAGTGAGGATAGACTAATGCCGTCAATTTTAGCAAAAGTGCATCCGAAATGGAAAACACCTTATATCAGCTTAATTCTTAGTGCCTTTATTTGTGTTATATTGATTTGGTATCAATCATCTCAATTCTTAATGAACGCCGGGCTAATTGGTATTTTTGGAATTTATACACTTCAAGGTATTGCATTAATTGCACTACCACATACAAATCGCCGATTATATGATTCTGCAACAGTAAAATTACCAATATGGTCTTTATATATAATTGGAAGTATTTCAGTAATAACAATGATCATTTTTATTTTAGACATAATTCAGGATACATTATTCTTTACCCTTGGGGGGCTGACTATAGGTACACTTCTTTATTTTTTAGGAAGGTACCAAGGGAAAAAAGATGGCTTTAATTATGCTGCTCAAATGGAAAAAGACTATCATTTATTGGAGGAATAAATGGCTTATATCAACTTAATTGAACTTGAAAATGCTGATGGTATATTAAAAGCCGAATATAAAAAAGGTATTCAACGTGCGGGGAAAATATATAATATACTTAAAATAATGAGTCGAAGTCCTGAAGCGCTTCGAGATTCAATGAAAATGTATTTAACAATTATGCATGGAAAATCACATCTATCACGTGCACAACGTGAAATGATTGCAACAGTTGTATCTAAAATTAATCAATGTCATTACTGAACTGAAGCTCATGGAGCTGACTTCCGGGATGAAGTTAAAGATAAAAAAATGGCCGAGCATTTAAAACATGATTGGCAACTAGCAAATTTAGATGAGGCAGACCAATCCCTTTGTCAATGGGCTACAAAATTAACAATGTCTCCTAGTGATATGACAAAAGAGGATGTGGAAAATTTAGAAAAATATGGGTTTTCTCATGAGGCCATTAGCGATGCTGCTCAAGTCATTGGGTATTTCAATTATATCAATCGAATAGCAGATGGCTTAGGTGTTGACTTAGAGCCCGAAATGAAAAAATAATTACTTCAAATCTAGAGCCAATTTTTAATTTCATTTAATTCATTAAAAACGCGAGCGCCTGTTTTTATTAATCTCTTTTTACTGACATGACCTTTAGCAATTAATATACAATCTGAGCCAATAATGTCAGCAATATCCTTGTCATGTATTGTATCTCCAATAAATAATATTTCTGAAGGATTAAGCTCTAATTCATTTATCCAGTCCTTAGTCAATGCTTCTTTACCATTAGCATAATGATTATCCGTTCCTAAAATTTTCAAAAAGTAATCATTGATATTGTGATATTGTAAAATTTCATCAAGCATCTTTTGACTACTTGCGGATACTAATGATTGGTCGATTCCTTTCTTTCTAAAAAATTTCAATATATCAGTTGCTTCATAATGAAGTTTTAACGTTGAGCACTGATCCATATAGTTATTGATAAATTCAGTCCCTGATATATCAAAAGATTCTATCTCAAAATCAAAACCAAGTTTTAAATAATAATCTTTAACTGGAAAACAAAAATTGTCTAAAAACCAACTTTCTGTCATCTCTTGCATCCCACGTTTCTTTAACATCTGATTCATAATTTTTATACAGAATTGATAATCATCTAATAGTGTTCCGTTCCAATCCCAAATAATATGTTTATACTTCACGTATTAGTATAATACCAGCGGGAGAATTAATTAAAATGAAATAACTTTATTAGTTATGAAAAGTAGAATAAATGAACTTTCTCAAAACATTAAAGACCGAATATCAAAACCTCTTCCTGGAAGAAAAGCGCATAGGTTAACAAAAGTCATATCTAAAAATGATCTGACATTTTCAAATACATATGAAAATGCAATTCCTGCATCAGTTCTAATTCTATTATTTCCATTTGAAAAAGAAATCCAATTTTTTTTAACACAGCGAACTGAATCTGTAGAACATCATAAAGGACAAATCTCATTACCAGGAGGAATGTGTGAAGGAAATGAGTCATTAAGTGAAACAGCTCTTCGCGAAACTGAGGAGGAAATTGGTGTAATTCGAGATACGGTCGAATTACTTGGAGGCTTAACTCCTTTTTTTGTTCCAGTTACAGGATATATTATTCATCCCCATATTGGTTGGTGCAAAGAAAAACCTATAACCAAGATATACAAAGGTGAGGTAGACAAATTATTTTCAATTTCTATATCTGAATTATTAGATGAAAAAATTTTAGTTACGGAAAAATGGAAAATAAGAGGATATAATGCATCTGTACCATATTATAACTTTAATTCATGTAAAGTCTGGGGAGCAACAGCTGCAATCCTATCTGAGTTTAAATGGATATTGCAAGAGATAGATTTATGAGATTAAAAAATTTTCATATTAAGATTTAATGATTTAACTGAAAACAAAATGAATACCATTTCAATTGTCACTTTTATTTTTGCAACAGGTTCGGTAGCATTTTTTACCTATCGTATTGTAAAAAAAATGAAAAAATCAAATAATCCTATTGAAGAATATTTTACTGGGGGACGTGCCCTTACATGGCCTGTTGTAGCGGGTTCATTGTTACTAACAAATTTGTCAACAGAGCAATTAGTTGGATTAAATGGTGCTGTTTTTGGTGATAAAGCTCTAGTTAGTATTGCATGGGAAGCTTTAGCAGCATTTGCTATGATTGCAACCGCATTGGTTTTTTTACCGCGTTATCTTGCGAGCGGATTTACTACTACTCCGGAATTTTTAGAAAAGCGTTTTGATAAGACAACGAAATCCATAGTATCTGGGTTATTTTTATTTGGATATGTAACTGTCCTTTTGCCTGTTATTCTTTATACGGGATCTTTAGCATTGATTGGAATGTTTAATCTTAATTTACCATTGTGGCTTGTTATAGGAACAATTGGGGTTATTGGTAGTGCATATGCTATTTTTGGTGGATTGAAATCTGTTGCAATAAGTGATACTTTGAATGGTATCGGATTATTAATTGGTGGATTGACCATTCCAATATTAGGACTATATGCACTAGGCGATGGATCTATTTTTGAAGGTATCAGTATTTTAGGTCGCGAAAACTCTGAGTATTTGGCTGTCTTAACACAAACTAATACTGATGGAAATATAGTTTCAGTTCCTTGGCCAACACTTTTAACTGGAATGATGTTTATTCAAGTATTTTACTGGTCAACAAATCAAGTAATTGTTCAGAGAGCTATGGCCGCAAGAAGCCTTGAAGATGGTCAAAAAGGGCTCTTATTTGCATCTGGAATGAAGTTGGTAGGACCTTTAATGCTTTGTATTCCAGGAATTATTGCCCTTCATATGCCAAATCTAAATATTAACAATCAAGATCAAGTATATGGTGCCCTTGTTAGATATGTATTACCAGATTGGTCTTTAGGCTTATTTGCTGCAGTTCTAATGGGATCTATTTTAAGCTCATATAATTCTGCAATAAATAGTGCCTCTACACTTTTCTCGCTTCAATTTTATAAAGGATATTTGAATCAATTAGCATCCAAAAAGCAAATTGTTTCTATTGGAAAAAAATTTGGTATTGGTCTGGCCTCAACATCAATAATTATTGCACCCATGCTAGGACAAATGAAATCTATTTTTGAATACCTTCAAAAAGTAAATGGTTTATATAGTGTTCCTATTATTGGAATCTTCTTACTTGGGATTACAACCAAACATATTCCAGCAATCGCTGCTAAAATTGGGATGTTAGTAGGAATTATCTTTTATTCTTTCTTTACGTTCATAAATATTAAAAATGTCCCAATATTCTTGGCTGATGCAAAAGGCCATCTTCATTATCTTCATGGTTATTTTATTAGTTTTGTTGCTGCTATTATTGTAATGTTAATTATTGGTAGAATAAGACCAAAAACACCTAAAGAAATTTCTATGAGTGAACAAAAAGATTTCTCACCTGTTGATATGAAGCCATGGGATAAAGCGAAACAGACTTCTATAGTAATAATAGCTTCAACTCTAGGTATTTATATTTTACTATCCTTGGCTGGGCGGGGTTTTTCTATTGGCCTTTAACAATTTTTAGACAGATGGAATCTTATTATGGCTAATCGGTTAGGAATTGATCTAGGTGGAACAAAAATTGAAGCAATCATTATTGATGATCAATTCCAGGTAATTGAGAGAAAACGTACACTCACTCTTAGGGATGAGGGATATGATGCAATCCTTCAGCGTATTGTTGACCTTTCAAAAGAAATGATCAAGATTGGGAAAATTGATTCATCAATTGGTATTTGTACACCTGGAACCATTGAAGCATCAACAGGATTACTAAAAAATAGTAATACGGTCTGTTTAATTGGGAAACCAATACAACAAGATCTAGAAGATGCATTGGGTTTGCCGGTTCTAATGGAAAACGATGCAAATTGTTTCGCATTGGCTGAAGCCACAATTGGAGCAGCAAAAAAGTTTGAGGTTGTTTTTGGCGTCATTCTTGGCACTGGATGTGGAGCTGGAATAGTAGTAAATAAAAAAATTCACCGCGGTCCAAATCGAATTGCTGGAGAATGGGGACATCATACACTTTATCAAGGTGGTCGAGATTGTTATTGTGGTAGTCAAGGTTGTACTGAGTCATATATTTCTGGAACTGCTTTAGAAAAAGAATGGAAAGAATTATCTGGATCATATTCTTCCGTTACAGATATAATAGATAATAAACTGTACGAGTCTAATCCAGAATGGAAAGAAAATTTTATGAATAATTTTGGACTCGCTTTAGCAAATGTAATTGATATACTTGACCCAGATGTAGTTGTGCTAGGAGGAGGTCTTTCAAAAGTCGATATGTTATATACGGAAGGACTTGAAGCTGCATATAAAGAATCATTCAGCGATGTAGTTGTTACCCCGATCATAAAAAATAAACTTGGTGACTCAAGTGGTGTATTTGGTGCTGCAATGATAATGGATCACATTTGAAATTTGGTAAATGGTTATATAATCTAACGAACATGGATCAATATATCCTTGTTGGTTACTTTATCTTTGGATTGGGACTCTCATATCTAACCATTATCGCATTTAGATACTGGCATATTAAAATTCATCAATCCAAAAAATATTCACATGAAGTTCGCATAACTCCATTTGCATTATTTGGAGTCGCATTTATTTATGCAACACTATTATATATATCAACGGGTGAACTGGTCACGCGTTGGGTAGTAGCGTCACAACAATAAATCTACTTTTTCTTTTTTCTCTTCATTTGAAGAAGTTTCCAAGCAGCTTTTGGGATTTTTTCTAACTCATTCATTTCGCCTGCACCTTTTAACCATTCACCTCCATCAATTGTAACAACTTCTCCGTTAATATATGCTGCTTGATCGCTGATTAAATATGTTGCCAAATTAGCTAGTTCGATATGCTCACCAACACGCTTCAATGGAATTCGTTCTTTCATTTTTTTCTCAATACCTAATCCAGGTGGAGCTAAGCGTGACCAGGCTCCTTTTGTAGGGAAAGGACCCGGTGCAATAGCAGCGGTTCGAATTCCGTATTTTGCCCACTCTACTGCTAAGGATCGTGTCATAGCCAAAACACCTGCTTTCGCACAAGCAGATGGAACAACATAGCCTGAGCCAGTCCAAGCATAGGTTGTGACAATATTTAATATGACACCCGATTTGTTTTTACGCATCACCTTACCAACTGCCTGAGTACAATGGAATGTCCCATTTAATACAATATCTACAATAGTTCTAAAAGCATTTGAACTTAAGTTTTCAGTAGGACTAATAAAGTTGCCAGCAGCATTATTGAGTAAAATATCAATCGTACCAAATTCTGAAACAGTCTGTTCAACCATGGATTCTACTTGTTCAGTATCTCTCACATCACAAGAAATTGCTAAAACTTTTACTCCATGTTCACGTAAATCTTTTGCCGTTTCATCAATCACATTCTGCCGGCGGCTTGTGATCACGAGATCTGCTCCTAATTCTGCAAAACGGGTAGCCATGGATTTACCCAGACCTGTCCCTCCACCTGTTACTACAATCTTTTTCCCTTTTAATAATTGAACATCAAACATCTTTTTTTTCCTATTGATTGAGCAATCAATCTAAGCCCTATAAACAAAAAAGCCCCCCGGAAATCCGAGAGGCTTTTTTATATATTCACTCTTTTGAATAATTAGTTATTTGATCCACGATCATCATTACAAGGTGGAGGCGTTACAGTAGCACCATTATCTGGTTCACCATCTTTATTTATTGTTACAGAGCCATCATCATTCATGTTATACTCACCAGCCATAAGCCAACGTTCGCTGCCATCTGGTCGTGAAACCATTACAGATCCATCATCTCCCATAGGAAAACCACAGTCACCACCTTGGTTGTTTACTGCAGCTGCATGCTCATCAGGGTCAACATCTCCACTACCATTTGAATCAACATTATCAAATTGTTGGTCAAAATCTGATACTGGGTTACCTTGAGGATCTATACCATACTTCGCTCTAGCTTCATCACGTGAAATCACACCATCACCATTTGCATCCACATCTTCAAATTTCCAGTTAGGAGCATCATCACCTTGGTCGCCATGATCGCCACCATGATCACCTTCACCACGCGGTCCACCATCTCTGCATTCATTACCAGCGCGACCAACAGCATCAAATATTTGACCTGGGTCAGCACCTTCGTCTGCAGCTTTGCGCCCTGCTTGATATGCTTGATCCCTACATTTATTCCATTGCTCTTCATCATAATCACCTTCGCGTTGGTCAAATTCTCTAGCAACACGTTCACCAGCTTTAAACGCTTCGTCAAAGTTGCCACCACTATCCATTACGGAAAAGAATGCCTTTGCAACTGGGTCCATTCGACCATCCTGATTACCCATTCCATCATGATCCATTTGACCTTCATGATCCATTTGACCTTCATGATCCATTTGACCTTCGTGATCAGGAGCAAAACGTGGTTTCCAATCTTTCCAATTTTCAAAATCATCCCAAGCTTCCATCCAATCTTCGTTATTTTCTTCTGGAGCCCAGTTTCTTTCTTTATACTTCCTAACTTTATCCATTAGTCTAGGATCATGAGGTGGAATTTCTCCACTACATTTGCCTGCAGCTTCCATAGCATCACGGAAAGCATCTTGAGGTGTTCCACCATCTTGAGTTGTACTCATAAGAGCTTCTTTAGCTGCTCCTGCACATTCCTCAAAAAGTTCTGGATCCCAATCAGGTTCATTCATTGCATTATTTTTTGCAAAATCATAAACTGCATTATAAGCCGCTTCAAGATCTCCACCACTATTCTGCATTGCTTCTCGAAAGACTTTTGCTTCAGGAGGCGGTTCTTGACTGCCTTGACCTTGCTGTGCAAACATCATAGTTAAACTGATGATTCCAACAAGTATTGTTTTCATTAACTTCATATCATCCTCCTTGACGAGTTTTGTTAATATATTAATGTTTCTCTTCATTAAGCTTATCCATCTTCCGCACAAATGGTTTTAAATCTATTTCATTTTTTTTCAACTTCATGTGATTAAGGTCACAACTAGTTTTGACCTTGGATCAGATCGCTTAATTCTTTAGTAAATCGATTAAATTCTTGTTCAAATGCTCCATAATATGTATTTACCTCATAGAAATATTGGGCCGCATCACGATCTACAATATGTACATTATTATTTAAGACTTGGGCTGTGGGGAATAATATCTCAATACCTGCTTTAAAATAGTCAAATGTTAATTCAAGATCGGGGTTCATCTCTAATAATTTTTTCATGATTAATACTTCATATAAACGCTTTTCATATTTTGGTTCTGACCTTGTCACTAAAATTGTAAAAATATCCTCATCTGGTGTCGCTCCTAAAGTATTTAATTGTGCCAATGCGTTTTTATATGAATCGAAAGAGCTTTTTAAAGAAATATATCCTGTTAGTGCAGTCGGGCGAACAAATGGTTTTTCAAATGTTGCCTTTCCTTCTAGTGAATATGTTAATTGAAGAGTTTGTCCAGCGGGTATATTCCTTATCTCTGGTGCAAGGGGTGTGACCTCAAACCCTGCTGGATCTACAGATGATGTACGGAAATACAATACTTTATCAGGGTCAATATGTTGAGCATAATTCAGCTTATTAATGATGTCAAGCAGCATACGCTTCACAATAATTGATTCACCAGGGATTTTATTTTCAAGTAATGACTTATAAGGTTCTTTAACACGTAGAGTGACATCATTTTCTGCTCGTTTTTGGACCTCTCTTTTGATATTCTGAAAAATTGGGCTATCATATATAAAGTTTAGATCATAAATATCTGAGTTTTGAACTCTATAGGAATTAGGAAAAGATTGATTATCCATCATATTGAATCGTTCAGCATCCTGAGGGATAACGCGACTAAAGTTGCTTTCACTTTCCGTAATAATATGAGGTGTAATAACGACGATTACTTCCTTCCTTGTAAACTTTTCACCTTGAACAGAAAAAAACGTTTTTATAAAAGGAATTTTTCCTAAAATGGGTACACCCCCCTCATTCTCAGAAACTTTTTTATTGATCAATCCACCAATAATAAATGGAGTGTTATTTGCCACACGAACAAAAGATTGAACTTTTCTGTTATTGATAATAGGAGCAGATGAAACTTCACCTGCAGCAATTGCACCAACACGCTCTTCTGCTTCACTAATAATCGTCTCAACCTGAATTGTGATTCTTGATCCATCTTCGCTAATCCGAGGCCTTAAGTTCAATACAATTCCCACATCAACGTAATCAAATGTTTTTGTTGATGATTGCTGCGTATCCGTTGTCCTAAGAATTGGCAGCTGCTGTCCTACCAAAATTCTAGCTTGTCTACCATCTAAGGCTAAGATTGAAGGCTTTGATAAAATTTCAGCTTTTTTAGCACTAACTAATGCTTCCATGTTAGCTCGAAAATTTGAGGAACTACCCAAAAGAGTCCGGTCAAGTACAACTGTAAATGGAGAAATAGAACCACCCTCTGGAGGTGGAAAACTCGCAGTTATAGGCCCTGTGCTTGTGAAATCAACTCCCAACTCATTTAAATTATCTGTGTTAACCTCAATAACCAAAGCTTCGATTGCAATTTGACTTGCAGGAGTATCTATTTCATTTTGAATTAAATCTCTTAAGCGTGCGATTGGTTTATAATTACCTAATTTATAACCTACTAATAATCGCTGCATCGGCTCACCGCTTGTTGTACTATTCATTACAACGCCACTTAAATCAACACCTAATGCCGCTCTTTCACTTGATCTTAACGCTTTTTTTGCGACACTTTTTTCAACCAAGGAAATAGTTTCGGTATCCGGAAGCTTAATAATGACTGGTAAAGCCCCAGGAGCATTTAAATCTGAATTGTAATTTGAAAAAATTGGAGTAAAATTATTCTCTCCAGATATTTCGCCTTTAGCTGACCTAAATTCCACTACAGCATAACCCATCGTTTTCAAAATGGCTAATGCACGATCAGTTTGAATATAACTAAGTTTGAGTTGTTCAAACTGCAGACTCCTTAAATCTTTTGGTATATTAGCACTACTAGAAGAAGATCTTGATGCTCTTTGTTGAGAAAATATAATTGTGCTCAAAAGCAGAAATAAAATAATTTTGTGTCTCTTAATCACTTTTGCCTTGGTTTAGCCATTTGAATTGGAAGCGTTACATTAATATTATCGTACCTCGCTGTTACATGACCATTCTCCATATAATTAGTATAATTACCATTAAAATATGAATATGAAGGAACAAAGAACGCTAAAACTTCAAATTTAGAATTAATTTTTGAATCTAGTTTACCTGTAACTGTAATAACTGTTCCTGTAGTATAAGAACTATTGAAAGTCAATCCACTACCATCAAGTTTACCACCAACAGCGTCTAATTGTAATGAGGAAGGGGTAGTTGAACTTTCAGTTAAACGTTTAATAATAACTGTTACTTTCGTGCTACTATTCAAATAAACAATATCAGGATCTACTTTCAAAGTCAATTCGAAATTTTCATTTTTATTCGAAGCTGTTATTTCAGTATTTAGCATATCATCACCACATGAAGAGAAAGCCAATAGGACCAGAGGAAAGATTCCTCTGATTAACACTCTAACAAACGAGTTAGATAGCAAAACCTTGTTATTTTTGACGTTTTTCATGTATTTACCTCGGAAAGGGTATACCTTAATTATAAACCTATTATAGTAAAAAAATAAACACTTTATTAATGAATCAATAATTGTTAAAAAACGAAGGAATAGGCGGTTATTTTCTTTTGATTCTATTTAATCACCGATAACTTCATCATATTAATGGTATAATATTCGATTAGAAAACCACATACAATTATTTAAATAATAAAATATAATGGCAGAAAAACGAAAAACATCTACAAAAAATAATTTGAATTATAGCCTAGATGAAAATGGTTTTTTAACGATGGATAAATTATCTAAGTGGACCAAACTTGTTGGTATTATGAATATCATCTTAGGCGCTATTTACTGTTTAACAATTTTCGTATTTGCAATTCCAACAGTTATTATAGGAATTATCAATATTGTTTTGGGCACAAAACTGACGGTGGCATCTAATCATTTTCAATTTGCTTTAGAAAACAAGGATGCTAAAAGCTTTGGTATTGCTTTAGACCAATTAAGACAATATTTCTTTATTAACGGTATTTTACTAATAGTAACAGTTGCCTTTATAGGATTGCTCATTATGTTATTTAGTTTTTTTGCAGGATTTTTTATGGATCTAATTAATGAAAGTGGTTTCGATTATTCAATCATAACAACAATTTAAATTAAATGAAATTTTTAAAAAATATAGTCAATGTCAAACGCGGGGAAGGGAAAATGGTATTGACTTTTTTCTGCTTCTCATTTTTTATGGTT
>CEOQ01062960.1_pt1 | contig 10921 bp, 10 predicted proteins | sample 361351 | NCBI WGS metagenome assembly CEOQ01 (sample SAMEA2619907, study PRJEB7988) | marine metagenome | biome: marine biome (ENVO:00000447); feature: deep chlorophyll maximum layer (ENVO:xxxxxxxx); material: "saline water (ENVO:00002010), including plankton (ENVO:xxxxxxxx)" | depth 60 m | reverse complement strand
ACTCATATCTGGTTCATTAAATAAAGGTTGTCTTTTTGGATCAGCTGTCCAGTCAAAATTTCCTCCATCAACTAAACATCCACCAATAACCGTACCATGACCACCAATAAACTTTGTTAAAGAATGTATTACTACAGCAGCACCATGTTCTATTGGTTTACATATAATTGGCGCAGCAGTGTTATCCATAATCAATGGAACATTGTGCTTTCTTCCTATATCAGAAACCTCTTTAATAGGAAAAACTCGTAAATAAGGATTTGGTAAAGTTTCTGCGTAGATACATCTTGTTTTATCATCAATTAATTTTTCAAAGTTCTTCGGATCCGATGGATCTGCATATCTAACTTCTATCCCTAGTTTTTTTAATGTATGGGTAAATAAATTTACTGTTCCACCGTAAAGATCTGTTGAGCTAATAAAATTATCACCAGCCTGACAGCAATTTGTTATTGCAAATGTAGATGCTGCTTGACCTGACCCGACAGTTACACAAGCTAAACCACCCTCGAGAGCAGCTACTCTTTTTTCTAAAACATCATTAGTAGGATTCATTATACGTGTATAAATATTTCCAAATTCTTTTAATGCGAAAAGGTTCGCAGCAGTATCTGTGTTTTTAAATTGATATGACGTGGTTCTATATATTGGAACAGCAACAGCTGTTGTAGCAGGATCACTTCTGTACTCTCCTCCATGCAATGCTATTGTTTCAGGGTTTTTTATGGTTTTTGCCATCTTTTTTCTCCTTTTTTTTACTTAACGTTAGTCTACGATGTTAAAGATATTTGAATCAAACTAAAAAAATCATTAAATGTAAAGCTTTTTTAAAGACAAAAAATTTGACTTTATATTCAAATACAAGTACTTATGCGCGAATTACAATGACAAATTTTATTAAAAAAAGTGAAATTAATAGCAAATGGGTGCTTATAGACGCCAAAAATGCTGTAGTTGGAAGATTAGCTGCTTATATATCAAAAGTTCTAAGAGGAAAAAATAAAACTCAATATACTCCTAATATGGATAATGGAGATTTTGTAATAGTAACAAATATAGAAAAAATAAAATTCACTGGTAAAAAATTTGCTAATAAAAAATATTATAGACATACAAATTGGCCTGGAGGTATAAAAAGTTCAACGCCCGCTTTTTTAATGAGCAAAAGTAAACCAGAACAAATTTTAAAATTGGCCGTGAAAAGAATGTTGCCTTCTGGTCCTTTGGCCAAAAAACAACTTTCTAAATTAAAAATATATAAGGGGAAAGTTCATCCTCATGAATCTCAAAATCCGACTATTGTAAACTTTGAAAAATTAAACCCAAAAAACAAAATTTCACTCAATTAAAATGGAAACTCAAACAAATACTTCTGTGTCAGATAAAAATATAAAAATGGATCTAAAAGAATCTAAATATGCCACAGGAAGAAGAAAAAAATCAATTGCAAAAGTATGGTTAAAAAAAGGGAATGGCTCTATTTTTATAAATGGAAAAAAAATGATTGATTATTTTAAAACAGCAAATTTACAAATGGCTGTCACAAGACCCTTAACTCTTGCAAAAAGAGAAACTGAATTCGATGTGAAGTGTTCTGTTAAAGGAGGAGGGCTCACTGGTCAAGCTGGAGCAATAATTCATGGTATATCAAGAGCATTAGTGGCATTTGAGCCTGATTTAAAACCGACTTTAAAAAAAGAAAAGCTTACTACCAGAGATTCAAGGGCTGTGGAAAGAAAAAAATATGGCCACAGAAAAGCTAGAAGAAGCTTTCAATTTTCTAAAAGATAACCTTTTAATAAAATACCCCCTAATTGCAATAGTTGATATAATAATAGTATATGAAAGATTCATTAAAAATAGCAATAGCAGGTGCTACTGGATATGTAGGATTAGAGTTAATCAAGCTCCTAATAAAACACCCCAAAGTTAAAATATTGTACCTTTGCGCTCAAAAATCAATTGGTAAATCAATTAACTTTTTTGATAAAGAGATAAAAAGTAATAAATTACCAAAAATTTCAAAAATTAATAAAATAAATTGGAATAAAATAAATATATTATTTACTTCTTTGCCGAATGGAGAAGCTCAAAAATTAGCAAAAAAGGTACCTGAAAAAGTTAAAATTATAGATTTATCAGCTGATTTTAGATTAGAAAATTCACATGATTATAAAAAATGGTATGGAAAAAAACATAATTCTAAAGAATTAATTAAAAGATCTATTTATGCTTTAACTGAGTTTGCTAAAAAGAAAATTTCTAATAAAAAGATTATATCGTGTCCTGGATGTTATCCAACATCAGTGCAATTACCTCTGGTTCCTTTACTTGAAAAAAAGTTGATTGATACAAAAAAAATTATAATTGACTCTAAATCTGGATATTCGGGTGCAGGAAAAAATATTAAAAAAAAATTTTCATTTAAAAATTTATTTAGTTCTGTATCAGCTTACGGCGTTGGGGCTCATAGACATATGATAGAAATAGACCAAGAATTATCAAAGGTCGCAAAAAAAAGAATTAAAGTTTTTTTTACTCCGCACCTTATGCCAATGTATAGAGGGATTTTATCAACGATTTACTTAGAAACTAAAAAAAAAATTTCACCAAAACAAATACATAGTTGCTTAAAAAAATATCATAGGAATAACTTTTTTATAAAAATAGCAAAGTTCAATACTCCGATTGGTACTGGTGATGTTATGAATACCAATTATTGTAAAATTTCAGTTTGCAAAGATAGAGTTAAAAATAAAGTTATTATATTATCTACACTTGATAATTTAATAAAAGGAGCCTCAGGTCAAGCTATACAAAATATGAATGTGGCTTTTAAATTAAATGAAAAAATGGGACTTATATGAAATATTTTTTTTTATTTATATTGATTGTAATAACTACAAATTGCTCAAATAAACCAAAACAAGTTTATTGGTGCGGTGATCATCCTTGTGTAAATAAAAAAGAGCGGGAACAATTTTTTAAAAAAAATATGATAGTAGAAGTTAGAAATTTTGAAGAATCAAAAAAAATATCTAAAAGTGAAATCAAAGCAATCGAAAAACAAATTAAACTTGATGAAAAGAAAAAATTTAAAAAAAATAAAAAAGTTGCTAATGATATGAAAATTGAAAAGAAAAAGCAGGCTAAAGAAGAAAAAAGACTTAAAAAACTTGCGAAATTAGAAGAAAAAAAAAGAATTGCTGAGGAAAAAAGACTTAAAAAACTTGCTAAAAATAAAAAGAAAAGAAAGGCTAAAAAACAAAAGAAAATAAAAGAAATTAATTTGTTAGAAAATAAAAATATTGAAACAGATTCATCTTTTGCAAGCATGGTGGAGAAAATTAAAACTCAAAATTTACTTAAACCTTATCCTGATTTAAACAGAACTCCTTAATAATTATGATTAGAGACAAAATAAATATAGCAATTGCAGGTTTTGGAAATATTGGAAGTTATTTTTACAAAACTCTAGAAAAAAATATAAAAAATATAGCTGTTAAAACAGGTAAAGTTCCTGTTGTTAAGTATATATCTGCTAAAAATATTAAGAAAAAAAGAAAAATTAAGTTTCCTATATCTAAATTTGTTAAAAACCCTTTGCTGCTTGCCAAAAAAAAAGATGTTGAAATTATTATTGAACTAATAGGTGGGTCTGATGGCATTGCTAAAAAATTAGTCCATCAATCTTTAAAAAATAAAAAACATGTTGTTACTGCAAATAAAGCTCTAATAGCTAAACATGGAGATTCTTTAGCTTATTTAGCTGAAAAAAATAATGTTAATTTAGAATATGAAGCATCTGTTGCTGGTGGCGTTCCTATAATTAGATCTATTAAGGAAGGATTGATTGCTAACAAAATTAATAAAATTTATGGAATTTTAAATGGAACTACAAATTATATTTTATCTACAATGGAAACTACAGGTGAGGATTTTTCTAATGTTCTCATAAAAGCACAAAAAATGGGTTATGCAGAAAAAAACCCCATATCCGATCTTAATGGACAAGATGCAGCTTCTAAAATTAGAATTTTATCATCTATAGCTTTTAATAAAAAAATTTCAAAAAATAATATTCTTATATCAGGGATACAAAATATTAACTTAACAGATATACTCCATGCGAAAAATCTTGGATATAAAATAAAATTGTTATCTATATCAGAAATTAAAGATAATCGACTGATTGAACGCGTGCATCCTTGCTTGGTATCCGAGAATTCATATATTGGAAACATAAATGGTGTTTTAAATGCGATAATAGTTGATGGTTACCCAATAGGCAGATCTATTTTACAGGGTGAGGGTGCTGGTCCGGGCCCGACATCATCAGCTTTAATATCAGATTTATGCTCCATATTAAGAGGCAATATAAAATATCCTTTTGGTGTATCTTCCTTTTTAAGAAAAAAGATAAAAAGTTTTAATATTTTAAATCATACCTGTTCAGCATATTTAAGAATAGAAGTTAAAGATAAACCTGGTGTGCTATCTTCTATAACAAAAAGCTTTGCAAGAAATAAAGTTTCTATAAAAAATTTAATCCAAACTCCTGATAAAAAAAATAATAAAGCTTCTATTGCTATTATAACTCATATATCAAAAGAAAAAAATTTTTCCGACTTGCTTAAATTAATATCAAAAAATAAATTTGTATTAAAAAAACCAACTTTTATTAGAATTGAAAAAGTTTAAATGAATATTGATGCAAATCTAATTAATTCCTTCGTGAAAGTAACAGAAAGAGCTGCTTTTGGAGCATCTAAGCACAAAGGTAAAAATGATAAAATAGCAGCTGATAAGGCTGCTGTTGATGAAATGCGATCTGAATTAAACAAAATACCAATGTATGGAAAAATAGTAATAGGAGAGGGTGAAATGGATGAAGCACCAATGTTATATGTTAATGAAATCCTTGGCACTAAAAAAGGTGAAAAATTTGATATTGCTGTTGATCCGCTTGAAGGAACAAATTTTACTGCAAAAAATTTACCAAATGCTTTATCTGTAATGGCTATTACCAGAACTGGAAATTTATTAAAAGCTCCTGATATATATATGGAAAAGATAGCTGTAGGTCCTAAGCTCCCAAAAAACGTGGTTGATTTGAATTTATCAATTCAGGAAAACATAGAACGTTTGTCACAGGCAAAAAACACATCTCCCAATAAATTATCAGCTTGCGTTTTAAAACGACCCAGGCACGATTTAATTATCAAAGATCTAAATTCACTTGGTGTAAAAATTAGGTATATAAATGATGGCGATGTATCAGGAGTATTAGCAGTTGCTGATAATAAATCACAAACAGACATATACATTGGTACTGGTGGCGCTCCTGAAGGAGTTTTGGCAGCGGCTGCACTTGCATGTCTAGATTGCCAAATGCAAACGCGTCTAGTCTTTAATAATGAGGAGGAAAAGATAAAGGCAAAAAAATTAGAAATTGATGATTTAGACAAGATTTATAATATCGCTGATATGATTAAGGGTGATGTTATTTTCTTAGCAACCGGAGTGACTGATGGCGATTTAGTTAAAGGTATCAAGGATCATAAAAATAGTTTTGAAGCAGAAACTTTAGTTTTTCATAAAAGTAGTCAAACAAATAAAATTATAAAAAATATTGTTAATAAATGAATTCCACATCTGTTAATGGAAAAAAATGGATTTTTAAAAAATTTGATAACACAGATGTCAAAATGTTCTCAGAAAATCTCTCTATTAGCGAAATAGTTGCTAAATTAATTTCCATAAGAAAAAAAAATATTAATAATATTGATTTATACCTAAATCCAACAATAAAAAATCTTTTACCAAATCCAAATCTTCTAAAAGATATGAATGTTGCTATTGAAAGGGTATACAAAAGTATAATGAAAAACGAAGCTATAGGTGTATTCGGAGATTATGATGTGGATGGAGCAAGTTCAACTGCTTTACTCGTAAAATATTTTTTATCAATTAAACAAAAAATTACTACATATATTCCAGATCGAATGAAAGAAGGTTATGGACCTACCATAAATTCTTTCAAAAATTTAATCAAATTAGGATCAAAAATTATTTTTACCGTTGATTGCGGCACGTCTTCCTACGAACCTATTGAATTCGTTCAAAAAAAAAATGTTGACGTTATAGTCCTAGATCATCACCAAGCAAATATTACTCTTCCTAAAGCTCATGCAATAGTAAATCCAAACAGAGTTGATGATGTTTCTAATTTAAACTATTTGTGCGCTGCTGGTGTTACTTTTGTTTTTTTAGTTGGTTTAAATAAGAAATTAAGAGATTCTAGCTGGTTTAAAAAAAACAGCATTGCAGAACCAAATATTTTACAATTTTTAGATTTAGTATCGCTCGGGACTGTATGTGATGTTGTTCCTCTAATAGGATTAAACAGAGCTATTGTAAAACAAGGTTTAAAAGTAATAAAAAAAAGATCAAACCTAGGATTAAAAACATTGTATGATATTTGCAAAATTGAGTCACAACCAACGACTTATGATCTAGGATTTAAACTTGGACCACGAATAAATGCTGGTGGTAGGGTAGGCAAATCATCACATGGAGCTGAACTTTTGTCTTCTAATGATCCTGAAAGAGTATATCAAATTGCATTGGCTTTGGATAAATCTAATAACGAAAGAAAAAGTATTGAACATATTTTGTATGAAAAAATAAATACTGAGGTTAAAAACCATCTTGATGATCCAGTTTTAGTAATATGTGGTGATAATTGGCATGAAGGTATTATTGGAATTATTTGTTCTAGAATAAAAGAAAGATATGGAAAACCAACGGTTTTGGTCTCTATAAAAAACAATTTGGGGAAAGGTTCAGCGAGATCAGTAGTTGGTTTTGATATTGGGTCACAAATTATAAAATCTTTACAATTAAACATTATCGAAAAAGGTGGCGGTCATAAGATGGCTGGAGGCTTTACAATTAAAAAAGAAAAAATTTCTCTATTTAGAGAATTTTTAATTAAAAACTATTCAAAATTGATGTCAAATTTATCACAATCTACAAATCTTTATTTAGATTCGATAATTCCGCCAACTGCATTAAATGAAAATTTTTATGAGGATATTAATTCCTTGGCTCCATTTGGATCTGGCAATAATGAACCAAAATTTGTATTAGAAAATATAAAAGTAATTAAATCTAATTTGGCTGCAGATAAACATATTAAAAGTGTAATGTGTGGTGCTGATGGTTCCGTTTTTAAAAGTATAGCATTCAATGCTAAAGATACAGCCTTAGAACCTTATCTTAATGAAAAAAATAAAAAAAAGATTAACATTGCTGGTAAAGTTAAACTTAATGAATGGCTAGGAAAGAAGAATGTTGAATTCGAAATAGAAGATATCTCTTTAGCTTAATTAAGTAATTTATCAAAACTTTTTGAAAAGTTCATTTCATAATTTTTCCATGAATTTATTGAAGATTTATAAATTTTTTTTCTAGCTTGGGTGTCGCTAGCCGTTTTAATAATTCTTTTATTTTTATAGAAATTTAAGCAATTTTTGTCCCATTTTAGATCACAGAATTTTAACAAATTTGCAACTTCGTTTTTTGGTTCTGAAACTAACTTTTCATAATTTATATTATAAATAAAATTAGGAAATAAATTTTTCCAATGATTCATTAAATCAATATATAAATTATAAAAAAATATTATTTCATCAATGTCGTATGCAAAATTAAGTCTAGGATTAACAAAATAATTTTTAAAAATTGAAAGGCAATTATCTCTAGGATTTCTAACACAATGAACAATTTTAGAATTAGGTAAAATAACTCGAATCAAACCAATCCATTTAAAATTTATAGGCAACTTGTCAGTAATTCTTTTTGAATTATTAGAAATTTTATTTATATAATTTAAATATTTATTACCTAAATTTTTTAAAATATGATCATTTATTTTAATCTCTTTAGAAAAAAAATCATTTTTATGTAGTAGATTTTCTTTTATCAAATCAGGAAGAATATTCAATTCATCTCCTCCATACACATCTTTGTGACTAGATAAAATTTGTTCTATTAAAGTTGTGCCTGATCGTGGCATACCTAAAATAAATATTGGTTTTTTGTTATTGTTTAAAACTTTATTATATTTACTAAAAAAAGAATTATCAAAATAAGCTTTGATGTTTGAAAATTCTTTTTTTTCCTCTTCTTTAATAAAAGAAATATCTTTTCTTCTTATTAAATTTGCTTCAGAAAAAAAATTAAAAGCTTCAGAAAATTCTTTTTTGTCTTCGCATGCTTTTCCCAAAGCAAAAGATAATTGTGAACTTTTTATTTGTTTTTTTATAGCTTCATCATAAACTTTTTTAAGAATTACATAATGTTCATTTTTTTTACTATAGTTTGTTATTTGACTTATTGCGATATGAGCAGGATAATAATGTTCTTTTAATTTAACTGCTTGATTCAAATATTCGATTGCTTTTTTGAATTCTCCTAGGTTTTTATATAAAACGCCCAAATTATAATATGCTGGAAAAAAATTTGAATTAGCATTAATTGAATTTTTATATGAATTTATTGCTTCGAGATTTTTTTGAAGTTTAAGAAATAAATTTCCCAAATTATTATGAGTTTCGGGTATTTTTTTATTTAATTTAATTGATTGATTGTATAACTGTTCAGCTTCATTAAATTTATTTTGTGATTGGTAAACATTACCTAAATTGTTATATATCGAAGCATAACTTGGATTAATACTAATCCCTTTTTTAAAAATAGTTTCAGCCTCATTAATTCTATTTTGTCCTAAAAAAATAAGTCCTATTATTTCATATAGTAAAACAACTTTTGGATGAATTTTTATTAGCTCTTTTGCTGAGTCCTCAGCCTCGTCAAATTTTTTTAATTTATATAAATTTACTATATCTTGTATTTTTTTTTCTAAACTTATCGTTTTATTCATATTGAAAAACTACTTTATGTTATAATTGATCATTGAAACAATAATGATTATATAATAAATACAAAGACAATTTAAGAGGTCCCATCGTCTAACGGTTAGGACAGATGGTTTTCAATCATCTAATCGGGGTTCGATTCCCCGTGGGACCGCCAAAAAAATTTATGAAATTTTTAAGATATGGAGATAGGGGAGCTGAAAAACCTGCTTTAATAGATGAGAATGGAAAAATCAAAGATATTTCTAAATATATAAAAGATCTTAATCCTGAAACTATAAATATAGATAAATTTAATAATATTTACAAAAAAATTGATACACGAAATCTACCTGAAGTAAAAAATTCAGTTCGCATAGGATCTTGTATATCTAACCCAGAAAAATTTATCGGTATAGGGTTAAATTATTCGGATCATGCTAAAGAAACAGGTTTGAAAATACCAAATGAACCAATTATTTTTTTAAAAGCAAACAGTTGTTTGTCTGGGCCTTATGATAACGTAATGATACCTAAATATTCAAAAAAAACTGACTGGGAGGTTGAGCTAGGAATTGTCATTGGCAAAAAAGCTCAATATGTAAATGAAAAAGATTCAAACGAATTTATTTTTGGTTATTGTGCTGTCAATGATATTAGTGAAAGAGAGTTCCAAATTGAAAGAGGGGGTCAGTGGGATAAAGGTAAGGGGTGTGATACCTTTGGTCCAGTAGGTCCATATTTAATTACAAAAGATGAAATTGAAAATGTTCAAAATTTAGATCTTGAACTTAAAGTAAATGGAAAATTGATGCAAAAAGGAAACACTAATAAGATGATTTTTAATGTAAAAAAAATTGTTTCATATTTAAGCCACTTTATGACATTAAAACCTGGAGATATTATTACAACAGGAACGCCACCTGGTGTAGGTATGGCTCAAAAGCCTCAAATTTTTCTTAAAGATGGAGATGTTATGGATTTAGAAATTGAAAAATTGGGTTCTCAAAAACAAAAAGTTGTTACTTTTAAATGACTTTTTTTGTTTACATGTTGGGAAACTACAAAAAATCAAAAGTAACAACTTATGTGGGTTATACAAATAATTTGAAACGTAGACTAAAATTACATAATAGTGGTAAAGGTGCTAAATTTACTAAAGGAAATTTCTGGAAATTGTTGTACAAAGAAAAATATGATTCAAAAAAAGAAGCAATGTCGAGAGAATGTTTTATTAAAAAAAATAGAAAGATAAGAAATTTAATTAAATTAAAATACAAATGAAAAAAAAAATATCAATTTTGCTTCCATACAAAGAAAAATATACACTCAAGGATGCGGCTGCTGCATCTATATGGGTTAAGGACTACTTAAAACATAGTAAATTGAAAAACCAAACACTAGTATTTGGTAATATACCTGAAAAAAAAAGACCGCTGACTAATAACTTTATAAACTTAAATATTTCTAAAGTTAAATACAGAAAAAATTATTTTTATACTAGAAAATATTATGAAGAATATAAAAAGCATAAATTTGAAATTATTGAAATTCATAATAGACCAGAATCATTACTATTTTTAATTAATAAAAAATTAGAAGCTAAATATATATTTGTTTATCATAATAACCCTCAAGATCTAAGATATTCGAAAACGGCCAAGGAAAGATTGTTTATTGCAAATAATTGCGATCAAATATTTTTTGTAAGTAAGTGGGTAATGAAAAAATTCTTTGAAGGTCTTCCTATTGGTTATAAAAATAACTGTGAAATTTTATATCCAGCTATTAACACACTTAAAAGATTTCCAAAAAAAGATAAAATAATAATTTTTACTGGAAAATTAAATTCATCAAAAGGTTATGATATTTTCGGAAAAGCTGTTCTTAATATATTAAACAAATTTAAAGATTGGAAAGCATACGCTATTGGGAACGAAAGAAGAGAAACATATGAATTTAATCATAAAAATTTGCATATTATTGATTGGCTCCCTCAT
>CEOQ01043275.1_pt1 | contig 10924 bp, 6 predicted proteins | sample 361351 | NCBI WGS metagenome assembly CEOQ01 (sample SAMEA2619907, study PRJEB7988) | marine metagenome | biome: marine biome (ENVO:00000447); feature: deep chlorophyll maximum layer (ENVO:xxxxxxxx); material: "saline water (ENVO:00002010), including plankton (ENVO:xxxxxxxx)" | depth 60 m | reverse complement strand
CGAGTACCGTATCGTGCTGGCCGATTACGCCGTGGCAGCCCAGGGACGCGCCACAAACCAGGACGGAACCGACGCGGTCACCAGTTGGCTGCTGGCCGCCGGAGCCTACCGACAACTCGACCAGAGCACCCAGGTCCAGGCCTGCTACGAAAACGCCCTGGAAGAGAACCCCGCGTCGCTGACAGCCCGACTGGCATTCGGACGCTGGCTTTACTCCCAGGACCGTTTCACCGAGGCCGTGGAGCATCTCGAGTGGGCCTCGCAACAACAGCCCGACAACCAGAAGCTGCAGCGACTGCTCTCGTCTTGCCGAAATTCCGCTTCCGGCGACCAAGCCCGACCCCGCTAAGACCGCCGACCAGGACCGGTCACGCTACAGCCAGCGGGTCGACCACGCTAAAATCGGTTTCCGGTGCCAACCGCCACGCCGGTTGTCTGGCACAGTTTCACTTTCACCCCACCGATCAGATTGACCACGATGAGCGATTTCCGCACCGAACACGATTCCATGGGCGACGTCCAGGTCCCCTCCCAGGCTTATTATGGCGCCCAGACGCAACGGGCCGTCGACAACTTTCCGATCAGCGGCTGGAGATTGCCAGCCGAATTGGTCCACGCCCTGGGCCGCGTCAAGCGGGCAGCGGCAGTCGCCAACCGCGACCTCGGCAAGCTCACCGAGACCGGCAAGAATCCGCTGGACAACACCCAGGTGGATGCCCTGCTGGCGTCGTGCCAGGAGGTCATCGACGGACAACTCGACGACGAGTTCCCCATCGACGTGTTCCAGACCGGGTCGGGCACGTCAAGCAACATGAACATCAACGAGGTGATTGCCAATCGGGCGATTGAACTCAACGGGGGCGACCGTTTCACCACCGACAAGCCGATCCATCCCAATGACCACGTCAACATGGGACAAAGCACCAACGACATGTTCCCCACCGCGATTCATGTCGCCGTGGCCGAGGGCATCCGGAAGCGGTTGGTCCCGGCACTCGAGCGTTTCCGTGATTCGCTTCGGAGCAAGGCCGACGAGTGGGACCAGGTGATCAAGATTGGCCGGACCCATCTTGCCGACGCCACGCCACTTCGACTGGGACAGGAAATCGGTGGGCTGGCCCGGCAGCTGGCCCTGTCGGTGGATCGTGCCGAACGGGCACTGGAAGCAGTACTCGAGTTGCCCGCAGGCGGCACCGCGGTCGGCAGCGGAATCAACACGCACCCCGAGTTCGGAGCCCGGGTGGCCGCCGACCTGGCGTCCCAGACCGACATCGGTTTTGTCGAGGCAGCCGACCACTTCGAAGCCAATGCCCAGAGGGATGGACTGGTCGAATGCCATGGTCAACTGCGTGCCATCGCCAGCACTCTGTTCAACGTCTCCAACAACATCCGCTGGCTCGGTGCCGGTCCTCGCTGTGGCTTTTACGAGATCAAGCTGCCCGATCGTCAACCCGGCAGTTCCATCATGCCCGGCAAGGTCAATCCGGTGATGTGTGAGAGCATGATGCAGGTCGCGGCCCGGGTCATGGGCAACGACGGGGTGATCGCCTTCAGCGGTGCGTCCGGCGGACAGTTCCAACTGAATATCATGATGCCGGTGATGGGCCAAACCACCCTCGAAAGCATCGCGTTGCTCACCGGGGTGACCAATGCCTTTGTCGAGTTCTGCTCCGACGACATGGAAGCCAACAACGACGCGTGCGAGGCAGCCGTCGAGAAGAGCCTCTCGATGTGCACCAGCCTCAACCCGCTGATCGGGTACGAAAACGCAGCGGCACTGGCCAAGGAAGCCTTCAAGACCGGCAAGACAATTCGAGAATTGTGTCTCGAAAAGGACATCCTTCCCGAGGAGACCCTGGCCGAGGCACTGGATCCAATGAGAATGACCGAGCCACAAGCTTAAAGCGTCCTGCCGACAGGACACCCACCGGGCTACCCAGGGTCATAACCCAGGTTGGGCGCCAACCAGCGTTCGGCCTCGGACAACGACACGCCCAAGCGGCCGGCGTAATCCTCCACCTGCTCCCGGGTCACTCGATCGATCGAGAAATACCGGGCGGCGGGATGGTGGAAGTAGAGACCACTGACGGCGGCAGCCGGCAGCATCGCATAAGTTTCCGTCAGCCTGATCCCCGCCCGCGTTTCCGCCTCGAGCAACTCAAACAACCGACCCTTTAGCACATGGTCGGGGCAGGCCGGGTAACCGAATGCCGGACGGATGCCACGGTACTTTTCCGCGATCAACTCCTCGTGGTCCAACTCCTCGCGGTCTCCCCATTCGCGACGCACCCGGGCATGCAAGCACTCGGCGAACGCTTCAGCCAGCCGGTCAGCCAGGGCCTTGGCCATGATCGATCGATAATCATCATGTTCGCTCTCGAATCGTTCGACCAGTGACTCGATTCCCTCGCCCGCGGTCACCGCAAACGCTCCGACATGGTCAACCTGTCCACTGTCCAGTGGCGCGACATAATCGACCAGGGACCTGTACTCCGTCTGCCCCCGCCTCTGCCACTGCTGCCTGAGCATCGGGAACCGCACCAGTTCCTCATCAGACTCCAGGCCGCTGAACAACACGATGTCCTGGCCATCGGCAACCGCCGGCCAGAATCCATAAACCCCTCGTGCCGTCAACAATCCCTCACTGACAATTTGATCGAGCAACTCGCGGGCATCATCGAACAATTCTCGGGCCTGCTCGCCCAGGACCGGATCGTCAAAGACGGCCGGGTACTTGCCCCGCAATTCCCAGGTCTGGAAGAACGGGGACCAGTCGATGAATTCGACCAGTTCCTCCAGGGATTGGTCATCTATCGTCCGGAGACCGACGAATGCCGGTGATTCGAGGGGCAAGTTCATCCAGTCGGTGACGACCGGGTTCTGGCAGGCGTCTTGGAATGGCACGAGTGCCTTTTGTTGCCGCTCGGCAAAGGCCTGGCGATCCCGTTCCTGCTCAACCCGATTCGCCTCCACGAACGACTCACGCGTCGTTTCGCTCATCAACGACTCCACGACTCCGACGGCCCGCGAGGCATCAAGCACGTGGACAACCGGACTCTCGTATTCCGGCGCTATCTTCACGGCAGTGTGCCGCGAGCTGGTGGTCGCTCCACCGATCAGCAGCGGCACCCGCGGGCCCTGACGCTGCATGGCCCGAGCGACCTGCTCCATCTGGCCCAGCGAGGGAGTGATCAATCCGGAGAGTCCAATCAGGTTCGCCTTCTCGCGAACAGCTGTCTCGAGAATGTCTTCCAGGGGCACCATCACTCCCAGGTCGATCACGTCAAAGTTGTTGCACCGCAGCACCACCCCAACAATGTTCTTTCCAATATCATGAACGTCTCCCTTGACGGTGGCCGTGACAATCCGGCCACGGCTCTCGTCGGCGGTGCCCGACTCCCGTTGTTCCTCCTCCATAAACGGTGTCAGGTACGCAACCGCCTGCTTCATCACCCGGGCACTCTTGACCACCTGGGGCAGGAACATTCGTCCTGATCCAAACAGTTCTCCCACCGTGTTCATGCCATCCATCAACGGTCCCTGGATCACCTCCAGGGGACGATCGTACTCCTGCCGCGCCTCCTCGGTGTCGTCGATGATGAACTCGTTGATCCCCTTGACCAGGGCATGGATCAACCGCTTCCCGATCGGCTCATCACGCCACTGAGCCACGACGGTGGCGTCACCGACGTCGTCGCCGCGAATCGTCTCGGCCAATTCCAGCAGCCGTTCCGTGGCATTCTCGCGACGATTGAGCAACACGTCCTCGACGTGCTCCAGCAGGTCGGGTGCGATGTCGTCGTAGACGGTCAACTGGGTCGGATTGACGATCCCCAGTTCCAGGCCCGCCTCCACAGCGTGGTAAAGGAAGGCCGAATTCATGGCACGGCGGACCTGTTCGTTGCCACGGAAGGCAAACGACACGTTACTGACTCCTCCCGACACCAATGTGCCCGGGCATGCCTCACGGATCCTCCGGGTGGCCTCGAAAAACGCCACGGCGTAGTCGTCGTGTTCTTCGATTCCAGTCCCCACCGTCAGGATATTGGGATCGAAGATGATATCGCGTGCCGGGAACCCGACCATTTCAGTCAACAGGCGGAAGGAGCGCTGGGCGATCTCGACTTTTCGATCGGCGTCGGTCGCCTGGCCCGTCTCGTCAAAACCCATCACGACCACCGCAGCCCCGTAGCGTCGCACCAGCCGAGCCTGTTCCAGGAACGAGGCCTCGCCCTCCTTGAGGCTGATGGAGTTCACGATCGCTTTGCCCTGGACACACTTCAGCCCCGCCTCGATCACGTCCCAGTCGGAACTGTCGATCATGACCGGCACGCGAGCCACGTCGGGCTCTGCAGCGATCAGATTCAGAAACGTGGTCATCGCGACCGGGCCGTCCAGCAACGCTTCATCCATGTTCACGTCGATAACATTCGCGCCACCATCGACCTGCTGCTGCGCCACCGCCACGGCGGATTCGAGATCACCCTCGCGAACCAGCCTGGCAAAACGACGACTTCCCGAGACATTGGTCCGTTCACCAACCATGATCAGATTGCTGTCGGCCCGGACCGTCAGGACCTCCAGGCCACTGAAACTTGGTTCTTCGGATTCCACGGGGACAACCCGTGGGGCCAACCCCGCCACCGACTCGGCCACCTGCCGGATGTGTTCGGGAGTCGTTCCACAACAGCCGCCAACAATGTTCAGCCAACCAGCCCTCGCAAACTCGGCCAGCGTTCCGGAAAGATCTTCCGGGGTCTCGTCGTACTCGCCAAACGCATTGGGCAATCCCGCGTTGGGATGACAACTGGTGAAAGCCGGCGCGATCCGCGAGAGTTCCTCGATGTAGGGTCGCATCTGGGTCGGACCCAGCGCGCAGTTGATTCCAACCGACAGCAGGTCGGCGTGCGCGATCGAATGCCAGAAAGCCTCGAGAGTCTGTCCCGAGAGTGTCCGCCCGGAATTGTCGGTGATGGTGACAGACACCGAGACAGGCAACCGCACATCATGACGGTCAAAATACTCCTCGATCGCAAACAGGCAGGCCTTGAGATTCAGGGTGTCGAAACTGGTTTCGGGCATCAGCAGATCCACACCACCCTCGACCAGGCCGCCGATCTGTTCCAGGTAGGCGGCCACCAGTTCATCAAAAGTGATCGTGCGGAACCCGGGATTGTTCACATCCGGGGACATCGACGCGGTCCGGTTGGTCGGCCCCAGGCTGCCCGCAACAAAACGACGGCGGTCCGGCGTGCGATCGCTGGCACGGTCGGCAGCACGGCGAGCAAGCTGCGCTGCAGCCAGATTGATGTCAAAGGCGCGACCTTCCAGCGCGTAATCGGCCAACGAGATTGATGTCGAGTTGAACGTGTTTGTCTCGAGAATGTCCGCCCCCGCCTCGAGAAACTCGTCGTGGATCCTCTCGATCGCCCCGGGCCGGGTCAGGCACAACAGATCATTGCATCCCTCCAGCGGGCTGCCATGTCCAGCAAACTCCTCGCCGCGGAATCCGTTCTCGTCCAACGACAGGGCCTGGATCATCGTCCCCATTGCCCCGTCGAGAACCATGATTCTCTCCGAGAGCGCCCGTTGCAGTTCCGACGGTCTCTTTTCAATGCTCACCGGACAACTCCGGCGAAGCACCGTGACCCAGGGCGTCCAGAATCCGCGCACAGGCCTGTGATCGGTTCAACGCGTAGAAGTGAATTCCCGGAACTCCCTCGGAAATCAATTCCCGGCATTGCTCGATTGCATAATCGACGCCAACGGCCAATTCCGCCTCGCGATCGTCCTGGACCGCCTCGAGCCGCTTGGCCAGTTCGACGGGGATCTGAGCTCCACACAGCGAGGCAATTCGCTGGATTCGAGAATACCCGGTGATCGGCATGATGCCCGGAATCAACGGCACCGAAATGCCTTCCGCCTGGCACCGATCCCGGAACCTCAAAAAATTCTCGTTGATGTAGAAGAGCTGAGTAAATGCCGCGTCAGCACCGGCGTCAATCTTCCGCTTGAAGTTCTCAAGATCCACCGCCGCGTTGACCGCTTCGGGATGCACTTCCGGGTAGGCGGCCACTCCGACACCCAGCCGATCTCCCTGGCTTCGGATCAGGTCAACCAGTTGATTGGCATGTTCGAGTCCACCGCTCACCGCGGCAAACGAATCGGTGCCGCGAGGGGGATCGCCCCGCAGCGCCATGATGTTGCAGATGCCGATGTCACGGACACGGGAAATCCACTCGAGCAACTCGTCTCGCGTTGATCCGACACAGGTCAAGTGAGCCATCGCCACGGTGTCGTACCGCGACTCGATCTCCTGGCACAACTCGAGTGTCCGGTCTCGCGTTGATCCTCCGGCCCCATAAGTGCAGGACACAAACGCCGGGCGGTAGGTCACCAGCAAATCGAGCGTATCAAAGAGAGCCTGGTCCCCGTCGGAAGTCTTCGGCGGAAAAATCTCGACCGAAACAGGCAACCGTGAAACCGACGACGTATCGCAGTAAATCTCTGGCAAGGTCCGCATCGTTTCGCCCGTACTCCATAGCCCAACCGCTCCGGCTCCCGATCTCGCCGGTCTGTCGACCGGATCCGACCATCCCCGGTTCCCCCAATTAGGTGTTTCGTGTGTCGACGTCAATGGCTGCGACATCGGCTCTTCCGCATGGTGAGCACGACGCTTCCAACCGGGTGCTTGCCCGGATCGTGAAGATCACCTAACTTGAGCGTTCGAGACCAAACGAGGAGAAAGCCACATGTCCACCACCTCCCCCCAGACATCCACGGTTCCCTACAAGGTCGCCGACATGTCGTTGGCCGAATGGGGCCGACGGGAAATCGAACTGGCCGAGACCGAGATGCCGGGGTTGATGGCCCTCCGTGAAAAATATGGCGACAGCCAGCCGCTGGCCGGTGCCCGCATTGCCGGCTGCCTGCACATGACAATCCAGACGGCCGTGCTGATCGAGACGCTGACGGCGCTGGGAGCCGAAGTGCAGTGGTCCAGCTGCAATATCTTCTCGACCCAGGACCACGCCGCGGCCGCGATCGCTGCCACGAACGTGCCGGTCTACGCCTGGAAGGGAATGACCGAAGAGGAATTCGACTGGTGCATCGAACAGACGCTTCACTGGGCCGACGGCAGTCCACTGAACATGATTCTCGATGACGGCGGCGACTTGACCGCAATGATCCACAATCAGACCCCCGATCTCCTCAAGGGGATCAAGGGCCTGACCGAGGAGACGACCACGGGAGTGCATCGTCTGCACCAGATGCACCAGGATGGCCAACTGGGTGTCCCGGCCATCAATGTCAACGACTCGGTCACCAAGAGCAAATTCGACAACCTCTACGGATGCCGTGAGTCGCTGGCCGACGGTATCAAGCGGGCCACCGACATCATGGTTGCCGGAAAAGTGGTCGTCGTCTGTGGCTATGGAGACGTCGGCAAGGGATCCGCCCACGCCATGAAAAGCCTTGGAGCCCGGGTCATCGTCACAGAAATCGACCCGATCTGTGCCCTGCAGGCGGCGATGGAGGGTTACGAGGTGACCACGATGGACGAAGTGGCCTCGCGTGGAGACATTTTTGTCACCGCCACGGGCTGTTGCGGCGTGATCACCGGCGCACACATGGAGCAGATGAAGAACGAGGCGATTGTTTGCAACATCGGACACTTCGATTCCGAAATCGATATCGCCTTCCTGGTCGAAAACAACGATATCCAGCGGGTCACAGTCAAACCACAGGTCGACAAGTTCGTCTTTCCCGATGGCCACGCCGTGATCGTGCTGGCCGAGGGTCGCCTGGTCAACCTGGGTTGCGCCACCGGACATCCCAGCTTTGTTATGTCCAACAGCTTCACCAACCAGGTGCTGGGCCAGATCGCACTCTGGAAACCGGCCGAACTGGGTTTCGGCGAGGACGATTTTCCACTGGGAGTCCACATGCTGCCCAAGAAGCTCGACGAGGAAGTCGCCCGGCTTCACCTGGCAAAACTCGGCGTCCAACTCGAGTCACTCTCGGACGACCAGGCCAGCTACCTGGGGATCCCCACCGAGGGGCCCTACAAGCCGGAGTATTACCGGTACTAGCAGCCGGCGGAAACCGCTTCACGCCTGGCGGATTCGCCGCGAGAAGTCCGGATCGTCGATAGCCGACCGGGCCACCGATCCAATCTCGAACGAATCCCGCTCCGTCTCGACCGACCGGTGACTGTCTATCAGGCCCAGGGTGTGGGCCAGCCGGTCCGAGTAGCCCGGAAACAGCACCCGTGGATTCCACCACGGTACCCGCCGGTCCGAGACCTCGTTGAGATGCCTCACGATGTTGGTCGTGCAGGTGTTGTACAACGCGTTGTAGAACTCGGGACGCTCCCGTAACGAATTGGCTCGACCGAGCATCGACACCGCCATTCTCCGGATCCGATCAGGTTCGGCTCGGATCGGATACAGGTAAACCGGATTGCCACGGTGAACGGCCCTCAGGCCGACCAGGTCCCGCTCGGTTGCCACGACATACATCAACTCGAATTGGCCCGTCAGACCCCCCAGCAGATTGAACTCCTGGCCGCGTTCGCGTCGGACTTCAACAGAAATCCCCAACTGCCGACCGTCACTGAATCCAAACGAGAGAAACGTGTGAGCCAGCCCCCGCCATCCGGAAAATGGTTCGACAAAAAAGTCGAGCCGATCGAGTTGCGTGAGATCATAGCGGCTCTCGAGATGCACCACGGTGAAATCGGTCGTCGAACGGTACCGGCAATCACGAATTCCCGTGACATCCACGCATTGCCCATCAAACCGTGACGCCGGCAACACGGCCTGATCGGTTGACCAGTCACGGGAATTCGACGGTGAGTGCGACAACCACTTCATGGGTCAATCAAACCAACAACACGACCCTTCTTCACCGGAACGAGCCCTATCCCCCAGCGACCACAATCCGAGCAACGTTGTAGTAAATGACCACGCCCACCACATCAACGACCGCGGCGATCAGTGGGTTGGACATCAGGGCCGGGTCGAGACCCATTCGCCTGAATCCCAGTGGCAGCATGGCTCCGGTGACCGTACCCATCGCCACCACCAGGAACACGGTGATTCCCACAACAGCCGCCTGGGGCACGGTCGCCTCGACAAACCACATCGCCGTCAAGAAGCTCAGAATGGCCAATCCGCCCCCGAGAAACCCGGCCAGGACCAGTTCGCGGACGAGCACCCGAACACTCTCTTCCCGTCCAAACTGGCTGATGGCCAGTGCACGAACAATCAACGTCGCCGATTGGGACCCGGCGTTGCCACCACTGGCAAGGACCAGCGGAATAAACAGGGCCATCCATTGCAGAGCGTCCGCGTCAAGATCCTGCTTGAGCGACTTGAGCGCCAGCGCCGTCAGGACAGCTGCAAACAGCAACACGATCAGCCACCCACCCCGCTTCCAGGCCAGCGTCACCAGTGGTGTCGACAGATAGTCATCCTCCAGCGGCACCACGGCACCAGACCGGTACGCATCCTCGTCGGCTTCCTCCTGGGCAACGTCCATCGCGTCATCGTGGGTCACGATGCCAACAAGCTGATTTTGCTCGTCAACGACCGGTATCGCGATGAAGTCGAAACGGGCCAGTCGTTGCGCGACCTCCTCCTGGTCATCATCCACGCGCACCGAAATCACATCCCGTTCCATGATCGAATCAACACGGGTCTCGGGACGAGCCAGGATCAGTTCCCGAAGAGAAATGAAACCCCGCAATCGACGCCCCTCGTCGATCACGTAAACGTAATAAATGGTCTCTCGGTCCGGTGCCTGTTGACGCAGCAGATCGATCGCCTCCACCACGGTCGTTTCGGCCGGCAACGACGCGTACTCGGTCGTCATGATCGATCCGGCACTGTCCTCGGGAAACGAGAGCAGGCGCTGGATATCGCGTCGCTCGGCCTGGGCAACCATCGGCAACAGGTTGTCCACTCGTTCCGGATCCAGACGCTCGAGCAGATCGACACGATCATCGGGCGCCATCTCCTCGATCAACCGCGAGAACTGCTCCCGGGGAACCGTCTCCACGAGTTCCAACTGATCAGGAAGATCGATGAAACTGAAGATCTCGGCCTGCCGTACAGGCGAGCAACTCGAAAGCACCTGCCAACTCTCGGCCGCTTCGAGACCCTCGAGAACCTCGGCAACCGCCGCAGGGTGCAACGCCTCACAGAACTCCGCCAAGCCAGCGACGTCGCTGACATCGAGAAGTTCGCGGAGATCCGGCAGCAATAACAGGCGGTTGTACATCGTCGACCCCCCGTTGGCTCGCGGCGGCTACGGGGCGACCCCGGTGACACCGGTCGACCGGGTTCGCAATGCTGGCGGTGACGCCTAACGCTTGGAGAACTGGAAGCTCTTACGCGCCTTCTTGTACCCGTACTTCTTACGTTCGACCATCCGGCCGTCACGGGTCAAGTAGCCACCGTCACTCAGTGCCTCGTGCAAATTGGGATTCTTTGCCTGCAGAGCCCTGGCAATTCCCAGCACGATCGCTCCAGCCTGGCCGGTCGGACCACCACCGTTGACACGAACCCAGACATTGACCGAACCGAACGTCTCGGTTGCCTTCAATGGAGCTTCGATCAGCAACCGGTCGCGTTCGATCTGGAAATAATTGTCCAGTGCCCGCCCATTGATCGTCATCCCTCCGTCACCATCGGTGATCCGGACACGGGCCACGGCAGTCTTCCGCCGTCCCGTACCAATCGCCACACCGTGCCGATCGATCTTGCCACGGATCAATGCCGGCTGACGGGGGGTACGAGGTTCTTCGTCCTCGGACGACCCCTCTCCCAAGGTCAACTCGGCACCGTCCTCGTCGGCAGACTCAGCGTCGCCACTCTCGTCAGAAGCCTCTTCGTCAGAAGCCTCTTCGTCAGAAGCCTCT
>CEOQ01036312.1_pt1 | contig 10924 bp, 10 predicted proteins | sample 361351 | NCBI WGS metagenome assembly CEOQ01 (sample SAMEA2619907, study PRJEB7988) | marine metagenome | biome: marine biome (ENVO:00000447); feature: deep chlorophyll maximum layer (ENVO:xxxxxxxx); material: "saline water (ENVO:00002010), including plankton (ENVO:xxxxxxxx)" | depth 60 m | reverse complement strand
CCCGACACGAGTCGTGGGCCCTGGAAGACGGAGCGGTTAAGTCCGGTAGCCGAAACATCGATCATGGCGTCGGTGCGCGTGCCATCAGTGGAGAGAAGACCGGTTTTTCTTATTCCGATGAATTTGAGTTGCCGATTCTGACCGAGGCTACCGATGCTGCGCGGGCAATCGCACGCAGTGGCGGTGCAGTGGAAGGAAAGGCATTTGTGGTTCGACAGGGCAGGTCGCCAGCGCGTTATATTGCGGTAGACCCTCTTTCGAGTACCTTAGATACTGATAAAGTTGCACTACTGCAACAAGTGGAAGCCGAGGCTCGGCGGCAGGATTCGCGGGTGTCACAGGTCATGGCATCTCTCACTGGGGTTCAGGATGTGATCCTGATCGTTCGCCATGATGGGATGCTAGCTGCAGATATTCGTCCTCTGGTGCGCCTCAATGTCAATGTCATTGTTGAACATCAAGGTCGTCGCGAGCAGGGTAGTGCGGGCGGGGGTGGCCGCTTTGGCTACAGTTGGTTTCAGGATGACGAACGGGCTCTGGGCTATGCAAGGGAGGCTGTGCGGTTGGCGCTTGTTAATTTGGAGGCTGTGGATCCGCCTGCTGGTACGTTGCCAGTGGTTCTGGGGCCTGGTTGGCCAGGGATACTGCTGCACGAAGCGATTGGCCATGGGCTGGAAGGAGATTTCAATCGCAAACGGACGTCGGCTTTTGCCGATCGGCTCGGTGATCAGGTCGCTACCGCCGGCTGTACCGTGGTTGACGATGGGACTTTGCAGGATCGTCGTGGTTCGTTGACCATTGATGACGAGGGAACGCCCACACAGAACACCGTGTTGATCGAGGATGGCCGGCTTCGAGGCTATATGCAGGACACACTGAATGCGCGGCTGATGGGCGTCGCCCCTACTGGCAATGGGCGTCGTGAATCCTATGCCCATCTGCCGATGCCCAGGATGACAAATACCTATATGTTGCCGGGTGATTGTGATCCCGCAGCAATATTAGCCTCGGTTGATCGTGGCCTGTATGCGGTTAATTTTGGCGGCGGTCAGGTCGATATCACTTCGGGTAAGTTTGTTTTTTCGACCAGTGAGGCCTATTTGGTCGAGAAAGGTCGGATCACGGCGCCGGTCAAAGGGGCGACTCTGATCGGTAATGGGCCCGATGTGTTAACGCGCGTCAGTATGGTAGGTAATGACCTTCAACTTGACAGTGGTGTTGGGACGTGTGGCAAGGAGGGTCAAAGTGTGCCTGTTGGTGTGGGGCAGCCAACCATTCGGATTGATGCACTGACTGTAGGTGGCGTTGAAGTCTGACGGTTGTATTGGCTGACGATAGCGTCTCCTGAGCACTCCTCTTTATTCAATGACTCGAACACCGACATCATTGCTCGACCCAATGCCGCTGCATAGCGCAGTGCAGTTTGCGCTGGAACAGGCGCGCCAGCAGGGTGCGACCTCCGCAGAGGCCGCTGCGAGCCAGGGCCAGGGGTTGTCCCTCAATGTGCGCATGGGAGAAATCGAGACTATCGAACACACACGTGATCGTGGTCTAGTGGTCACAGTGTATTTAGGTCAGAAAATGGGTAGTGCAAGCACTGCGGATTATGGTTCAGCGTCGGTTACAGAGATTGTTGAAGCGGCGTGCAATATCGCCCGCCATATCGAGGACGATGTCTGCAATGGTCTTCCTGATGCCGACGATCTAGCGACGACCTTTCCAGATCTGGATCTATATCACCCTTGGCGGCCTACGGTTGATGACCTGCTTGACAAAGCGTTGGCCTGTGAACAGGCAGCGTTGGATTGGGATCAGCAGATCGAAAATTCCGAAGGCGCTTCGGTTTCGACGCACGAAACGCTTGGAGTCTACGGCAACAGTCTTGAATTTCTAGCCGAAAATCGAAAAACTCGACATGGGATCAGTTGCTCAGTTATTGGTCGTGGCGAAGGTGGAATGCAGCGTGATTACTGGTATACCTCGGCGAGACGATATGAGGATCTTGAAGCTGCTGCCGCGGTTGGAAAAAAAGCGGCGCAGCGTGCGGTGCAGCGGTTGAGTTCAAGACGAGTGCCTACAGACCAGGTGCCTGTCCTTTTCGAAGCACCGGTGGCGGCGAGCTTGTTGTCGCATCTTGTATCGGCGATTTCCGGCAGCGCACTGTATCGTAAGGCGTCGTTTTTGCTTGATCAATTGGAGCAGCCCGTGTTTCCGGGCTGGGTGCGTGTCCATGAGCAACCACTGTTGCCAAGGGCCATCGGTAGCGCTGCGTTTGATGGTGAAGGGGTTCAGACACGGACACGGGATATCGTCAGTGACGGTATATTGACCGGCTATGTACTTGATTCTTATTCTGCGCGTCGGCTCGGCCTGCGCACGACGGGGAATGCCGGGGGGGTGCACAATTTGACGCTGGAATCCGGTAGAAAGTCACTGGATGAGTTGGTTTCGGACATGGGTCGCGGCTTATTGGTGACTGAGTTGATCGGTTTCGGTGTTAATGCAGTGACAGGGGACTACTCCCGTGGTGCGGCGGGGTTCTGGGTAGATCAGGGCGAAATTCAATTTCCCGTCGACGAAATCACCATAGCGGGCAACCTTAAGCAGATGTTCAAGAATTTCAGCGATGTGGGAACTGACGTGGACACGCGGGGTAACGTCCGTTGTGGCTCCATTCTGATCAATGAAATGACCGTCGCGGGTGATTAGCTCAACATCGTTTCGTGGGGTTTAACCTCTCAGTATATTTTCTTACCAATTGTGGGCTATGACTTTGATGAGTACAGCCTGAGAAAGCGGCACCAACTGGAGGAGATCTCTCCTGGTGTTTATCTCATGGCCTCCCGTGTCCCAGTCTCGGAAGCCAACGAGGGGTTAGGGTTGTCTGATCGTGAGGTACACACTGTCGGGGGGCTGATGACGGTCAGTCTGCGACGTGTACCTGTTCAAGGTGACAACATCGAGGAGGCAGGTTTTCGAATTACTTTGATGAGGCAAGTGATCGTGCGGTGGTTCGTTTGCGCGTCGAGTCAGTGGTTGTTGCGTTGTCAGGTCGGCATCCTCATTAGTCAAGAAGGCGGTGCTTTAGTGTGACTACCCGACGCGATGGTTTAGCGTTCAGCTGAGATGTAACATATCCAACTGGCGTCGGCCTCACCGATGTCAGTGGCCGTGAACACCCCATTGCCCTCATTTGTTTTTTCGTCAGTGCCTTCCCAATGAACTAGTACGCGGTCGAAGCCTGCCTCAGAGAGAAGTTCCTGTAATTCTGGCAGGGTCCATAGCCGCCAGTCGTAGCGAAACGCCTTGCGCATTCGAGAGCCATCCGGGAATGAAAAGTGGATGTAACACAGCAGGTCGCCGTTAATCGGGTTGTAGCGCGCTTGATCCCAGATATAGGTGAAATTATCGTATTCGGTAGCCTCTTCTATCTCTCGAAACGACTCGTAGCCACCATAGACATCAATGAAAAAGATGCCGTCATTGCTCAGGGATTCGTGTACCGTATGAAAGTAATGACGCAGTGCGTCGCGAGTCTTGAATAACTGATAACTAAAATTCATCGCGACAACGATGTCCATTTGTCGAATGTCACACGAGCATACGTCTGCTTGGCGCAGGTCAATTCGTTCCTGCGAATGGCGCTCGAGTCGACTGACGTTATGCTCCAACCCCCAGCGCAGGACTGCGGGATCTAGGTCTACACTGAACGCGTGGTTGTCGTCACGACGCTTTACCCACTCACAGCTGGTGTTGGCTGTACCGCAAAAATCCTCTCGCAAGAAACGAGCTTGCCGCCCACGAAGTTGTTTGAAGGTGTCATCGACCATATCAATTTCGGCCTCAACACACTGTACCGCCTGCTCATAGAGGACGTGCCGGTCGGCGCTCTGAGCGGCCGGCGGAGTGAACGACTTCTTATTACCGCGGGCGTGTTTGTTCTTACTCATAGAAATTTTTCGATCAATGTGGAAAATAATTCAACTGACGGAGCACATAAAATACAATGTGTACTTTACGAATATGTGTCTGAATTGGATTGTAGCGTTAGTGGTCAGGTGATCATGATTATCGCAACCAGTGTATGGTACCTAAAACTCTCGCCGGTGGCGTTTATTGTAGAGTGGCCCCGGCCCGGGTCGAAATGGCCGATACCAGAATGAACACAGGATGAGCCGATGACAGATGGCAACAAAGCACGAATTGGAGTGATCGGAGGATCGGGAGTTTACGAAATTGATGGTCTTAGTGACACGCGTTGGATCGAGAGCACCTCTCCTTACGGTGCGCCATCGGACGCACTTTTGCACGGTCGTCTTGGCGAGGTTGAGTTGGTGTTTCTTCCGCGCCATGGGCGCGGCCATTGCCATTCACCTACGAGTATCAATTATCGGGCCAATATCGACGTCTTGAAAAGGGCCGGTGTGACGGACATCATTTCGCTTTCTGCTTGCGGTTCGTTTCGCGATGATCTGGCACCAGGAACTTTTGTGTTGGTCGATCAATTCGTTGATAGAACATTTGCTCGAGAGAAGAGTTTTTTTGGGCCCGGCTTGGTGGCACATGTTTCGATGGCCAACCCGGTCTGCGCCCGATTGGGTGATGCACTGGAAGGGGTTGCCAGTGAGATGGGCATTGGTGCAGTCCGAAACGGAACCTATCTGGCGATGGAGGGGCCGCAGTTTTCAACATTGGCGGAGTCAAATCTTTATCGGACATGGGGTTGTGACGTGATCGGCATGACCAACATGCCAGAGGCCAAGCTCGCGCGTGAAGCAGAAATGTGTTACGCCACGGTCGCCATGGTCACTGACTATGATTGCTGGCATCCAGACCACGTCAACGTCGAGGTGACCGACGTGATTCGGGTGTTGACAGAGAATGCCGATCGGGCTCGCGACCTCGTTAAGATTGTCGCGGATCGCCTGCACCATCGACCACTCGCCTGTCCCCATGGCTGTGATCGGGCGCTGGACGCGGCGCTGATTACTCAGCCAGAGGCGCGTGATTCGACAATGATGCGCCAGTTGGATGCCGTGGCGGGCAGGGTGTTGGCTGCCCCGTGAACAGGCCGGGTGGTAGCGCAGTAAAGGTCTTAGAGTGCATTGAGGGGTAAGCCGCCGAAGTCGAGGAGCGGCTGTACGATCAGCTTCATCACCAGCATCAGAGCGATGAAAACGGCGATCGGGGACAAGTCAATCCCCGCTGAGCTTGGCAATATTCGCTGAGCGGGTCTAAGTACCGGTTCGGTAAATGTGTACACAAGTTTGGCCAGCGGATGATACCCTGAACCGGTAAACCAGCTCATGATCGCCCGGGCAAACAGCGCGGTCACGAGAATGTATATCGCCATCTTAAGTAACACGCCAACGGCCGATGTGACCAGCCCAAGAAGCGTTGGCGAATACCCGAGGAGAAAGGTTTTCAGCCCGATCTCTAACATCTGAAGGCATAGAAGCAGGATTAACGTGGGTGCATCTAGTGCGCCAAACGATGGAATCAACCGGCGCAGCCAAGCCAGTGGCGGATTGGTCGCCTTGACCAGGAACTGTGAAACAGGATTGTAAAAGTCGGCCTGTGTTAGTTGAAGTAGGTAACGCAGGAGTACAACTAATACGTAGAGCCCAACGAACATATTGACCAGGAAGACCCCTGCATTGTTCGCGTAACCTGAACCCATCGATTAGTCCTCTTGTTCTAGTTGCGCGAGTTCTTCGGAACGAATACGTGCTGCTTCTACTGCCCGTTGAATCGTCTCGTTCGCTCCAGCAGATTCAAGAAACTGGATGGCTCGTTCCGTGGTGCCAGCGGGGGAGGTGACTCGACGCCGCAGTTCTGCCACAGGTTCATCGCTTGCTATGGCAAGTTTTGCCGCGCCAAGCGCGGTCTGCAGGGTCAAGCGACGGGCGATATCAGGCGTAAGGCCCCCGGCTACTCCCGCAGCTTCGATAGCCTCCATCAGATAAAAGAAATATGCGGGGCCGCTGCCCGAGACGGCCGTGACAGTGTCAATCAGCGCTTCACGGGAAACCCATACACTCACACCGACCGCTTGCATTATGGATTGTGCGACTTCGCGTTGTGCGTTGCTGACCGCTTCGTTCGCAAACAAGCCAGAGGCCCCGGCGCCAACCAGCGCGGGGGTATTGGGCATGACACGAACGATCGCCGGTTCGCCCCCGACCCACGCCGTCATGCTGTCAATCGTAACGCCGGCAGCAATCGAGATCAGGAGTGGCTGGCGCTCACGCAGGATAGGGCCAAGCGGAAGCAGGGCCTCGCGCATGACCTGTGGTTTTACCGCCATCACCAGGATATCGGCAGTCTCTGCCACGGTCGTGTTGTCATCACAGGTGTGAACCTTGAACTGTTCGGTCAGTCGCTGACGTTGCGCAGCATCAGGATCGGAAGCTAGGATTGATTCTGGGGCAGTGCCCGAATCAACCAGTCCACCGATAAGGCTGCGGGCCATATTGCCGCTGCCAATGAATGCGGTGATTGATGTCATGATCAGGCCTCTCGTCTATATGTCATCTTCATTGGATTATTCATGTCTTGGTCGCCGCGGGCCAAAAATTGCCGTACCGATGCGAACATGGGTTGAGCCCTCTGCAATGGCGGCTTCCAGATCGTCCGTCATACCCATCGACAAGCAGTCGATTGGATAGCCTTGATCGATCAGTTCATCACGAATGTTCCGCAAACGGGAAAATATTTGACGTTGATGATCAAAGTCGTTCGACGGGCTTGGAATTGCCATCAGGCCACGAAGTCGCAGTCGGGGTTGATGTGCAATTGCGGTAACGAGTGGCATTACTTCTTGGGGTGGGGTGCCGGATTTGGATACTTCACCTTCGAGGTTTACCTGAATTAGCACATTGAGCACAGGGTGGTTTTCAGGTCTCAGGCTGGCAAGTCGCTGCACAGTTTTGATGCGATCGACGCTATGCACCCAGTCGAAATGAGTCGCAATAAGTCGACACTTATTGTTCTGGATGTGGCCAATAAAGTGCCAAACGAGTGGCTTATCCCGGAGTTTCGCTATCTTGTCGACTGCTTCTTGCAAGTGATTTTCGCCAAATGCTGATTGTCCACAGGTGTGAACCGTTTCGATGGCAATGGCCGGTTGGGTCTTACTCACAGCGATCAGAGAAACGCTGCCATTGTCCCGGCCATAGCGGCGCTCGGCTTCGCGAATACGTTCAAGAACCGCCCGGTAACGGGCCGCTAGTGCATTGCTATCGGCGGGCACATCACGGGCCTTTGTCAAGGGGATCGCGGTCACGATCGATCGTTCTCCTTGGAATAGGAAACGGCTTTAGAAACGTGTTACTGTCAATCGTTGTTGAAGCAGGCACGTCCATTATATGTTAGACCGACGGTCATTCGGCGCGAGCCTTGTTTTTTTCACTTTACTGGGAAGAGTTCGAAATGGAACTGACTGAACTGCTGGCATTTGCTGTAAAAAACGGCGCTTCTGACATTCATTTGACAGCGGGATTGCCACCAATGATTCGGATCGATGGCGATATTAAACGGGTCAAGGTGGATGCTCTGGACGAAGCTTTTGTTCGAGAAATGGTTACGGATGTCATGACTGATGAGCAGAAAGCAGAATTCGAAGAGCACTGGGAATGTGACTTTGCTTTCGAGATTCCAAATCTCTCGAGATTTCGGGTTAATGCTTATAACCAGAAACGTGGTGTGGGGGCGGCATTTAGAACGGTGCCAACCAAGATACTGTCACTGGAGGATCTCGGTGCGCCGCAGGTGCTGAGAACCATGGCGGACAACGTGCGCGGACTGGTGGTAGTAACGGGGCCAACCGGTTCCGGGAAATCAACTACGATGGCGGGCATGATCAATTATGTGAACGAAAATCACCACGGGCACATACTGACGATCGAAGATCCCGTCGAGTTTGTTCATGAAAGCAAGAACTGCCTGATTAATCACCGTGAGGTGGGATTGCATACACATGGGTTTGCCAAAGCGCTTAAGTCGGCGTTGCGGGAGGATCCTGACATTATTCTGGTGGGAGAAATGCGTGATGAAGAAACCATCAGTCTGGCACTTACTGCAGCGGAAACTGGTCATTTGGTGTTTGGCACTTTGCACACGTCTTCCGCTGCCAAGACCATCGATCGAATCATCGATGTTTTTCCAGCGGGTGAACAAGGTATGGTGCGGGCGATGTTGTCCGAGTCCTTGCAGGGTGTGGTTGCGCAACGACTATTGAAAAAGAAGGGTGGTGGTCGCTGCGCAGCCTACGAGATTCTTGTTGGCACGGGCGCGATTCGAAATCTTATTCGCGAGGCCAAGGTGCCGCAGATTTATGGCATGCTGCAAACTGGACGAGAACACGGGATGACGACCATGGATCAGTCGTTGCAGGAACTTGTTCAGCGCAATGTCATTGATGTAGAGGACGCACGACCATTAGCGGTTGATCCAAGTAAATTTAACTAGCGTGAATTGAGGAATTGCTGATGAACAGTCATCGATCTGCCAAGGAGGACCATTGATGGATTTTTTCGACTTACTGAAAATGGCGGTTGACAAAAAAGCATCCGATGTCTTTATTTCGGTCGGCACACCGCCGAGCCTGAAGATTGATGGACAGATTCTCCCCTTAAAGGTGGATCCTTTGACGCACGATCTGGCTCGAGAAATGGCGTTTTCTGTGATGACCGAGCGTCAGAAAAAGGAGTATGACGACAAAAAGGACTGCAACTTTGCATTAGTGCCACCCGCGTTTCCTGGAAGGTTTCGAATGAACGTTTTTCAGCAGCAAGGGATGGTGGGGTTGGTTGGACGCCGTATCTCCGATGAGATTCCAAACTTTGCTGATTTGCGGTTACCGTCGGCACCGATGGAAAAGATCTCGCTCAGCAAACGTGGATTGGTATTGTTCGTGGGTGGCACCGGTAGCGGCAAATCGACCAGTCAAGCTGCTTGTATTGATTATCGGAACCAGCACACTCGCGGCCACATCATCACGATAGAGGATCCCGTGGAGTACACCCATGTTCCCAAACACTGCATCATTACCCAACGCGAGGTGGGTATCGATACTGAGTCGTTCGGCTCGGCTCTTGAAAACGCAATGCGTCAGTCGCCCGATGTCATCCAAATTGGCGAGATTCGAACTTCGGAAACCATGGAGAGTGCCTTGTCTTTTGCTGAAACAGGGCATCTTTGTCTTGCAACCTTACACGCTAACAATGCCTATCAGGCAGTGGAGCGTATGTCTAATCTTTATCCCGACACAAATCGCGAACAGGTCATGATGGGTATCAGTCTGAATTTACGTGCGATTATCTCGCAGCGACTTATTCCACTGGCCGAAGGGGGTGGGCGTGTCGCAGCGGTGGAAGTCATGATCTGTACTACGTTTGTGCGTGATCTGATTATGAAGGGAGAAATCGATCGACTTGGCGAAGCGATCGAAAACTCTTCAGAAAGTGGCATGCAGACGTTTGATCAGAGCTTGTTCGGTTTACATGAAGCAGACCTTATTACACGTGATGATGCTTTGCGCAATGCGGAGTCAGCGTCAAATCTTGGGCTTCGATTCAAACTTGAAGGTAAAAGCGCGCAGTCGGCGAAAAATCTCGGCTCGACTTTTGAAAACGTTGAGGTGGGCTAACGAATCAGATTGAGAGAAGTTGTCACGTGTCGAACCACGGCTTCGGGCGATGACACCAATAATCCAAGTAGTGCTGCTCGGAGTGGCACAAGATGCGGGTCTGCCCCAAGCGGGTTGTGATTGTGTCAACTGTGTGACTGCGCGAGCGCTGGGACGGCATCCTTGTGTGGTTTCTTTGGGGATTATCGATCACACGCAGCAGGCATTTTGGATGGTTGACGCAACGCCAGATTTTCCTCAACAGTTGCAGATGTTACGAGAACGTGCGCCGGGGGCTACCTTCGCTGGCCTGATTCTGACCCACGCGCATATGGGACATTACACGGGCCTCATTCACTTGGGTCGTGAAGCGATGGATATTCGGGATATTACCCTTTGGTGCTCGTCCAAAATGAGGGCGTTTCTTCGTGCCAATGCACCTTGGGCCGGATTATTGAATGATGGCAACGTCACCCCGCGCGAGATTATCGACGGAGAGCCGTTCGCCCTTAGCAAAGGAGTTAGCGTGTTGCCCTACCAGGTACCGCATCGAGCGGAATTTACCGACACGTATGCATTTCTTTTTAGCGGTGACCGTCAGCGGCTTTTTTATTGTCCAGATATTGACTCATGGGACGGATTAACGTTCGATATTGACAACACACTGAAAGCAGGTGACACGGTACTGCTAGATGGCTCTTTTTTCAGCGAGGAGGAATTACCGCATCGGGACATGGCCCTGATTCCTCACCCATTGGTTACTGATACGGTCGGTCGATATGCCAATAAACCATATGATCTTGTGCTGATTCATCTCAATCACACCAATCCGATTTGGAGGGCTAGCCCACAACAGGAGTGGATTACCTCGCAAAACGCCGTTGTGGGCGAGCGAGGACAGTCGTGGATGCTTGCCTGAAAGTATTTTTCAAGATACGAATGCAGTGTTTAAGAGAATAACGTGTTTTTGTGTTCGAAGAGAGAACATCAGTTTGAATGGAAGTCGTTTAGGTAGGTCATCAATATCAGTTCGGCCGCTAATTGGTCACGCACAGATGTTCTTCGTCGAGTAATCGATTTTCCTGCGGAGGTGCTGTCTTGAATCAGAGCATCTGCTTGTTGTGTCGTGAGCCTCTCGTCGACTGTTCGAATCGGTAGGCCATAGCGGGTGGTCAACTGATGAGAAAACGTCCGTGTTTTTTTCAGAAAATCTGTTTCTTTCCCGTCAGCGGATTGGGCAACGCCGACAACAAGAATGTCTGGTAGCCAAGTCTGAATGAGTTTATCAATTTGATT
>CEOQ01298574.1_pt1 | contig 10926 bp, 15 predicted proteins | sample 361351 | NCBI WGS metagenome assembly CEOQ01 (sample SAMEA2619907, study PRJEB7988) | marine metagenome | biome: marine biome (ENVO:00000447); feature: deep chlorophyll maximum layer (ENVO:xxxxxxxx); material: "saline water (ENVO:00002010), including plankton (ENVO:xxxxxxxx)" | depth 60 m | reverse complement strand
GTGCCAACAATGATGATTGGTGAAAGAATGTCCGATTTAATTAAATCTTCGACTAATTAATAAATGGAGACTTCAACAATGAATGAATTTAAAACTGCCATTAGAAGTGCTATCGATGAATATTATAGTGATTTAAAAAAGGCTATCTCTGAATTAAAACCCTATGAACTTAAATGGCAACCTTCACTGGAATCTAATAGTATCAGTTGGCTACTTTGGCATATGGCCAGGGTAGAAGATTCCTGGGTTAATCGAACTATAAAAAATGGTCAACAGTTGTGGATTAGTGAAAAATGGCACGAAAAATTTAACATGCAACCAGAAGGATCTGGTTATGGGCAAAACCCAGAAGAAATACAATCATTCCCAGATTTACCAATACAAGTTTTGATCGACTACTATGACCAGGTTCATGATTCAGTAATCGAGTGTCTTGAAAATTCTACTCCAGAAGATTTGAACAAAGATTTCTCAACTGGAAATTACGGACCCCGAAAGGTCTCTTGGATATGGGGACATATCATAGTCGAAGAAAGTCAGCACCTGGGACAAATTGCATACATTAGAGGATTGATCAGAGGAATAAATCACTAACTAACTCCAGGCAATTAGATATCTAAACTTCCATCGTACGTTTAGTATGTTCTCGACCTATTTCTGCAACATCCTGCCTTTGTCCCGCAATAACTCTCGAGCCCGAATCAATAATCCCCTTGATATTCTCTGGAGTCCCTTGCTCTAAAAACCTAACTCCATTTTTATCACAGGCTTCCTTAACCCTAATTGCAGCCTCTATTAATCTTGGATCAGTTGGGGCACCTGGAACTCTTCTAATCTTCATAGACATAGACATATCTCCTGGTCCCATTTCCGCAAATCCAATCCCGGGCACACTCAGAATTTGCTCGCAACTATTTAAACCCTCGAGTGTTTCGATTTTCAGACCTAACAAAAGTTCTCCATCTGGATTTAATGGCCACGGATCAGCTTTTTCAATATAATCAAAGTGATCTTCAATTCCCCATTTTTCTTTTGCCTTGAATTCTGACCCCACTCCTCTAGTCCCATCCTTAAGCCCGTATCCAACACCAATTTCATTCATCTTATATCTGCATGATTCAACAAAAGCAGCAACAGCTTCGGGAGACGAAGCTTCACATAACAATATTCCATGAACGCCTCTGGCTAAAATTTGTCTAATCTGCCAGGAATTATATTTAATAATTTCAGGACTCTCTCCCTGAACAGGGAGTTCAACAATAATCGCAGGAGTAAGGTGCCCAGAATTAGTAGGACCACCTGCAACCAATCCATCCATGTACGACTCAAGACCAGTCATATCGAAACAACCATGCTCCATACCTATATTTATGTAGTCAGACCAGGTGCTTGAATCTTTTTTCCCTTGTTCAAAGGTCAGGTAATCTCTGTCGAAAACGTGCAATCCTGTGTAGTAGATCGGCTGATCATTTTCTAATAATTCTATAGCTCGATTTATTCTATTAGCCATGAAATCCTCAACTTATGTATTGTAGGGTTCTCCATTTTGTAAAGGTATTATAAAGTATTAAAAAATTGGAGGCGATTATGGATGATTCACAATTTGGAGATGTAGGTACCAAATTGATGTTTGAAAATGATTTGATTAGAGTCTGGAACTTTGAGTTGTCACCTGGGGAGTCAATTGGTTGGCACAGACACAATTCTGATTATTGCTACGTCGTTACCCAGGCGGGTCGATTAAGAGGAGAACATCATAACGCAGAAGACGACATCCTGGAGCTTTCAGTTGGAGAGGTTGTGATGGGCAAAAAAGGTGCGACACATAATCACACTAATATTGGGGATGAAAATTACAGCAATATTGTTATAGAGATTAAAAAAAATTAAATGTTTTTGAACGAAGAAAGAAGTAATAATGAACGACCTCTTGAATGATCCTAAAGAAATCGAATCAAGAATCCAATCTGTACTCAGGGATCTTGATGTGAACTACGAATGGATCGAAATAGATCCAGAATTTGCTGATACTGCTAATTTTTGTGAAAAATATGGCTTCCCTCTAGAAAAATCCGTTAACACAATTATTGTAGCCTCAAAAAGAGGCGAAAAAACCTACTCAGCTTCTGCCCTACTTGCAACAGACAGATTGGATGTAAATCATAAGGTCAAACAATTAATGAATGTTTCCAGATTATCCTTCGCAAATGCTGATGACACTATGGCATTAACAAACATGATTACAGGAGGAGTAACATTGTTTGGGTTGCCCGATTCCATTCCCGTTTATATCGATTCAAAAATTCTAAGCTCTGACTACGTAATAATAGGAGGAGGAAGTAGATCAGGAAAAATTAAACTTCCGCCTAAAGAAATATTAAAGATACCTAGTGCACTTTCTATAGATTCTCTATCACTTTAAAGTGCTTTCCAAATCCTCTTTCCTTCTTCCCTCACAAATTTTCCAAAACCTGGTTCAGGAAAATGACCTGAACAAACAATCGAAGAGGATTCCTCTAATGAATCAAGAACCTTGTGTCGTGTTTCTCTAGCTAAATTTGGATCCACATCAAATGCTGGACTCCAATCAGTATGATGTGCCTGGACAGGGCTATGAGCCACATCCCCAAGAATAATTCCGTTCTTACCATCTGATGAGACCATTATTGAAATATGGCCCGGAGTATGACCAGGTGTAGATATAGACTGCAACTCTTTTGTAATTACAGATTCCCCTTCAATCAAGTCGATCACATCCAATTCTTTAAGTGGCAATACATAATTGTGGATATGTTCTGCAGAATCTAAAACTTCAGGGGATGTCCAATAATTAAAATCATCTTTTGATATAAGATACCGAGCATTAGGAAATGTAGGTTTTCCATTTGACATGTTCCACCCAACATGATCGGGATGTAAATGCGTAAGAACTACCAATCCAACTTCATTTGGATCCACACCTTTAGCATTCATTTCATTTATTAATTGCCCGTCGGGACCATTAAGACCGGTATCAACAATAATTAATTGCCCTGCAGAATGAACAGCAGTAACCCCAAAACGTGGAGTCAAAAATCCATCACTATCTAAAAATTCTTTGTACTCTTCCCACTCAGTTTCTGTACTCTCTGGAAACACATCTGTTGGCTTCCCTGAACCATATCCATCAGTTAAGGTTATTAATTCTACTCTTCCAATAGAAATTGAATGTTTGGCCATGGTTTTCCTCCCAATTTTCATTGTTTTCATTGGTAACTTGATCACCTTACTAAATCACACAAAAAAATTACAGCCTGGAATAAATATTAATTTTGCAAACTGCCGCAAACACCTGTAAACTCCGTCGTAACAATTCTTAAGAGCAACCATTTTCTTCTTTGTAAACTTTGAGGTTTTATGAATTCAATACACCAAACCATCGATATCTCCAAAGTTTGGTCTGGGCACCCAGTATCTTTCGATCTAATCACCAAAGGTCAGCAACAATTTGTCGCATTCTACGATTCAGAACGCAGAATGACAGTCGGACAACGCGATATTAACGAGGAAATTTTTAAATTAGTCAGACTTGAAGGGATATGGCTTGAAGGACGAGAAAGACTTTCAACAGAAATTGGATGGGACAGCCACAACTATGTCACTATGGCTATAGATAAAAATGGTTATATTCACCTATGCGGAAACATGCATGTTGACCCACTAATCTATTTCCGTACAACCAAGCCCCTTGATATCACTACATTTGAACGTATCGATTTCATGGTTGGAAAAAACGAAACACGCTGTACTTATCCTGTCTTCTTAGAAGGGCCTAATGGTGAACTAATATTCAATTTCCGAGACGGCTCAAGTGGAAACGGGGTCGACTACTACAATTGTTATGATGAAAACTCCAAAAGTTGGTCCCGTCTCGTAGATCAGCCGATCTTAGATGGCATGGATCAAATGAACGCATATGCCAGAACACCCAAAATAGGACCAGATGGATACTATCACATGATTTGGATGTGGCGTGATACAGGAGGTTGCTCTACCAATCATGATATCTCATATGCTCGCAGTGCAGATCTCGTCAATTGGGAAGCTGGAAACGGAACTCCAATCAAGTTACCAATAACAATTGAAGACACATCAACAATTATTGATCCTTGCCCACCAGGAGGTGGACTAATAAACATGTGCCAATCTTTAGGATTTGATTCTAAAAAACGCCCTATTGTTAGTTATCACAAAAATGACTCAAACCCTTACACACAAGCCTACGCAGCCCGACTTGAAAACGGAGAGTGGAAAATTTATCAAATAAGCGACTGGAACTACCTTTGGGCCTTTGAAGGTCCTGGGTCCATTGCTGCAGAAATACAACTAGGTGGGGCTCAAATCCGATCTGATGGGAATTTAGCCATGAGTTGGTGGCACATAAAAGAAGGTTCTGGAATGTGGAAATTGGATGAAAACACTATGAAAATTATTGGGGATTATCCCCAATCTATGCTAGACATACCAGAAGACTACCACCCAGCAGCACCAAATATCGCCAAAGAAATTTTTCAATCAGAATTGGATCATCACAATACAGAAATCAAAACACAATGGGGACGTGGAGACACAAATAATAAAAAGCATTTGCTAGTATGGGAAACTCTTCCTCACAACCGTGACCAATCAAAACAATCTGCCCCTCCTCCAAGCACATTAAAGCTACACATCTTTTAGGAAAATCAAAACACAATTCCATCATGAATTCATTTTTAAGGAGTTATTATGGGGTCGAACTATCAAGAAGAAAGATCATCTGGTGTAAGAATCTCTGACGCATGGCATTACAGGGGTTTAAAAACAGTAATCTTAGAAAACAAATACATTAAGCTACTCATAATTTCGGACAAAGGGGCAGACATTTCAAGTTTCGTATATAAGCCCACAGACACGGAACTAATGTTTAAAACACCTTGGGGATTAAGAAATCCTGATAAAAGTGTCCCAGGTTCTGGGGATCCTACTTCAGTATGGATGGATTATTATGAAGGAGGCTGGCAAACAGTAGTTCCTCATGGTGGATATCCAGGAAAATATTATGGTGCAGATTTTGGAATTCATGGTGATGTAAATTTGATTCCATGGGACACGAAAATCATTCAGGATACAGCAGAAATTTGCGAAGTTGAATTCATTGGAAGGAGCCTTAGAAGCCCTTTTGAAGTTAAAAAAACCATCTCTTTAAGAGCTGAAGACAGCTTTATAGAACTCAATCAAGAAGTAACTAACTTCGCAGAAGAAGATTTAAAAATTGTGTGGTTGGAGCATATAGCAATAGGCGGGGATTTCTTGTCAGAAAATTGCACGCTAACAGTACCCAACTGCACTATACTTTCTCATCCAGTAGATGCAGATAAATCTTCTAAATTAAAACCAGGTTTTAAAGGTCCGTGGCCTTATGTAGAAATGAAAGATGGATCAAAGAATGACTTCAGAAACATACCTGGAAAAAATGACAGATCTTTAGACATGGCATACTTTTCTGAGTTATCAGATGGATGGTATGCGGTAACAAATAATGACCTAAATCTTACCTGGGGCGTAGAATTTCCAAAAAATTTGTTTCAGTACATTTGGTATTGGCGAAATTTTGGAGGAGGTTACGGATATCCGTGGTATGGAAGATGCTACAACGCTGGGTTAGAACCTTGCACTAGTTGGGGAAATGAGGGCGTTGAACAAGCTGGAGATAATGGTACTTCTTATCCTGTAAAAGCTGGAGAAACAATAAATGCTGTAATTAAAGCAGGCATTATAAATAATTATTCCACCCAAACTCAGCAGAACCCTTTTAGTTAACAAATTGATACTCTATTTAAGGAAGGCACATGGAATACCACATTGAAAAAGTTGCATCTCCAAACGCGATTGTAGGTGAAGGACCCGTATGGAACTCTGAAGAACAAAAGATATATTGGACTGACATACAAGGAGGAAAGTTATTTAAGTATGATCCAGAAAATGGGTCTAACCAAGTGATACATGACGGCTTCGAAGTAGGTGGATTTAGATTCAACGAATCTGGAGGCTTAATTCTAGGATCATGGGAAGGTATTTATCTTTGGAACTCGGATGAAGATTTTCATCTTTTAAGAAATGGTGAAATTGATGGAACAAAAGTAAATATCAGGGTCAATGATGCAACATCCGGACCTGATGGAAGTTTTTACTGTGGTACCGACGCAACTAATTGGAAAAATGATGTCGTTTTTAGAATCAATCCAGATAAATCCATAGATATCATTGATGAAGGAGTTAAGCTTTGCAATGGAATGGGTTTTTCTCCAGATGAGTCAACATTTTATAGCACTGATTCATTACGAAAAACCATTTTCCAATGGGATTATAAAAAATCTACCAAGTCCGTAAGCAACAAACGAGTTTTTGTTGATCTAAATGATAACTCAAGTGGAATAGTAGATGGAATGACAGTAGATTCAGAGGGTTATATTTGGTCGGCTATTTGGTTTAGTTCTAAAGTTATGAGATTTGACCCAGATGGGAAATTAGAGAGAGAAATACATTTCCCCGCTACTCAAACATCTTGCCCAATGTTTGGTGGAAAAGATCTTAATGAACTATATGTGACAACTGCCAATGCTGGAACAGGTCAACCTCCTAATGGAGAAGAACCAAATGGATATAATTCTTCTGCATACCGTGGTGGAGATCTTTTTAAAGTGAAATTAGATATTCAGGGCAAAAAAGAATACAAAACAAAATTTTGAGGAGATTCCTATGGGATTACTTGATGGAAAAAAAGTTCTTATTACAGGAGCTCGAAAAGGAATAGGAAGAGGAATAGCTATAACCTTAGCAAATGAAGGTGCAGATGTTGGAATCAATGATATTTTAGATGATGAATATACCACAAAACTGTTGGAAATAGTTTCTAACAAAGGCGTGCATGGTACTTTCCATCAAGGTGATGTGAGTAGCATTGATGGAATAAACTCAGTTTTTGATTCCTTTATGGAACAACATAACCAAATTGATATATTAATAAATAATGCTATTTTCCCTGATCAACAAAGACCCTTCTTCGAAACGGATGAAACCTACTGGGACAGGATGATGGATTTATCCTTAAAAGGATATTTTTTTGCTTCACAAAGAGCTGCAAAGGAAATGATATCACGTGGTTCAGGTGGAAGAATAATTTGCTTATCAAGTGTTCACTCTTATGTCGCCATGCCAAATTGGACTGCATATGGTACTGCTAAGATGGCATTAAGAAGAATGGTCAAAGGAATAGCTTCAGATTTAGCTGGCAAAAATATTACTGCAAACTGTATTGCTCCTGGTGCAATTTCAAACAAACTACCTGAGCTTGAAGATGATTCAGTCGACGGACCACCTCATAACCCAGATGATTTTAAAAAATTTGTACCAGCTGGTAAGGGTGGATTGCCAAGTGATATAGCAAATGCAGTTTTATATTTATCATCGGATTTAGGCCAGTATGTTAATGGTGAAACTATTTTGGTTGATGGGGGTATGATAGCTTTCCCAAAAATTCATGATTGAATTATATTTAACATTTAACTCTCAAATTGCAGAAATTCCACTAAGATATAAGCATGCGTAGAAACCTAATACTATTAATTCTGACTGCCTGGTTAGTCACAGTAATAATTTTGCTGATACTAATTTTCAGCAACCGTAACTCCACATCTGGAGAATCCCAATTGTCACTTGAAATCACGTGCGATCAATTCTTAGTAGAAAAACACATCACACAAAATATACGAATGCAATCTGGTGATTCATTGGGAGTTAGCCTATGTTCAAACGGCACGACGGGTTTTCAATGGGAACAACCAGCATATATAAGTGACGAACGTATTTTGAAGCAAACACTACACAAATTTGTTCCACCTGAAGGCAACAATCTGGGATCAGCAGGAAAGGAAGAATGGGAAATTAATACACTGAAAAATGGAACTTCCATTGTAAAACTTCTATACAGCCGCCCATGGGAAGGTGGCGAAAAGAGCGAGTGGTCATTAACTTTGACAGTTGTTGTAGATTAGGCATCATAAACATTATATGTCTTGGTAAGAAAGTTTATTGCTGCCCAGTTAATCCAAACATAACTACTACTATCCCATAAAACATCATTACAAGAATAAGCCCGAAAACCACTAATACAACTCTAAACAACCATTTTTCGAACATATAAATTCCTTTTAATATAAATTCTAATCAGTATAAGCCCTTTTTATAACACAAATTGACTCGAACACCTTCTTGTAACAAAAAAATTAACAGATCATATAAATCAATCTGAATAATTACCACATAATATCTAACAAACTAATTATATCTCTAAAGATTGGCATATAGATTTAAATGAGATTTAATGAGATAATTGAAAAGAACTAACCTTTCACGTTGGTTCGACATAGGGCGGGATCGTATCCACATGCGAACCGCTCTTTCTATTATAGGAGAAATCTGTTGATTCCTGTTCTGCAATGCGCTCGTTGTAATGAATGGTTCATATACGAAGATACTATATGCGAAGATTGTGGCTTGGATTTATCTCCTTGTATTAAAGTTGCCAAATCCAAAAACCCATCTGTATCAAATTATATTAACAGGGCAAGATGGTTTTGGAATGCAGGTATTGGCCTAGGATTTGATTATAATCATCCCCTATCTAAAAAATTCCTCAATTTAGCATATGCGAAATCTAACGAAGATCTTTTATCAATTCATGACTTCTGCTACGGTTCATGCTATTTGTACGCTAAAAACAAAGATAACGCATCCATCTCACGAGAATGCAAACATGCAGCTCATATGTCAGCAGGTTTACATTTCATAAGAACCGCAGCTGACATAAGTCGTGAACCTTTAGAGATTGAAATTCAGGGGATACAGTTATTGAATCAACAGGGATTCTACATACCAGAAAATATACTCTTCGAAACAATCCTTACTACCAAAGTAAGGTCAATTAACTGATCCGTTCAAGAGCACAAATTATATTAGTATTCTTAAAAGATTTATCACTTTAAGATCCAAATCGATTAATAAGCCATCCTATGATAACTAAACTACCAAGAATTAAAGCGGCTAAACGCCAAATTGACCACAGTCTCTTAATAATAAATTTCATTTTCGAATTGTATGATGCCTTCTGAAGTGCGGTTCTATTTCCATTCCCAAATGTTCCAAGTAGCAGTTCCTTCTGCATCAACATCCCACTCATAAACCAAACACATACTATTTAATCCAACAAGGGCAGGTACCGAGGATTTAAAATATACTGCCCCTCTAAATTTGGCACCACCATCTTCAGTAAAAACTCCTGCTCCGGTTGCACGGAAAGTTGCTATCCCTTCAGGTGTCATAAATAAGCCAGAATTTGGGCACTCTCCATAAATACTCCCATCAGCGCTCACAACTGATTGGTAAGTCGCTTGAAACCCACCTTCGACACCCAATAAAGTTCCAGAACCTGCCGCGGCCGTCTCAATTTTAGGGGAACCATTTTCTGCAGGCAGTGCCTTGTTTGTAGTAGCTCCACTCATCTCTCCAATTTTGTCACCCAGCATTGCATTTCCTCCATTTTTAATTTGATTAAATGATACCAGAAAAAATTACCAATATTGTTTTAAGAAACATTAGGAAATATTTAGCCTATAGTTACCAAATCTTTCAATTAGCAAAAATAATAAAGATGACAACCAAAAAAATTATAAGTAAAAGACATCCTATACCCATCATCCGTTCCCCTTGAAACTGTGGAGAATATCCTTCAGTAAAACGGTAAATATCTTTCTTGCTCTTTTTACGAAACAGATTTCGAAACATTGAGGTTCAATCAGCCTTTTATATGTGTCTATTCTTTAGTCATGCCTATTAAGAGTGGACGATTTCAAAGCATAATAAATCTTCATTTATTAAGTTTACTTCGCACAATCGTCGCAGGTACCAAACAGTTCTAAAGAATGTGAATCTATTGAAATAGATCTATATTTTTCAATCTTGGCTACTTCTTTTTCAAGTGCTGATTCTAGATCCTCATTAAGTTCAATATCAGTAATTGAACCACAGTCTTTACAAAAAATATGATGGTGATGGTTGCTATCTTCTGAATTTAGCTCAATAACCATGGTGTTTTCAGGAGTTGTAAATTCTGTGATAAGACCAAAATCACGAAGATCATTAATTACTCTGTAAAGTGTTGATTGAACAAGTTTCCCTTTGGACAATGTCAAAACTTGATCGATCGTCAAAGGTCGATTCTCTATCAGCAACAAATCAAGGACAACTAACCTCGGATTAGTCATAGTCGCATTTTTTGAGCTTAACAAATCTCTAGATTGATTTCGTAATGATGGCATATTTTCATTATATTCATGAATCGATTGGTATTCAATGCTTGACAAAATTAATAATGAGAACTATTCTCAATTAATATGGAATGAGAATTATTCTTAATTAAGAAGGATGAACAGAATGAACAAATATTTTAGGATTTTTGGACTGGCTACATTATTGTCCGTTTTTATCGTAATGGCATTTGCAGCCTGCAATAGTGATAGCGATAATAATACTCCGTCACAAAAACTTACTGTAATTGCATCAACTCCTATTATTGCTGACTGGGTAAACCAAGTCGGAGGGGAAAAAGTTGAAGTCACATCTATAGTTCCAGCAGGAATTAATCCACACGGTTATCAGCCTGGATCTAAAACATTAACAGAAATAGCCTCTGCTGATGCGGTTTTCTTAGTAGGTTTAGGATATGAAGGCCTATGGATGACAAAGTTGATCGAAAATAATGATGAAATTCCCTTTACAACACTTGGGAATGTAACTGAACCACTTCACGAAGATCATGACGAAGACCATGAGAAACACGAAGATCATGAC
>CEOQ01269410.1_pt1 | contig 10941 bp, 10 predicted proteins | sample 361351 | NCBI WGS metagenome assembly CEOQ01 (sample SAMEA2619907, study PRJEB7988) | marine metagenome | biome: marine biome (ENVO:00000447); feature: deep chlorophyll maximum layer (ENVO:xxxxxxxx); material: "saline water (ENVO:00002010), including plankton (ENVO:xxxxxxxx)" | depth 60 m | reverse complement strand
CATTCCAAAACAATTCTTGAAAACTATAAAGAGAACGGGGCTGGGAAAATTTTTGTTTAACGATTTGCGGTTTGATATGTCTGGGAATGAGATTAAGGACTTTGTTTTGAATAAACCCGCTTATCGCAATGCGAGCATACTAATTGCAGGCCGAAACTTTGGTTGCGGATCTAGCAGAGAACACGCCCCGTGGGCATTAATGGATTTTGGAATCCAATGTGTTATAGCTCCAAGTTTCGCAGATATATTTTACAATAATTGTTTTAAGAATGGTATTTTGCCAATCACCCTCCGGGAGGAAGAGGTCGAGCAACTTTTGAATTCCGCTGAAGATGGAGCCAATGCAGTATTTTCCGTTGATCTAATTAGTCAAACAGTGACGTCGGCTAGAGGCGTATCGTTTGAATTTGAAATAGATCAATTCCGGAAGCATTGTTTAGTAAACGGGTTGGACGATATCGGCCTGACTATGGAAAAGATTGACAAGATCGATTCCTATGAAGAGGGGCGCTCTAATGCAAGGCCTTGGCTTTAGTCATGAGCAGAGGAGGATAATCAATGGCTAAGAACAAAAATTTGTTAGTGCTTCCAGGTGATGGAATAGGGCCAGAAGTCATGGGTGAGGTCCGACGGGTAATTGACTGGCTTGATAGAAGGAGGGCGGTCGGGTTTGATATAAAAGAGGGCCTAGTAGGTGGTTGTTCTTATGACAAACATGGTACGCCATTAACTGATGATACAATGGAACAAGCGATGGGGTCAGATGCTGTGTTGTTTGGTGCAGTGGGGGGGCCAAAATGGGAAAAGTTGGACTTTTCCTTAAAACCGGAGCGGGGCCTTCTTCGGTTGCGGAAAGATATGGAGCTTTTTGCTAATTTAAGACCGGCCGTAGTTTTTGATGCTTTGATAGACTCTTCTAGCTTGAAGCCCGAACTAGTGCGGGGGCTTGATATAATGATCCTCAGGGAACTAACCGGTGGGGTTTATTTTGGCGAACCAAGGGGCGTTGAGGATTTGGGGGACGGTCAGAGGAAAGGCGTTAATACTGAAATTTATACAACTTCGGAGGTAGAGAGAGTTGGGCGCGTCGGTTTTGAACTTGCTCAGAAACGCAAAGGGTTTGTGCACTCGGTTGAAAAGTCAAATGTGATGGAGAGTGGGCAGATGTGGCGTGAGGATATGCAGGCCCTGCAAGAAAGAGAGTTTTCTTCGGTGCCTCTTCGTCATATGCTGGCTGATAACGCAGCGATGCAACTTGTCCGATATCCCAAACAATTTGATGTAGTGGTTACCTCTAACCTTTTTGGGGATATGTTGTCCGATATTGCGGCCATGTTGACAGGTTCGCTAGGCATGCTCCCTTCTGCCTCTTTGGGCGCTGCAGACGAAACTGGGCGGCGGTTGGCCTTGTATGAGCCAGTTCACGGCAGTGCCCCAGATATCGCTGGTGAGGGCAAGGCCAACCCAATTGCCATGCTTTTGTCATTCGCTATGGCCCTCCGTTACTCATTTGATTTGAGTGAGGATGCAGACCTTATAGAGACTGCGGTCAATAAAGTTTTAGACCGAGGCCTTCGGACGGATGATGTAATGCAAGACGGTATGCAGCGGGTATCTACTAGCGCTATGGGTGAAGCGCTCGTATCCGAGCTAGATAAATTAGCGGCGTAATACTTTTAGATAGAAGGGTATCGCTGGAAGGGCCCTTGTCTACTCTTAGCTGCTGAACTTGATTAGGTTGGTCTGGCTTGACTGCAGATACCGGCAATTTTTTGGTATTGGTTGTAGTAGGAGAAGGGTTATGGGATATCGGGTTGCCGTGGTGGGTGCCACAGGGAATGTTGGGCGCGAGATTTTAAATATTTTGGTCGAAAGAGAATTCCCGGTTGATGAGGTATTTGCGGTTGCGTCGCAGAGTTCCATTGGGAAGGAAGTTTCTTTGGGAGACACCGATATACTTAAGGTTCAATCCTTGGAAGCCTTCGATTTTTCGGATGTTGATATTGGATTGTTTTCACCAGGCGGCCAGGTGTCCGCTGAATATGCGCCGCTAGCAGCAGCTTCGGGCTGTATTGTTGTGGATAATACTTCTCACTTTAGAATGGATCCGGCGATACCATTGATTGTGCCTGAAGTTAATCGAGAAGCTTTGGCTGATTTCCGGAATCAGAATATTATAGCCAATCCCAATTGCTCAACTATTCAGATGGTGATGGCCTTGAAGCCGTTGCATGACTTGGCTCCTATCCGGAGAGTAGTGGTCTCTACCTATCAGTCTGTATCGGGAGCGGGCCGTCAGGCGATGGATGAGCTATTTGATCAAACCCGCAAGGTGTTCTTCAATGAGAGGGTAAGCCCTTCAAACTTTACACGGGAGATTGCTTTCAATGTAATTCCGCATATAGACGTGTTTCAACCTGACGGTTCAACTAAGGAAGAACTGAAAATGGTGCAGGAAACCCAAAAAATCTTGGATCCTTCCATAATGGTTAGCGCTACTTGCGTAAGAGTTCCTGTTTTTGTGGGGCATGCTGAGGCGGTTAACATCGAATTTGATGGACCAATAACTATGGAGGAGGCTCGCAGCGCTCTGGAGAATGCTGATGGGGTAGTTGTCATAGATGATCCGGGGAGTGAGGAATATGTCACCCCTATCGAGGCTGCCGGTGAAGGCGCCGTATATGTAAGCCGTGTTAGGGAAGACCCCACCCTTGATTATGGTCTGAACCTCTGGGTTGTTTCCGATAATTTACGGAAAGGGGCTGCTCTTAATTCGGTTCAAATTGCGGAAGCGTTGATCGAAGATTATTTGTAGCCATTTGTGCCCACGAGTTCAGCTGTGAAGGTTGTTGTTGGTCGAAGGACCAGGTGTTGGCCAGCTACCAATGGTAGGTCACGCGCGTCGGTCTTTGCCAAGTTTAGCAGGCTATACACTGTTGATACACATGACGAGAGGCTATCTTGGCAATTTTTTCCAGACAAATAATTCGCCAAAAATACTGCTGAGAGGCAGTCGCCTCGGCCATTGACTGAGGTAGCTAACTTTGGAGTTTCTATCTCCCAAGTATCCCCAATATAGTGGCAAAAAGTACCTATGGTTTTTGTAGAGGCGCCTGGACTTGAACTACATAGTCCAATAGTGTGCCTATTAAGGGTGAGTTCCCGAAGGGCGGAAATGGAGATCTCCTTCGTGCTAAGTGATTCTCCACAGAGCAGTTCCAGCTCAAAATGGTTGGGGGTCAAAATGTCTGCAATTGGGAGTAAATGAGTCGAGATAGCTTTTGGCACTTCTCCGGGGACGTAAAGGCCCTTTTCATGATTGCCCATTACGGGGTCACATAGGTAGATCGCAGCTGGGTTGTTTGATTTAACTTGGCCGACCGCATCCGAAATTAGAGGAGCGATGTCAGGGTTTGCAAAGTAACCACTTATCACGGCATCACACTGATTAAATGTACCCAGCTCAGACAGTCCGAAAAGAAGCTCTTGTACGCTTTTTGTACTTAGGTGTTCGCCTCGAAAGCTTGCGTGCCCTGGATGGTTGCTAAAGAGTGTTGTTGGAACAGACCACACGTCAAAGCCAAAAAGTTGGAAGCAAAATACTGCGGTAGAGTTGCCCACATGGCCTCGGGAAACATGCGACTGGATGCTCAAAATATTCATATGTAGAGTTCCTGTGTTGCAAAATACAGAAGTTGTATCAGTGAGGCTTTTCCAAGAGGGTCTAGGTAGGGTAGGTTATCTACTTTAATTGACCAATAATCCAGGATCATCCCTTTTCTGCACCGGCAATAGAGCATATATGTATACTGGACTTAGATGTACTTTTTCAGGGAACTAGCGGATGGGTCAACCGGATCGACCTTTGTCTCCATACCTTCAAGTCTATAGACCTCAACTGAACTCGGTGATGTCGATTTCCCATCGTTTTACCGGTTTGTTCCTGGGGGTTGGGGCATTGTTCTTGACGTGTTGGCTCGTCTCGCTTGCTGCTGGGCCTGTCCAATATTCTATGTTTCATATGTGGGCAGGGTCTATTTTTGGAAGATTTATTCTTCTGGTTTGGACATTCTCCTTGTTTTATCACTTGTGTAACGGAATTAGACACCTCTTTTGGGATGCAGGTTATGGGTATGAATTAAAAATTGCCCTCATTTCAGGATGGGGTGTATTGATTTGTTCCGCTGTGTTGACTGGAGGCCTTTGGGTTTGGATTTTCTTTTTGGGCGCTAGGACATGACCAGGTCGGTTTCTTTGAAGTCCATAAAGGGGCTCGGATCAGCTAAGGGCGGCGTGCACCATTGGAAAATGCAGAGGCTTACGGCTATCGCTCTCGTTCCCTTGTGCATTTGGTTGGCTGTGTCTATCTCATTGTTAGCAAATGCTGAGTATGAGACAATCATCGAGTGGGTGGCCAAACCAGCTGTGACCACCCTATTATTACTGACCATTCCCGCATTATTTTTTCATTTGAAGCTTGGTTTACAGATTATAATTGAAGACTATGTTCATTCCAGACAAGTAAGGTCCCTTTGTTTGATAGGGAATGTTTTTGCTGCCCTTATTCTCACTGTAGTTTCGGTCACAGCGGTATTACGGATATCCCTATGAGAGTTGGTAAAGCCTATCCATTAGAGGAACATAAATACGACGTGATTGTGGTAGGCGCCGGCGGCGCTGGCCTTAGAGCAACATTTGGAATGGCTGAGAAGGGTCTAAAAACAGCTTGTATAACTAAGGTTTTTCCGACGCGTAGTCATACTGTTGCAGCACAGGGTGGGATATCGGCAGCTCTTGGCAATATGGGGGAGGACGACTGGCGCTGGCACATGTATGACACAGTGAAGGGATCTGATTGGCTTGGTGATCAGGATGCAATTGAATATATGTGCCGGGAGGCCATTCCATCTATTATTGAGTTAGAGCAATATGGTGTGCCGTTTTCCCGAACGCCCGAAGGGAAAATATATCAAAGGGCATTTGGTGGGATGACCACTAATTATGGAGATGGCCTGGCGCAAAGGACTTGTGCTGCTGCTGATCGCACAGGGCACGCTATCCTTCACGCTTTGTACCAGCAATCTTTGAAACATAAGGCCGAATTTTTCATAGAGTATTTTGCTATTGACCTTCTTATGGACGATGAAGGCAATTGTTGTGGTGTGATCGCTTTGTGTCTTGAAGATGGCACGCTTCATCGGTTTCGGGGGCAGCTTGTGGTGCTGGCTACAGGTGGATACGGGCGAACGTATTTCTCCTGTACATCTGCCCATACCTGTACGGGCGATGGCAATGCTATGGCCCTGCGGGCAGGTTTGCCTTGTCAGGATATGGAGTTTGTCCAATTTCATCCAACTGGTATCTATGGTGCAGGCTGTCTCATTACAGAGGGGGTGCGAGGGGAAGGCGGTTATCTTACTAATTCAGAAGGGGAGCGGTTTATGGAGCGTTATGCTCCGAGCGCCAAAGATCTTGCCTCTCGAGACGTAGTTAGCCGTTCCATGACTGTCGAAATCCGAGAGGGCCGGGGTGTTGGGGAAAGCGGTGACTATATTGAACTACATTTAGAACATTTAGACCCCGGGTTAATAGCGGAACGGTTGCCAGGTATTTCTGAGACCGCTCGTATTTTTGCAGGGGTTGACGTGAATAAAAGCCCTATCCCCGTTTTACCAACTTGCCACTACAATATGGGGGGAGTGCCCACAAATTATAGGGGTGAGGTGGTTACTATTAGAGATGGAGAACCAGACGCGGTAGTCAGCGGGTTAAGTGCTATCGGAGAGGCGGCGTGCGTATCAGTTCATGGTGCCAATCGGCTAGGGTCCAATTCTTTGCTTGATTTGGTAGTCTTTGGCAGATCGGCGGCCAATCGGGCTGCTGAGCTGATAACCCCAGGCGGGAGTCATCGACCCCTGCCCAAATCGGCTGATGATTTGTCCTTAGATCGTCTAGATCGTTACCGCAATGCAGATGGGGGAACGTCAACAGCTGTCCTCAGATTGGAGATGCAGAGAATAATGCAAGACCATTGTGCAGTATTCAGAACTCGTGAATCGTTAGAGGAAGGGGATAGAAAGCTATCGGCTCTTTGGGAGCAGCGTGCAGATATTAATGTTTCCGATAAGTCTTTGATTTGGAATTCAGACTTAGTTGAAACGTTGGAATTTGACAATCTATTATTCCAGGCAGTCTGCAATATGCGTAGTGCGCTGCATCGTGAGGAAAGTCGTGGTGCCCATGCTCGGGAAGATTTCCCCGACCGTGATGATGATAACTGGATGAAACATAGTGCCATTTGGTGCAACGAGAGCGGGGAAACACGGATAAATTACCGGCCGGTCCATATGCGAACGCTCTCAAATGAGGTGGATGTTATCCCCCCAAAACCTCGGGTTTATTGAGATTTACCAGTATAGATTTTTGGAGCAGAGGATATTATCAGATGGTTGAATTAAGCCTTCCAAAAAATTCCAAAGTACAAGAGGGCATATTTTTCCCAGTTAAAAGGGGATCAAGCAACGTGCGACGTTTCCGGGTATATCGCTGGAATCCTGACGAAAATAAAAATCCACGAACCGATGTCTATGAAGTTGACATGGAGAATTGTGGTCCGATGTTGTTAGATGTCTTGATAAAGATAAAAAATGAAATTGATTCAACGTTGACGTTTCGACGTAGTTGCCGGGAGGGTGTCTGTGGCAGTTGTGCGATGAATATTGACGGGACCAATACATTGGCATGCACTAAGTTCGTAAGTGACGTGAAGGGTGAGGTGAAAATATTTCCGTTGCCTCATACTCCCGTCATTAAGGATCTTGTCCCAGATCTAAGTCACTTGTATGCGCAATATGCTTCTGTGAAGCCGTGGCTCCAGACGGAAAGCCCCTCTCCGGACAGAGAACGGGTTCAGTCCCAGGAAGATAGAAAGCAGCTAGATGGGTTGTATGAGTGTATTTTGTGCTTCAGTTGTTCAACTAGTTGTCCTAGCTATTGGTGGAATGGTGACAAGTATTTGGGTCCGGCCGCTTTACTGCAAGCCCATCGTTGGATCAAAGATAGCCGGGACGAGGCAACGGGCGAACGGCTTGATGAGCTGGAAGATCCGTTTCGCCTATATCGTTGTCATACTATAATGAACTGTACCAATGCGTGTCCCAAAGGATTGAATCCGGCTAAAGCTATAGGCGAAATCAAAAAAGCTCTCTCTGATAGGCAGTAGGGAGTGTAGCTAGGTAGGACCTTGTTGTTTTGCTTTTAGATTGCTTTTTAATAATTTTCGGTTTTGCTACCTTGCTGTTCGGTGGCGAACTTCTGCTTCGTGGTGGAATACGAACTGCGCGGAGGTTAGGCATAAGGCCGTTTATCATCGGCCTGACGTTGGTAGCCTTTGGTACATCGGCTCCCGAGCTAATAGTTAGCATTCAGGCTCTTCTCGCAGGCCATGCCGATATTGTCATGGGAAATGCTATAGGCTCAAATATTGCCAATATACTTTTAGTTATTGGGCTTTCAGCTTTAATAATGCCAATCTCAGGTACGTCGTTTGGCCCCCGTCCTCAATCCTCTATTTTACTGGGTTTTACTTTTATATTTGGGTGTTTCTCTTTGGGCGGGACATTTGTCTGGTATCACGGCTTAGTAATGATGGCTCTCCTATTCGCTTATCTGAATTGGTCATTCAGAAGGGAGGAGGCAGGTGCCATAGAGAGAATCGACCAGTCTGATAACCTAGGTGTATTAAAGAAGTTTTCTGAGAGTTCAATCCTTCCAATAATTTTGATGGTTGGTGGAATGGCACTTCTTTTGTTGGGTGCTCATTTCTTGGTAGATGGTTCAGTGTCTGTCGCACGAAAGATGGGGGTATCTGAAGCGGTTATAGGGCTTAGCGTTGTTGCTATTGGAACCTCACTACCTGAGTTAGCTACATCTCTTATTGCCGCCTTCAGAGGGTACATGAGTGTGGCTGTGGGCAATATTGTTGGCAGTAATATATTTAATTTGTTTGGGGTTGTGGGCATAACTTCTTTAATTGGTGTTGTTCCGGTTGCCTGGGAAATCATAGAAATTGATTTGTGGGTGATGGGGGGTGCGACAATTGTATTCTGTGGCCTTATGTTGATTGGTCGCGCTATTACGCGACCCATGGGCGCTGGGCTCTTTATGCTCTACGCTGTCTATATCTACCACCTGTGGGTTCGGTAAGGAACAATGCATACGGATCTGACTTAGTCTTGGCTGGGCCGTTTTGTAGCGTCGTTTAGAATGGGGGTGCCATATGAAAGTTGAGGAACAAGGGGGTGGGCCGTTAGTGGGTCTCAAGATTGTTGAGCTTGCAGGGATAGGACCAGCGCCTTTGTGTTGCAGCTTGCTTAGTGACCTTGGGGCTACCATCATTCGGGTTGATCGTAATAGGGATGCCCAGCTTGGTGTCCCGCGGGATCGTAGGACAGATTTGTTAAGGCGTGGCAGACATTCTGTGTCGATTGACCTTAAGCAAGGGCCGGGCGTGGAAACGGCTCTTCGTCTAATTGAGGGTGCAGATGTATTGGTGGACCCTTTTCGTCCAGGTACTACCGAAAAACTTGGACTGGGACCTGATGAGTGCTTCGGGCGGAACCCGAGGCTGATCTATGCTCGTATGACTGGATGGGGTCAAACCGGGCCGTTAGCTCACGCAGCGGGGCACGACTTGAATTATCTTTCTCTCACGGGAATTGTACATGCCATCGGATCCAAAGAGATTCCGACTCCACCTCTTAATGTTGTCGCTGACATGGGTGGTGGAGCTATGTCCATGGCGCTTGGAATTATGGCGGGTGTATACGAGGCTAGGAATTCTGGAGCCGGCCAGGTGGTGGATATAGCTATGACCGAGGGCTCCGCATACTTGGCTTTGGCAATGTATGGTATGGCCGCTGTTGGTGATTATTCTCACGATAGGCAAGATAATATGTTGGACGGTGGGGCGCCGTTTTACCGATGTTACGAAACTAAAGATCGTAAATTTGTATCCGTTGCATCTATTGAGGCAAAGTTTTACGATTTGCTGTTGGAAAAGACAGGGCTAAAGGGTGATGCTAATCTCCCTGATCAGTTAGATAAATCTTCGTGGCCAGAAATGAGCGCGCGATTTGCACAAGTATTCAGAACTAAGACGCGGCAAGAGTGGTGCGAGATTATGGAGGGCACTGATGTTTGTTTTGCCCCGGTTCTCACATTTAACGAGGCACCTCACCACCCTCATAATAAGGCGAGAGGGACCTTTGTGGAGGTGGAAGGCGTGGCACAACCAAATCCGGCTCCGCGTTTTAATAGAACTCCTGGTTCTGTTAAGGGGGCTCCGCCGGCAGTTGGTGAGGATACCCGTGAGGGGCTGGTTTCGTGGGGCTTTGAGCCATCAGAAGTTGATGACATGCTGGCAAGTGGGGTAGTGGGGTGGAAAGATGGTCCTCAGCTATAGGGCTTTTTGATCCCTTTTTAGACTTGTGATTTTAGTCGCTCACACTTTTTTCTTTTAATAGCCACAGGAAACAGTATGTGGCTGCTATGGCGCCAATTACCTGGGCAATAATAAACCCTGGAGCGTTAATCGGTGCTATCCCAGAAAATGTATTGGTCAAGCTACGGGCAAGGGTAACGGCAGGGTTGGCAAAAGATGTAGAGGCAGTGAACCAGTACCCCGCGGTTATGTATAAGCCTACCGCGTAGGGTATTGCTGCAGGTTTGAATTTTAAGCACCCGATGATTGTTGCGACAAGGCCGAAGGTAGCTATGGCCTCAGCAAGCCATTGGGATTCCCCGGCCCTAAGGTTGGTTGATATCTGAAAGAGTGGTAATTCAAACATAAAGTGGGCGGCCAACATGCCTAGCAGTCCTCCGGCTGTTTGGCAGCCCCAATAATAAATAGCCTCTCTAACAGAGATTTGATTTTGAATGAGAAAAGATAATGTCACGGCCGGATTGAAATGTGCTCCAGAAATCGGACCAAATACCAAAATCAAGACCGCAAGAATAGCTCCGGTAGCAATGGTATTGCCAAGCAGTGCAATCCCATCGTTGTTTGGTGACAATGTTTCTCCCATGATTCCAGAGCCAATTACACAGGCTAATAGGAAGGCAGTGCCAATCAGTTCGCCCATTAGTCTTCGGGCTAAATCAAAGTGTGTCATGTTGTCGTTTCCATAGAGGAGGCCCGGAGGCTTTCTGATTTCAGACTGAAAACTCCTACTTTAGAACAAGTTTTGAACCACTTTATATTAACCTGGAAATATTCATCATATTAACGTGGAAATATTCAATGTTCTAGTATTTTGGCTCCTTTGGTTCCATGAAAGGTTTTCGTGTATTTTTAGTTTAGAATCTATTGTGTAACTTGTTGACGAGACGATAAACGTGGCTCACCATGCAGGGCTTTTTGGTAATGTCGTATCTTAAGGGGGGGGAGAGCCAATGCCAAGTTGTAACGGGTCAAGACGTAAATTCTTGCAGGGTGTGGGAGCGCTCGGGGTAGTTGCGGCTACTGCGCCGTATGTTAAAACCTCCCATTCTGCTGGGAAACTGGCGATTGGCACTTGGGATCATTGGGTCCCCGGAGCAAATGATGTGTTGCGGGAGGTTTGCGAAGAATGGGCGGGATCCAATGGCGTGGATCTTACCATCGATTTTATTACGTCCATTGGTAATAAGCTTTTGCTAACAGCTCAGGCGGAGTCCCGTGCAGAGACAGGTCACGATGTATATTGTGTTCCGCAATGGATGCCATCTATGTTTCGACATCGTCTTGAGCCGGTTGATGATGTGGTTAATGATATTATTAGTGCCCACGGATCCCTGAACCCTGCTGCAGACTTTTTTGCTCATCTTGATGGGGTTTGGAGGGGTGCACCTGCTCCAGCTGGCTCTCTCAGTTATCCTTCGGTTTCACGGCTTGACCTGTAT
>CEOQ01130933.1_pt1 | contig 10946 bp, 9 predicted proteins | sample 361351 | NCBI WGS metagenome assembly CEOQ01 (sample SAMEA2619907, study PRJEB7988) | marine metagenome | biome: marine biome (ENVO:00000447); feature: deep chlorophyll maximum layer (ENVO:xxxxxxxx); material: "saline water (ENVO:00002010), including plankton (ENVO:xxxxxxxx)" | depth 60 m | reverse complement strand
GTCACCTGCTCTGGTTATCGATACTAGATCACCAATCCGTATATCGTTATCTGTAATGTAGTCTTGATTATGTAAGGTAGCCGATTTTATCGTTACACCAGTTAGATTTACAGGCTCTAACTTTGCATACGGTGTTAAAACCCCTGTGCGACCGACGTTAACCCCTATCCCAGCTAATCTCGTAATCGCTGTTTTAGAGGGAAATTTATATGCTGTAGCCCATCGCGGTTCGCGCCCTAAAGAACCTATAGTATCCCTAAGTTGTATATCATTTACCTTAACAACTATGCCGTCACAATCGTAATTAAGTTGCTGGTGACCATCTACCCACTCATTGAAGTAATTTTCAACTTGATCCAAATCAGTAGCTAATTTGTTGTTAGGATTAACTTTAAAACCTATATCTGTTAACCATTCTAGAATCTTTTCTTGAGTGCTCGGAACTCGACCTTCGAATGCCCCAATTCCATACACAAAAATATCTAGAGGCCTTGATGCTACTACTGAAGGGTCCATTTGCCTCAAACTACCAGCGGCGGTATTTCTAGGATTTGCGTACGGATCCTCTCCACGGGCAACCCTGTCCTTGTTCAATATTTCAAATTTATCCTTAGGGAAAATAACCTCCCCTCGTACATCAAAACTTTCTGGAAAAGAGTCTCCCACAAGTTTAAGCGGTATACTTTTTATGGTTCTTAAATTAGTCGTTATGTCTTCTCCTTGGACTCCATCGCCCCTTGTAGCTCCTTTAACAAAAATTCCGTTTTCATATGTCAAAGAAACTGCTACACCATCATATTTAAGTTCGCAGTAATAAGTTATCGGAGTTGTCCCCGCCAATTTTTCAATACGGTTATGCCAATTCACGAGTTCCTGGTTATTGAATACGTTAGACAGGCTCAGTAAGGGACTAAGATGTGTGAAAGAAGCAAACCGTTCTGATCTTTTTCCACCTACTCTCTGTGTTGGCGAATCTTCAGTAATAGACCAAGGAAAATCAGCTTCAATCTTTTTTAGCTGATTCATAATTCCATCATATTCGGCATCAGAAATCTTAGGGTTATCTTCAACATAGTAAAGAAAGTCGTGAATTCGGATCAAATCGCGCAATTTCTCCGAAGTTTTTTGGATATTTTCTCGATCTGAGGACAAGATTACAAAAACCTTTCAAAATCAACTTACACTACGTATAAATTAACTCATATAATCTACCTACTATATATGGGCAACTCGAACACGATTAACATCGTCAATATTAATAATTGATTCGAGCTGCTCTGGATCGACCTCTTGATCTAGTCCTAATACGGTTAAAGCCGGGCCACGAGCATTCTCTCTACTAACTTGCATCGAAGCAATATTTATATCATTTTCACCTGTAACGGTCCCTATATGGCCGATCATTCCAGGTCTATCGGTATGATTAATCATAATCCATGGTTTACCTGATGGAACGATGTCGACTAAATGTGAACCTAATTTCACGATATGAACCTGCCCATTAATGAGTGCCCCTGATATAAGTGAAGATCCTTCAGTAGATTTAGCTTCAATTGTTATCAAATTACCATAAAATTCTTCTACATCCTCGTTTTTCCGTTCTGTCACCTTTATACCTCGCCTCTGAGCAACGAGCGTTGCGTTTACGATACTGACCCGCTCTTCCGAGCTTCTCTCCATAAAGCCACTTATGACACTTGCCCTTAATACTCCGGTATCGTATTTGGCAATATCACCATGGAAAAATATCTCTAACGACTCCGGCTGACCATCTAATAATTGAGAAATCAGTTGGCCGGCAGATAAACAAACAGGGATAAATGGGGCAATCTCTTTAACAGTTTCAGCTGGAGCAAGCGGGGCATTAACGGCGTATGATGGGGTTCTTCCTTCCATAACATCGAGCATCTGTTCAACAACTTCATTTGCAACGCCATCTTGAGCTTCAGAGGTCGAAGCACCCAAGTGCGGGGTCAAAACTAATCTAGGATGATTATAATTTTCAGATTTATTAAGTGGCTCTTCTGAGTAAACATCTAATGCTGCGCCTGCTAAACGACCTTCATGAAGCGCATCTAGCAGGGCAGTTTCGTCCACTAGACCCCCGCGCGCGCAATTGATTAAAAGCGCTGTATCTTTCATTTTGGATATTTGTTCTTTACCAATTAAATACTTAGAGTCCTTTGCTAAAGGAGTATGCAGCGAGATAATGTCCGAGTTTTCAATTAAATATTCGAAATCAACCAAATCAACTCCGGCATTAGTCGCATGATCTACCGCAACAAAGGGATCATAGGCGATTAATTTCACATCAAATGGGGCTGCCTTTCGTGCAACTTCGCTTCCAATTCGGCCCAACCCAACCAAGCCCAAGGTTTTACCGCGAAGTTCAGTTCCCATAAAATCTTTGCGATCCCACCTTCCAGATATCATAGAAGCATGGGCTTGAGGTACATGCCGCACCAAAGATAAAATCAAAGCAATAGTGTGCTCTGCAGCTGCTATCGTATTGGAAGAAGGTGCGTTAACGATAATGATACCTTTTTCCGTCGCTACTTTTATGTCGATGTTATCGACACCAACGCCAGCACGACCTACTACCTGCAAATTTACCCCTGCAGTCAATATTTCTTTAGTCACTTTCGTATCGCTTCTAACAACAAGGCCGTCATAGGCAGCTATAATTTCAATTAAATCTTCCTGCCCAAGTCCTATCTTTTCATCTACGTCAACTGAGTGGGACTTTAACAAATCGATACCTGATTGAGCGATTCTATCCGCTACTAATACTCGCATCCATTACCTCTTGGTTCACTATTCGCTCTACTATTTTAATACTTTTTTTAACACGTGAAGGGCTTCATCTATTTCAGAATCTGGTATATATCCAAGATGACCTATACGAAAGATTGAGCCAGAAAGTTTTCCCTGTCCTCCAGCGAAAACGACCCCCGCTGATCTGGTTTGCGCCCTAAATTCGGCTATATCCATCTCATCTAAAGCGTTTACAGCGGTCACGGTATTTGAACAATAAAGTTCATCTTTAGGAAATAGGGAAAAGCCTAACGCTTTTACTCCATTCCGTACTTTCTCTGCAATCCTCTTATGTCTGGCATGAATCCCGTCCAGACCTTCTTCTACCATTAATTCTAAAGACTTATTCAGGGCGTTAAATAATGAAAGTGCGGGAGTCCATGGAGTTTGACCCCTAGTTGCATAATCTCTTGCAGCAGCTAAATCAAAATATGCTCTCGGCATCTTCGCTTTTGAATTGGCAGCCCAGGCAGTCTCGCTCATGCTAACCATAGTTAAACCGGGTGGCACCATCCAACCTTTCTGTGACCCTGTCACCACAACATCTAATCCCCATTCATCTATTTTGCATGGTAGAGATCCAAGGCTACTAACAGCATCAACAACGAGCAATTTGTCTCTACTTTTGACTTCTTTAGCAATGTCTTTCAGCGGATTGGTAACACCTGTAGAAGTTTCGTTATGGGTTACTAAAACAGCGGAAATATCTGGGTTTTGGTCTAGCATCATACCAACTTCGCTCGGCAATGCCGGGAGTCCCCAGTCTTTCTTAAGCCATATCACCTCGGCCCCATATATCTCAGCGATCTTACCAAATCTATTTCCGAAAGAACCGATTGATACTACTAAAATTTTTTCTCCAGGTGATAAAACGTTAACAACTGCTGCTTCAAGACCACCTGATCCGGATGCAGTAAGAATTAAAACATCATTGTCGGTTAGAAATAATGTTTTGAGATTATCCGTTATTGTCGGTAACATACCCGCAAATTCCGGTCCGCGATGATCAACCATGGGGTTCATCATGGTTTCCATAATATTATCTGGAATGGGAGTAGGTCCCGGTGTCCGCAAATTCACTAATTTCAACTCCTAATCGATAAATAATTACTATTCAAGGTTGCTAAACCAATAATATTGTTTTAATTATATGTCAGCTGCATGACTTCAGGCTACTAGAAATAGAGAAATATGGGCCATCATTATTTAGCGAAATATTCTCTAGCATCCTGAACATCTAAGGCGATCTGCTCCGTAAGTTGACTAACAGTTTCGAATTTTATCTCTCCTCGAATCCTACGCAAAAACTCGACTCTAATAGTCTCACCATAGATCATTCGATCAAAATCCAAAATGTACGTTTCAACTGATAAAGCTTTATCATCAAATGTAGGGTTGTCTCCCACATTGGTTACAGATGGATATTTATTAGATCCTAAGGTGGTTGATGTTACATAAACACCATCCAAAGGGATAATTCTATTAATGGGAACCGCTATGTTTGCAGTTCTATAACCAATTGTGCGCCCGCGTTCATGACCTTTTATCACTGAAGATTCAATGGAATGAGGACGACCTAGAAGCCGCTCAGCCAGCTCCACACTGCCTTCTTCGCTTAACAAGCGTCTTAAACGGGTACTGCTAACCCGATCGCTAGACATATCAGTAGAATCAATTGATTCCACCGTAAAACCTTTACTTTGGCCAATCTCTCTAAGCACCTTAATCGTACCCTTACGTTTGTACCCAAGAGCAAAATCTGGCCCAACAATCAAATGTTTAAGATTTAAGTAGTCAACCAAATACTTAACAAATTCACCTGCCTCAACAGAGGCCAAGTCTAAGTCGAAAGTTAACGGTAAAACTAAATCTAAACCAGAGTTCCTTAGCATATCTATACGTTCCTCTAAAGACATTAGATAACGAAAAGACTGTTGAGGTCTTAAGGTTTCTCTAGGGCTCGCCTTAAACGTTATACATCCGGCAAGATATGCGTCTTTTTTAGCCCTATCAATAACCGCAGAAATAATAGCCTGATGTCCTCTGTGGACACCATCAAAAGTACCTATAGTAAGTACAGTGCCTTGAGAAACTTTGGCACTCTGAATTTCTTGTAGCGCTGTTAACGACACTGATCAATTATCTCCCGAAAATTACTATTCATTCAGTCCACGTTTTCTAAGTTCCGAAGCTCTTTTCAAATAAACATGATGGATTTCAGTTTTAGATTTTGTTGTGTTCACCAACAATAATATTCTGATACATTTGACAGGTGCTCCTGGCACCGGGCTTTCCATAGCTGATATAAATGCGCCATCAGTCCACCCTAATCGAACTCGTGCAGCTTCAGCTGGAAAAGCTGCTTTTATATCAGGAGTCACAGTAAAAATCGCGCTCGCAACATCATCGACTGATAAGTCATTATCACTTATTAGTTGCTTCAATAAATCTTCTGTAGAGTCCAGAATTTCTTCTCGAACATCATTCTCGATAGTTGTAGCTCCTCTGATCCCTCTTAACTGTGTCATAAATTTACACCCTCACAAATTTAAAATCATATACTAATACTATTACTACAACGCTTTTCTTAATTCATCTACATAAGTTGCTATAACCTTGGGCAGATCTCCTTCAAGATCATTGTTAATCTTATCTACGAAAGCACTTCCGACAATCACTGCATCTGCTACACCAGAAGCTTCTCTAACGTGTGCAGGCGTAGATATACCAAAGCCCAGAGCGACGGGAAATTCAGTTGCCTCTTTAACTTGACTTACAAGTTCAAGACCATCCGCTTCTATAGTTGAGCGCGCTCCTGTAACACCAGTAACGCTAACACAATAAATAAACGACGTAGTACGTCTTATCACTTGTTCAACTCTAGCAGCATCACTGGTAGGAGCTAATAAATAAATAAGATCAAGTCCGTGAAGATTTAGAGCGTCCTGCAAAACACCAGATTCTTCCGGAGGTAGGTCTGGCACGATCAAACCGTCAATACCAGCTAACCCGCATTCCTTTGACAAATTTTCAATACCGTACTGTAAAAAGGGATTATAGTAACCCATTAACACTATTGGAGTGTTTGGAGACGCTGCTCTCAATAAGACTGCTAAATCAATACAATTTTGGAGCGTAACCCCATTGGACAAAGCAGCGGTAGAGGCATTTTGAATAGTGGTTCCATCAGCTAAAGGATCACTGTAAGGAACACCAAGTTCTACTATATCTACTCCGGCGTCAATGGCTGATTTAATAATCGAATAGCTGGCATCTAAATTTGGGTAGCCAGCAGTGACATACATAGATAAAGCAGCACGGCCATTTTCCTTAGTAGACTTGAACAGATCTTTTACACGATTCATAAACTTACCATTATTATAATCACACTAATCTGGTTAAAGGCTGAGTGGACCAAAATTGGTGCCAGCAGATTAGTAGTCTGATGATACACATAAACCAGTATCAAACCAATAAAAAATGCGATGATTGCATTTGCCGCAACAATATGTGCCAAACCAAACAGGATCGAAGTTAAAACAGCAGACACGATAACCCCATACTTATTGGCTATAGCTGGGTAAATAAATCCACGAAAAAATACTTCTTCAACAAACGGGGCAACAAATACTGCCATAGCCGCGAAAATCAATACCGACACTCGATTTGAAACTATCGATTCCGGTAAACTTGCCGGCTGTAAATAGTTCATATTAAGCAAAGATATTGCTATAGAATATAAAACAGGAACAAGAAGAGTGAATAACACCGCAGCGGGCACAAATCGTAAAAATAGATGAGCATCTGGTTTATTTATCCCCAATTTATTAAGACTCAACTTCTTTTTGTGAAAAGCTATAAACCAAACTGAACTCAGCATAATTATTTGCGCCATAAAACTCATCAGTAATACGTAAAGTTCCATCAGTGGGTAGCCATCAGAGATACTGGAGATACTACTTAGGGCATATCCAATCCCTATCGAAGCGACAATCGGGCCCGCAATACTAACTAAAACAGCAAATAATGCCTCTTTAATACCCCAAGATATTTCAGGGAAAATTAGTTTACTTTTTTGTACCATAAATGTAAATCCAAACTTATAGAGAGGCTAGCGATTATAATTCGTTCGAAAAAATTCTTCTGAACTGTGATAAAAAAAGTTCAATGAATTTAGCACGTTCAGCCAAACCAAGAGCTTCCTCATAAAGAGAATCTTTACCTTTTTGTGTGATCTGATAAATGCGGCGTCGAGGGCCTTTACCATCAAAATGAACCCACCGAGAAATTACTTTTCCCTCAGCCTCCATTTTCCTTAATCCCCTATATACATTGCCTCCATCGGCAGAATTCGGCAGGAAACCTCTAGTCTTCAATTCTTCCAACAACGCATAACCGTGCCGAGGTTCCTCCATGATAAGTATCAATACAGCCGGCTGCACTAATCCCCATGAAGAAAGTTTTTGCTCTTTATCTCCTTCATTTTGATTAGCCATAGTATTATCTCTACGTGACCGCCTCTATTATTTTTTCCACATCATCAAGAGGAAGATGAATTAATTGGTCGTTCCCATCCATTCGGTTTTTTATTTCCACTGTATTACCATTCTTTATAGATCGAGCGCTTATAGTGGCTCTGAACGGGATCCCTATTAAATCAGCGTCAGCAAATTTAACACCCGGTGATTCATCTCGATCATCTATGATAACTTCAATCCCTTGTCCGATAAGGGTTTCATAAAGCAGATTTGCAGCTGCATCAACTGTTGCATCATCGGTATTTAGTGCAACTATTATTACTTGAGCTGGAGATATAGCTTTAGGGAAAACAATCCCTTTATCGTCATGGTTACTTTCAACCGCTGCCCCTAGAATTCGACCAACTCCTATTCCATAGCACCCCATGATCATCGGCTTTTCCGTTCCGTCACTATCCAAAAAAGTAGCTCCAAAGGTTTCACTGAATTTCGTCCCCAATTTAAACACATGACCGACTTCAACCCCCTTGTTTATGGTTAATTTACCTCCACATTCTACGCATTCCTGTCCCTCTTGAACCCTATTCAAATCAACGGATTCAGCTATTGTGAAATCAAATCCGTGGCGAGCACCGGTGTAATGGTAATCTTCTCTATTGGCTCCGACGATAACATCTAATTCTGGTACCACAGAGTGATCTCCGACAACTCTCACACCTTCCAGTCCTAAAGGAGATATGAAACCAGGAATTAGGCCTTCCTCACGTAACTCAACATCGGTTGCGATATGTATGTTTTGTGCTCCCAGATAATTGACCAGTTTAGTTTCATTAACGTCCAAATCGCCTCTGATCATAACTAATACCAAGGCACCATCAGCAACATAAGCAACACTTTTTAATATTTTTGTTTGGGGCACATGGAACTCTTTACTTAAAGCATCTATCGTTTTTATACCCGGAGTATAAACTTCTTTCAGCCCACCTTTTGTATCGTCTATAACGCTTTCGATATTAGATTGAGCTTTTTCCATGTTAGCTGCATAGTCACAGCTACCACACAAAACAATTTCATCTTCTCCAGTGTCGGTCAGCAATATAAATTCCTGGGAGTCCTTTCCTCCAATGGCGCCACTATCGGCATCAACAGCTCTGACATCCAATCCGCATCGGCTAAAAATACTTTGATACGCGCTAACCATTCCATCATACGTTTTATCAAGATCTTCTTGGGTTGAGTGGAAAGAGTACGCATCTTTCATTGCAAACTCTCTCACTCTTATCAAGCCGGCTCGTGGTCGAGCCTCATCACGAAGTTTTGTTTGAATTTGGTAAAGATTTACGGGGAGATCTCGGTAACTCCTTATGTGGCCTTTAACCAGCTCGGTTATCACTTCTTCATGGGTAGGGCCCAACACCAAATCACGATCTCTTCTATCTTTCAACCTAAAAAGTGTTTCTCCAAAAGCTACTGATCTACCACTTCTTTTCCAAATTTCTTCAGGCTGTAATGTAGGCAATAAAATTTCTTGAGCGCCGGCCAAATTCATTTCTTCTCTTATTATAGTTTCAATCTTGTTTAATGAACGCAAAGCCAAAGGTAAATAGCTATAAACTCCTGAAACCAGTTGGTTTATAAACCCCGCTTTGATTAGAAGCCTATGACTGCTCGTATCTGCATCGGCCGGATCTTCTCGTAGTGTTTTTCCAAATAACTGGGAGATCCTCATAATTTTTTTCTGACACTTGAATCGTTCATTTTGATTCCAGGTCAATCTTCTCCATCTCTTCAATCAAAGCAGGGAGGAATTCGGATTCAGGAACTACCTTAACTTTTTGCCCTTTCCTAAATATGATTCCTCTGCCAACTCCAGCAGCTATACCAATATCAGCGTCTTTAGCTTCGCCTGGCCCATTAACCTCGCATCCCATTACCGCTACCTTTACGGGTTTATCAAATTTTTTCAATGCTTCGTCAACCATGTTGGCATACTTCACGATGTCTACATCAGCCCGTCCGCAAGAAGGGCAGGCAACCAGTGTTACACCTTTATTACGCAGATTAAGGGATTTAAGTATCTCATAACCGGCTTCAACTTCTAATACAGGATCACCTGCGAGCGATACCCTTATGGTATCCCCGATTCCCATTGCCAGCAAAGTTCCAAGTCCTACGGCACTCCTTATAGAGCCGTTTAGAGGAGTCCCTGCTTCGGTTATACCCAAATGTAAGGGGTAATCAACCTTATCAGATAATCTCGTGTATGCATCCACAGTCATAGGAACATCAAAACCTTTAACAGATATTTTTATTTGATCAAAATCCATGTCTTCTAGTATTGCGACTTCCCACAACGCCGTATTAACCATGTGGTCTACAACATTGTATTCAGCATCCGTTTCCTTACTATCTTTTGCAAGCTTGTTTACCCCATCAGCAAGTCTATGGAAATCACCAGTTTTACCAATTCCTCCTATAGGTGGCAAACTGCCAAAATTAACACCTATCCTTATAGGAATAGATCGTGTTTTTGCTGCTTTCACTACCTCACGAACTTTATCCGAATCCCTAATATTTCCTGGGTTTAACCGCAACGCATCAACCCCATTTTCTATTGATTTCAATGCAAGATTATGGTGAAAATGAATGTCCGCAACAAGAGGTATACTAATGTTCTTCTTGATCTCCGCTAGTGCATCTGCCGCTTCTAAGTCAGGCACAGCACAACGAATAATTTCACAGCCGGCATCTTCTAGTTCTTTAATTTGTCGTATTGTGCTTTTTATGTCCCTAGTATCAGTCTTTGTCATTGATTGAACAGATATCGGAGCGTCACCGCCGATGACGGTGTCTCCTATTGCAATCTGTCTAGTTAATCTTCGTTCGAACATAATCTGTAAGCTATATTCTACTAGTAAATGCAGACACATTTCCAGTATCTAATTATTCAGTTTAGTAATCTAGGTATGTCGACACCCAGTGTCACAAACATTATTAAGCTTATCAAAAATGCAAACCCTATAGCGTGCACGATTCTTTCTCCGTTGGGAGGTATCCGTTTTCCATTTCTAATAAATTCCAGAACCAAAAACGGAATCCTTCCTCCATCCAATGCAGGTATGGGTAACAAATTCAATATCCCCAAATTTAAACTTAACATTGCAACCAAATAAACTAATGGCACCAGGCCTGCCTGAGCGGCCTCACCAGTAATTTGTGCAATCCCTACTGGACCCGTTATCTCGGGTGTTTTTGATCCAGCAATCCATTTACCTATTTCACTGTATATCAAAAACGTATTATCCCAAGCTAAAACAATACCATAATATGGAGATTGCCATAGTTTAATTTCATCGTAAATCACATTTATCAAGCCCACCTCTATACCCATCGGGCCTTGCCCAACAGGTGGGTTCGATCTTGGAATTAGAGATATCTCTTTGGTTTCAAAATTTCTTCTCACAATAATTCTAGTTGTTTTATCTGAATCTAAATCGAATGCTTTCGAGAAATCTCTGGGGTCGTCCAAATATACTCCATCTATCGAAGTTAAAATATCTCCCTTCTTTATACCTGCTAATTCTGCAGGGGAGTCCTTGGATACGGCTTCTATTATAATATCTGCCGATTCGATACGATCGGTTGCCGTAGCTA
>CEOQ01069971.1_pt1 | contig 10956 bp, 9 predicted proteins | sample 361351 | NCBI WGS metagenome assembly CEOQ01 (sample SAMEA2619907, study PRJEB7988) | marine metagenome | biome: marine biome (ENVO:00000447); feature: deep chlorophyll maximum layer (ENVO:xxxxxxxx); material: "saline water (ENVO:00002010), including plankton (ENVO:xxxxxxxx)" | depth 60 m | reverse complement strand
TCATATTAATCTCCTTTAAAGGTCCCTTACTAAATGTCCGCCGTCCACGACAATTGTTGAACCAGTTATATATGAACCTGCTTCAGTGGCGAGAAGAAGAATAGGACCTTTTAACTCCTCCAAATTACCTGCCCGTCTCATTGGCACCCTCTTAATCATGGGAGCACTCATATCAGAATCTAAAAAATCGCTATTTAGATCTGTTCGAAAATAACCTGGGGCAATGGCGTTAACCCTAACACCATGTTTTGCCCACTCTAATGCCATTTGGCGTGTCATATGTGATAAAGCTGCTTTAGATATAGCATAAATTCCATTACCTTTTTGAGCAGCTTCTCCCGTTATAGAAGAAACATTAATAATAATTCCTTCGTTTTGATTTTTTTCTAATCTCTTTTTTAACCAGAATTTTGATAATGCCCAAGGCCCTCTTAAATTAGTATTGATTACATTATTCCATTCATCTTCAATATGACTATCCAATGTACCAACAACAGTCATTCCTGCATTGTTGATTAATAAATCAATTGATTCAAATTTTTGATCAATATCATTTAGACAATTTTCTATTGAAGATTCATCTGTTACATCTAAAGAAAAAATTTCAATTTTTGATTTTTTCTTATCTAGAATTGACTGGGTTTCTTCTAATTTCTCTTTCCTCCGTGCTGCAAGAGCTAGATTAGCTCCAGCCTCATATAAAGTTTTTGCTATTTCTTGACCTAATCCACTCCCTGCACCCGTTACGAGAGCTGTTTTACCCTCTAAACTGAATAAATTATCTTTACTCATTGAAAACACCAATTGCGGCGGCTGTCATTGCAGTAACACCTGTTTTGAGGGTTGGAACAGGATCTGGTGCAAACAATGGAGAGTGATTAGTTGGTAGAGTTATTTCGCCTCTTTCAAATTTTTCCCAATCCGAAAGAGAAGGTCCGCCAATCCAAAAAAGAAATGTTGGAATTTTTGGTTCAACTCTTCCAAATCTTCCAAAATCCTCACCACCCATTACTGGAGGAGCTTCAAAAACATTACTTTCACCTATAGAATTTTTGATATGTTTGATTACAATATCCACAAATTCAGGTGTATTATAAAGAGCAGGGGTATATTCATCCCTCAATCTTAGTGTAGGCATTTTATCCTCAGGAATACCAGCTGAAATTGCCTCTCCTTTTATAATTCTTTTAATTTTTGAAATGATCTCTTCTCTAACCTCATCAGTATATGACCGAAGAGTTAGTTGAAGTTTAACTTCATCAGATATTATATTATGTTTAAAACCTCCATGAATAGAACCAACTGTAACAACCGCAGGATCTAAAGGATCTATCTCCCTACTTACTATTGTCTGAAGTGCTAAAACTATTTTTGAAGCTAGTACTATTGGATCTTTAGCTGTGTGCGGATAGGCTCCATGACCTCCAACCCCATATATAGTTATATCAGCCATATCTACATTAGCCATTGCATATCCCTTGTGATATGCAACCTTTCCAGCTGGCAATGAACTACCTACATGAAGAGCTAAATTGTAATCAGGGCGTGGAAATTTCTCAAACAAACCTTCTTCTAGCATTCTTGCTGATCCCTGTCCCCGTTCCTCAGCGGGTTGAAAAATAACCATTAAAGTTCCAGACCATTTGCTTTTATTCTTAAGTAACTCTTTAGCTGTTCCAACAGCTACCGCCATGTGAACATCATGCCCACAAGCATGCATGACATAAACTTCACTTTTATCTGTATACAATGATCTAACCTTTGAAGCGTAAGCTAATCCTGTTTTTTCTTGAACGGGAAGACCATCCATATCAGCCCTTATCATTAGAACTGGTCCATCCCCATTTTTGTAAATTGAAACTACACCTGTTTTTGCAAATCCTTTCGTGACAGAGAAACCTAATTCCTCCATTTTTTCAGCCAACAAATCCGAAGTCTTATATTCTTGCCAAGATAGTTCAGGATTTGCATGTAAGTGTTTATAAAGATCTAATATTTCATCCGCATGAGAATAATTTCCCATAAACAGAAAAATAAAAAGAAAAGAAAATATTTTACTAAGAAACTTCATTAATAATTCTCTATATTATCCTCAACCGCATGACCCTCAAAAGGAATTAATATTTGTCTTTTAAAAGTACAAACAACTTTGCCGTCTTGGTTTGTTCCTGTCGTTTTTATTGTTACTATTCCTTGACCCTCCCTTGTTTTACTTTCTCTTTTTTCTAAAACTTCAGACGATCCATAAATGGTATCCCCATGAAAAACCGGGGCGGTAAATTTAACCTCATCCATGCCAAGATTAGCTATCGCTTTTTGACTGCAATCTGAAACACTCATTCCAATTAAAAGTGATAAAGTATAAGGAGAAACAACAAGATTTTTTCCAAATTCTGTACCTTTGGCGTATTCGGCATCAAAATGAATGGGGTGAGTATTTAATGTCATAAGAGTAAATTGATGATTATCATATTCTGTAATCGTTTTACCAGGCCTATGGTCATAAACATCACCAATGTTGAAATCTTCAAAATACCTCCCGAATTTTTCCCGGTAATGGTTAGGTCCAATTTCTTTAGTATTTTTAATCATTCAAATATTTCCATTCTAAATTTAAGAAATAAAGTTAAGCATTTTTTTTTAAAGAAAACTACTCCTTCTTCTTATTTATCAGTTAGTTTTAGTGAAAAAAAATTATTGATTATCTTGTTTTTAGGTGTTTCTTTAAATTATATAATAATAATGGGGGTTATATAAAATGAATGAAGTACCTAAATGTGGTTGTGGAAGATCACCAACTGGAAATTGTATAGGATGGCATGCTCTTTCTGAAGAAGAATATTTAAAGAAAAAAGAAGCATACGAAGTGCGCCAAGGTAAAGATTCAACTTAAAATTAATACATATCCTTAAAATTAAGTTTGAGTAAATTGTTTATAAAATCTTATGACAAATATTATGATTAAAAAGATATTACCAACTCTTGAAAAATTAATACTTATTGTTGTTATCGTTTTGTTTACTTCAAGCCTTTATGCGAACAATAATCAGGAAGAAAATAGTATAGAGATAAAGCCCGGAGTATTAAGAACTCCAGATAGTCGATTTGAAAACCTGGTAGATTATCCATTTGAACCAAATTATATGATTATTGATGGTTTAAGAGTTCATTATCTTGATGAAGGCCCAAAAGATGCTAATCCAATTATTTTATTTCACGGAGAACCGACTTGGAGTTATTTATATAGAAAAATGATTCCAGTTTTAACTGAAGCAGGACACAGAGTAATTGTTCCCGATATGATTGGTTTTGGAAAATCGGATAAATTTATATCTAAATATGACTACAGTTACAAACATCATATTGATGTAATGAAGGAACTTGTTATGAGGTTGGATTTAAAAGAAGCTACCCACTTTGGTCAAGATTGGGGTGGGTTAGTAGGATTAAGGGTCGTTGCTGAACTGCCTGATCGTTTTGCAAGAGTTGTAGTATCTAATACAGGGATGGTAGCAAGAGACGGCTTTATAGGATGGCTTTTTGAGCGCTTTGTTAAGGCTATTGTATGGTGGCATGGTCCTATAACATTTGAAGAATTAAAGGCTGCGTCTGAAGAAGCCCTTACAATAGCGAATCCTACCCCCTTACAAGGAACAAGAATGTTTTCCAAATGGATAGCTCATTCTTATTATTCAGAAGACATGGATATTGTTGGTATAATTGAAAATTTTGGAAGAATAAATCTTACGGATGAAGAAGAAAGGGCCTATGAGGCTCCTTATCCAACAGGAGAATATAAAGCAGGGGCTCATGTTTGGCCTTATCTGATACCAACCCAATTATCAGAGAATGAAGAGTATTGGGTTAATGTATACGAAAAATGGGATAAACCTTTTCTAGTGGCATTTGGAAGTGAGGAAAGAATCACTATTAGAATGAAAGATGATTTTGTGAACCGAATACCGAATCCGACAGTGATCACACTAGAAGGAGCTGGTCATTTTATTCAAGAAGAAGTGGGTCCTGAATTAGCCTCTATTATTAATGATTTTATTGATGGCAAATCATTAAGATGATTTAGCATTACAGGGTAAAATTATAGTATAATGATGGTGATTCTTTTTGGTTACCCTAGTTTTAAAATGATAAGTAAAAATCTTAAAATATTACTCATTTCTTTATCTTTAATTATTACTGGATGTGCATCAAATAAAAAAAAATATATAGAGAAATTACCTGATATACCTTCCAGTTGGTCATCAATCTATGAAGGTTTAGAAAATACAAATGGATGGATCAATTCCTTTGAAGATGAGATGCTTTATGCGCTTATAAATGAAGCCCTTGAGAACAACAAAGATTTAGGAATTGCATATGAAAATATAAAAATTGCTAGAGCTAGGGCAGGCGCATCATTAGCACCGCTACTGCCGACTATTTCTGTTGGAGCAGCTAAAAGTCAAATTTCAACAACATATCAAGACTCTACTGGAGAAATCCAAAGGAATTACAATTATCGTGATAGTTTAACAACTCAGTTAAACTGGGAAATTGATATTTGGGGAAGATTATCTACAAGATCAAGAGCCTCTTATTTGAATGCTAAAGCGGTTTATTCTGATTATGAAGCAGCTAAATTATCAATAGTAGGTCTGACAGCCCAAGCTTGGTATTTATTTTGTGAAGCCAAACTTCAAAATGATTTAGCTCAAAGAAATTTAGAAACTAGGTTAAGTACACTTAAAAGGGTAGAGAGTAGGTATAAAAAAGGGATTGTTCAAAGTAGAGATCTTAGGCTAGCAAGATCAGAAGTAGAATCAAGAAAAGCTGAACTCTTAAATAGAGAAAAAGCAATGTCAGAAGCGGCAAGAAATCTTGAAATAATAATTGGAAGATACCCTAGCGCAAATACTTCTCCAAAAGTATTACCCAAATTACCACCTAAACCCTCTATTGGAGCGCCTGAGGATGTATTAAAGAATAGACCTGATATAATAAGTTCGGAAATCCAACTTGAACAAGCAGGATTAGAAGTCACAGCAGCAAGATTAGCCTTTTTGCCAAGTTTAAATATTACTGCTCAGTGGTCAACATCCGAAAGAGATTGGTCAGATGCTTTTGACCCCGACAGACTTGCAGGAAATATAATTGGAAGTTTAACTCAGTCTATATTCCAAGGTGGTACAAGGATTGCCCAAAGTAAGGTTACAGAATCACAAATGCGGATAATTCTTAATCAATATGCAAAGACTTTATTAGGGGCGGCTAGAGAAATTGAAGATGCAATGTTTGCTGAAAACATTCTTTTAGAAAGAGAAAATGCGCTATCAAATGCTTTTAAGGAAGCAAAAGCTGCAGAAGAATTGACATTAGATCAATATAATAAAGGGGTTGCAACTATTTTTGAACTCTTGGATGCACAATCGAGAAGTTTAAATGCTGAAAGCTTATTAATTAACTCTCATTTATTAAGAATTACTAACCGAATTAAACTCCACTTAGCCATATCTTCGCCATTATTTGAGGAGATATAGTTAATATGATGAATTTAATTAGAATGATTATTAATTCTAAATTTTTACCAATATTTATAATTATATTTGGATTTTTTATATCTTTTTTAATTTCTTCTTTCGAACCTCAGCCAAATAAAGGAATAGAGTTACCTAAACCAACTGCTGTATTTTATGAAATACCAGTGAAGAAAGATATAACTCTAACAGTAAATACAAATGGTGAAGTAAGATCCGTTACTGAAATAAATGTGATCCCGCAAGTTAGCGGGAGAATTGTTGAAGTTGCTGATGAATTTATTGATGGAGGTAACATTACTAAGAATCAACCCCTTATTTGGATTGATGATAGAGATTATAAATTAGCCGTTATTTCAGCAGATTCTAGAGTGGCTCAAGCAAAAAAACTTTTAGAAAGAGAAATTGCCGAAAGTGAATTAGCTAAAAAGGATTGGGAAGAATTAGGTGAAGGAGAGGCAAGTCCACTTACACTAAGGATTCCTCAACTAGAAGAAGCTAGAGCGATTTTAAATGCAGCAGAAGCAGATTTAGAAAAAGCCAAATTGAATTTAGAGAGAACTGTTATTACTTTACCTTTTGATGGTTTGATTAAAAGAAAGAATGCGGGTATAGGCCAATATGTAAATGCTGGCTCAGTTTTAGGTTCGGCATTTTCAACAGAAAAAGTTCTTATACCTTTACCTTTGACCGATACTGAGCTGTCTTATTTGGGTCTCCCTTTAGGGTATGAAGCGGAAAATTTTTTTAGTGGCCCAAAAGTTATCTTTAAGTCTTTTATTTCAAGAAAAAATGTTGAATGGGCTGGAAGAATAACAAGAATATCCGGGTCAATAGATAGTCAAACAAGATTAGTTTATGCATATGCTGAAGTTTTAAATCCATATGATGCGGAACCCCCATTAGCAATAGGTACTTATGTTGATGCAGAAATAGAAGGAATTTTTATTAAGGATGGGTATTCAGTTTCAATTTCAGCAATTAAAAATGAAAATAAAATCTATATTATTGACCAAAACAACAAATTAAGAATTAAAGAAGTTGAAATTGCTGGAACTGAAGATGATAATGTTATTGTTATGGGTATAACTGAAAATGATATGGTTATTGTTTCAACATTGAACTCTGGCATAGAGGGGATGGAACTTACCCCAATTTTGTTAGATAAAAATATGGAACCTGACCTTAATGTATAAGTTAATTTCATGGTGGGCAAGAAATCCAAAAGCAGCTAACCTGTTAATGGTAGGTATTATAATTGTTGGAGTAGCTACCTTTTCTAGAATTGAGCAAGAGGTGTTTCCAAAAATCTCTCCACCAATAGTTTCAATACATTATTCTTGGCCTGGAGCCTCTCCCAAAGAAATCGAAGATCAAATCCTTGTTAGAGTAGAGGAATCCATAAGAGATATTGAAGGAATAGATAAGATAACAGGGTTTGCTCGGGAAAACTTTGGCGGCATATATATAGAAGCTTTTCCAGAAGTGGAATTAGATTATCTGATACAAGAGGTCAAAAGAGAAGTAGATGCAATTGTTGCAATTCCATATGATGTGGAACCCCCTGTTGTAGATGATGCTTCTTTTCAATTTCCCATTATTGCTATTAATATTTCTGGTGATGTTTCTGAGAAATTACTTACAAAAACCGCTCGGGATTTGAGGAACAAATTATCCCTTGAGCCTTACATAGATGTAGTTAATATTTTAGGTTATAGAGAAGAGCAAATTTCGATTGAATTATCGGAAACGGCAATGCGTAGATATGGTGTCAATTTTGATGATGTAGCTAATGCGATAAAAAAGAGCTCCATTAATTTATCTTCAGGAAATATTAAATCTGACAATGGAACTTTACAGTTAAGTACGAGAAACCTTGGAAATACCTTAGAAGATTTTAATGAAATAGTTATTCTTCAAACCCCTGACGGCGGAAAGATAAAAATTGTAGATGTGGCGACCGTTATTGACGGCTTTGATGATAAGGATTCGAGAGATTTTTTTATAAATGTTGAAACAGGAAAAACCACACAAACTAAAGGCTTAATGGTAATGTCTTCAGACAACATGAATGTTGTAAAGACTTCTAATTCTGCAAAAAATTGGATTGATAAAATTCAAGATGATCTTCCTGAAGGAGTTTCTGTAGGACTTTGGACTGATCAATCAGAATTATATAAAGGTAGGATGAATTTAATTTTAAGAGCAGCTTACGGAGGATTGATTCTTGTATTTATAATTTTAATGCTTTTTTTAAGACCAAAAGTTGCGATTTGGTGTTCAGTTGGAATAGGAACTGCTTTTACAGGATCTTTAATATTCCTTCCAGGAATGGATATTTCTTTAAATATTATTTCACTTTTTGCCTTTCTTTTAGTTATCGGAATAGTTGTTGATGATGCAGTAATTGTTGGTGAAAATATCCATCTTGAATATGAAAAAGGTAGAACAGGTACTGATGCAGCAATCACTGGCGCTTATTTAGTCTCTAAACCAGTTTTTTTTGCAGTTATTACTACTATGATAGCTTTCTTACCATGGCTGTTTTTAACTGGTTGGCAGGTACAATTCGTAAGAAATATTTCTTTTATAGTTTTATTTGCTTTAGCTTTCTCTTTAATAGAGGCTTTCTTTATTTTACCCTCTCATCTTGCAAATCTTAAACCTCAAGAGGTAAAATCAAGATTTTCAAAAATTCAGAAAAAATTCGCTGATGGAATCGTTGATTTTGGTAGAACAAAATATATGCCTGTATTAATTTCCGCATTAAGAAGAAGGTATACTGCTATAGCTTGTTTTTTTGCAATTTTGATAGTTGTTTTTTCAATTTCTTCTTCGAATTGGATGTCTAGAAGCTTTTTCCCAGATGTTGAGGATGATGAGATGCAGCTCCAAATTGATTTACCCTCCGGCTCACCATTTTCAAGAACTGAAGAAATTGGAAAGAGGGTTGAAGAGGCTGGTTATAAAACAATAAAACATTTTGAAGGAATAGATAATACTATAAGCGGTATGATTGTCACAATGACAGAGAATACTTTATTGGGTTATATCAATCTTCATGATCCAGCTATTAGAGAGGCATCAACAAAAGAAGTTGCTAATGTTTTTAGGGAATATATAGGCGATATTCCTGATGCTGAAAGTTTTACTATAGGGACTCAAATAGGAAGAAATCAATCATCTGCTGATTTAGAGTTTAATATAACTTCTTCCAACTCTGAGGATTTAATTTCTGCTAGTGAAGAATTTATGGGAAAGTTGAGATCTTATGATGCGGTTTATAATGTAAGTACAAGCTTAAATAGTGCGGCAACGGAATTACAAATTTCTTTAAAACCAAATGCTGAAAAAATAGGGCTAACTCTTGGAGAAATTTCCCGTCAACTTAGACAGGCATATTATGGTGAAGAAGTTCAAAGGTTACCTCGTGACGGTGATGATGTTAGGGTTATGGTTCATTATCCAAAAAAATTAAGAAGATCAATTGATAGTCTTACAAAATTTAGAATTCGGACTCCTGATGGAAGAGAGGTTCCTTTTATGTCAGTAGCTAGTGTTGAACAATCTCCTGGTATAACGAAAATTGAAAGAATTGATAGTAAAAAGAGCGCTACGATTAGTGCTTGGGCTTTAAAAGGACAACAATCTAAAGTATTAACAGATTTTAAAGAAAGTTTTGTACCAATTTGGGACAAAAAATATCCCGATGTATCATGGAGACTTTCTGGTGAAAGGCAAGGTGAAGATGAATTTTTTGCTGAAATTGCTTTTCTTGCTTTAGTAGCTTTTCTTGCTATGTTTGCATTATTGTCGATATCTTTTAGGTCATATTTTTTACCAATTATAATTCTATCTGCATTACCATTTGGTTTCTGCGGAGCAATCATTGGTCATGTAATTTTTGGAAAAGGGCTCTCAATGATTTCTTATTGGGGGATAGGAGCTGCATGCGGAGTTGTAATAAATGATAATCTTGTTCTAGTAGATTATATTAATCGGGTACGAAAAAGCGGAAAACATTTATTAGAAGCAGTGGTAGAGGCAGGAGTTGTTAGATTTAGACCAATTGTTATTACATCTATAACAACTTTTATTGGATTGATGCCAATAATGTTGGAGCCATCGGTTCAAGCAAATTTTTTAAAGCCTGCTGTGATTTCATTATCTTGTGGCGTTGTTCTTTGTGCGCCAGTAACTCTTATACTAGTTCCATGCTTGATGGTTGTTGGTGCTGATATAGTTGATGTTGTAAGTAGGGTTCCAAATTTACTTAGGAAACAATTCAGTATCGGCTCAACATAACTTTAAATCATTTTCAATATTTGACAATCTCGGCATAATTTCGGCATAATAATTAACTAAACTAAATTTAAGTAACAATTTACTTTTTAATTAGGAGAAAAAATAGTGAATCCTTTAATTAGGACATATAAATATACAATCGACTGGATCAATTCTAAGGGTGAGATGGTTCAAAATATTGTTGATGCATCATCCATGCAAGAAGCCATGAAAAAACTTCAATTATGGACAGGTGAAGTATTCAGCAACAGTGGCTCAGGTAAGCCTAGATTTGTAAGCATTATTGAATCAGATAACGGCAATTAAGATATCAGAATGCATAAAGATGAATTTAAAAAGATAGCTTATCCAGAAACATATACGGATGAGAAAAAACTTCATGAAATTTTTATTTTCATGAGAAAAGAAGACCCTGTCTCATGGGTTGAGCCAGATGAATATAGGCCTTTCTGGGCAGTTACTAAACACTCAGATATTATTGAGATAGAAAAACAAAATGAGCTTTTTATAAATGATCCAAGGACAACTTTAATGGATATTCCTACTGAAGAAGCTATCAAAAAATTTACTGGTGGGAGTCATATATTGGTTAGATCGCTTGTGCATATGGATAATCCAGATCATCTGAATTATAGATCTTTGACACAAAAATGGTTTGCACCACCCAATCTTGAGTCTTTGAAGGAAGAAATTAGAAAGATTGCAATAGAATATATAGAAAAAATGGCTGATTTTGGAACTGAATGTGATTTTGTGAAAGATGTGGCTATCTTCTATCCGCTGAGAGTAATTATGTCGATTTTAGGTGTGCCTAAAGAAGATGAAGGAAGAATGCTTAAACTTACCCAGGAATTATTTGGGGGTACGGATGAAGAAATGACCAGGGATCAGGAAAATTCGGGTCCTGAGACCAACACAATTACTGATTTCTTTGAATATTTTAACGCTCTAACAGAGGAGAAAAGAAAAAACCCTACTGATGATGTGGCAAGTGTTATTGCAAATTCTAAAATAGACAATAATCCGTTGGGTCACCTTGAGGCTATGTCTTATTACATAATAATTGCTACCGCAGGTCATGATACGACTTCTTCTTCTACTGCTGGAGGCGTTCTTGCTC
>CEOQ01105381.1_pt1 | contig 10994 bp, 10 predicted proteins | sample 361351 | NCBI WGS metagenome assembly CEOQ01 (sample SAMEA2619907, study PRJEB7988) | marine metagenome | biome: marine biome (ENVO:00000447); feature: deep chlorophyll maximum layer (ENVO:xxxxxxxx); material: "saline water (ENVO:00002010), including plankton (ENVO:xxxxxxxx)" | depth 60 m | reverse complement strand
AGCGCAGGATCTACGCCGCGCAGGACTCGGTCGACTTACAGTGTCGCTAGATGCAGTTGACGATACTACCTTCAGCAAAATGAGCGACGTGTCTATCTCTCTTGATAGGGTTCTCGATGGCCTCGAATCTGCAAGAAAAGCCGGATTTCAGCCCGTGAAGATAAATACGGTTATTCGACGTGGTTGGAATGAAAACACCATCCTTGACTTAGTTGATTATTGTCGTAAATCCGGTGACATCGTCCGCTTTATTGAATTCATGGATGTAGGTAGTACCAATAACTGGGAAATGTCTGAGATGATTGCAAGCTCCCAATTACTTGAGACTATTCAGGGAATGTATCCATTGGAGGCAGTATCTCCGAACTACATGGGAGAGGTAGCTAGTAGATATAAGTTCAGTGATGGCAAGGGTGAGTTAGGCTTCATCTCCTCCGTCAGTCAGCCCTTTTGTAGCTCTTGCACCCGAGCACGAATATCTGCTGACGGAAAAATCTATACTTGCCTCTTTGCAGTTGGCAGTAGCTTGGACCTAGCTCATGAACTTAGAAATGGCTCTACCCATAGAGAAATATCAGAAAAAATCTTGGCCTTGTGGGAAAAACGCGACGATAGATATTCAGAATTGAGATCCTCAGGTCCTACCAAATTCACGAATGATGAAAAGATCGAGATGTCATATATCGGTGGATGATCCAACGTCAGAGCTCGAAAAACAACGTTACAAGGTATCCAACACTGTTAAATCCTATATGTGCTCCGATTGGTACCCACAAATTCTCATATTTGTGCAACGCCCTAGAAAATATCAGTCCTATACAGAAAATTGGGATTAAAGCCCCAATACTTAGATGAGCCAGACCGAAAAGTCCTGCACTTATAACTGCTCCCCACCGGGGTGTCACCTTCGAGCTCAGTGATTGAAAGATGACACCTCTATAAAGAAGCTCCTCAGATATAGGAGCACCAATAATCGCTGCTAAGCCTATTAAAACCCAGGCGAACACAGGCCGACCATCAGATCCTGCACTTGGTATAGAGTTTGTTTCCTTTAGAAACGACAGATCAATACCGAATATTGTCTCTAGGAAAACAATCACCGCTCCATAAGTAAACAGTACGATATAAGCTGCTCCCAAAGTCAAAAATATCAGGTTCAAATCTGGAAATTTATTGAGACGTAAGAGTAATGAAAAGTCACCTCTACGTTGAACAACTAAGAACACAACAACTATGGTCATTAATTGCCACGTCAGCAACACCACCCAAAGCAAAGATTCTTGCAGCTCTTCTACGAGAATGACTCGATCCATCAGAAGTAAGGCGATGCCACCTACCGCTATCAAAGCCCCAATTGTCCCCGAAAGCACCCATAGCGAATCCGTATATCTCAGTTCGTTCCGCATCGGAGAGTTAGTCCAGAATCAACGGAATGAGCCTAGACCTTAAGTTCTCGTGCAACCGTCTCCATATCCTTATCTCCTCTGCCACTTAGATTGACGATCACTGTCTCTGACGTCGAGATTTCACCCGTGGTGGTCAGCCTATCGAGAGCTGCGAGAGCATGCGACGGTTCAAGGGCCGGAATAATCCCTTCCAACTCCGATAGCTGCTGAAAAGCGTGCAATGCCTCCTGATCAGTAGCAGAATAGTATTCAGCCCGCTCAGAGATTTTGAGCCAGGCATGCTCCGGTCCAACACCGGGATAATCGAGACCAGCAGAAACTGAATGTACAGGTGCTACCTGACCATCCTTATCCTGAAGCAAATACGTGTGGGTCCCGTGTAAAACACCTGGTCGGCCCATAGATAGTGTTGCTGCATGCTCACTATCCAGTCCACGGCCCGCAGCCTCAACACCGATCAGTCGCACCTGATCATCTTTGAACGCGTTAAACATTCCGATTGCATTCGAGCCACCTCCTACACAAGCCATAACAACTCCTGGCAAATCCCCTGTGATTTCAATGATCTGAGCACGTGCTTCACGGCCAATAACATCTTGTAGATCTCTCACTATTGTTGGATAAGGGTGAGGGCCGATGGCGGATCCGATAATGTAGTAAGTGTCTCTGACGGTAGTAACCCAGTCCCGTATTGCCTCACTGGTTGCATCTTTAAGTGTTCGAGAACCTGTATCTACTCCCACAACATCTGCTCCAAGTACCTTCATTTTGAACACATTCAACGCTTGTCGATCCATATCTACTTGACCCATATATATGACACAGTCAAGATCCAACAAAGCGCACGCTGTAGCGGTAGCAACTCCATGTTGACCAGCACCAGTTTCTGCAATGATCCTTCTCTTACCCATGCGTTTCGCAAGCAGGGCCTGAGCAAGAACGGCATTAATCTTGTGGGCTCCGGTATGACACAAATCTTCCCTCTTCAAATAAATTGAAATACCAAGTTTGTCAGAAAGCCTCTCTGCCAAAGTCAGCGGCGTAGGCCGACCAACGTAGTCAACGAGTAGCTTGTCCAGTGCTGCCCGAAATTCTTCATCCTTCAGCGCTTCATAATATGCCTGCTCGAGCTGAATCAAGGCTGGCATCAAAGTTTCCGGCACGAACTGGCCACCAAATTCACCAAAATATCCTGGCTTGCTATTGTTATTAACAATTGTCACAAACAATACTCCTTAACTCATCACAATGACTTTGCCGCCGCAATAAATGATGCGACCTTCATGTGGTCTTTTTTTCCGTCAGTTTCAGTGCCACTAGATACGTCAACTGCCCATGGATTCACTTCCCTTACCACCTCAGAGACATTGTCAGGCGTCAATCCCCCAGCCAGCATGATCGGTATTTCGATAGAGATCTGGCGGGAAGTCTCAAATGGGATCTTTTTTCCAGTACCGCCGAAACGTTCCTCATCCTTGGAATCAAGCATGATCAACAACGACCTCTGTGAAGGAATATTCGAAAGTAACTCCTGTCCATCGGTAGGCGCAGCAACGTGAACAGCTTTTATAATTTGCCGGTTTATCAGCAGTGAGTCATCCCACGGCTCTGTTCCAGACAACTGCACTAAATCGACCCCAGTCTCTTCAGTTATAGCATTGACTTCGTCAGGGTGTTGATTTGCAAATACTCCTACAACCAATGGTCGTTTCTGGCTTAAGTAAGTCGTGAGCTTTTCGGTACCCTGACGACACCAGTCCGTCAACTCATCAGTAGGAACCTCACCACGCATCATCGGTGGTGGAAGAACAAGTTCATGGTGATTCAGAGGGGAGCCAAGTTCCCTAACCATCGCCCTAGCCGTCTGGACTGTCACTTTTCTAGGGGAATCCGCGAAAATTATCCCGACGAAATCCGCTCCACTGCGAGCAGCTGCAATAATATCAGCAGGGCTCTGATTCCCGCATATTTTAACTAGAGGTGGGGCGGATGCACGAACCATATATTAGTTCTCCAGCAACATTAGACTTCCAGCAAAATCGTCCACATTTCCCGACCGAACTAGAGACTCACCCACAAGTAGTGCTGTCGCACCCGATCTATGCATGCGTTCCGCATCCGATCTGGAACTAATTGCACTTTCAGCTACCAGAACGACTTGAGACGAACATAACTTCGAGAGCCTTTCGAAGGTGCCCAAATCTTCAGAGAAAGTACTGAGATTCCTATTGTTAATTCCTATGACCCGAGCTCCTACAGATTCGGCAATTCTAAGTTCTTCCTCGGTATGGACTTCTACTAAAGCTTCCATACCTAATTCTCGAGTGACTTCAATTAGACGGCTAAGCAAGTCCACTCCCAAGATAGAAACAATCAGCAAAATTGCGTCAGCACCCAAATAGCGCGACTCGAATATTTGATAAGGATCGAATAAAAAGTCTTTTCTAAGGAGAGCCGGACGATCAGCATCGTGTCCCATATGTTCATAGATGTCTGACAAGTCACCTGCCGATCCTTTGAAAAAGTTTTGTTCAGTGAGCACACTGACGGCCGCGCACCCTGCCGCGGCATACTTCTCAGCCTGAGCAACCGCGTTAAGTTTGTCATTGAACACACCCTTGCTAGGAGAGGCTCGTTTGACTTCTCCAATCACACGAAGTTTTGCCCCTCCCGCCGTCCGGTCTGTTCCCGTTCGAAGTCGCTCGGCAAAATCAACTTTAATCCCTTGTTTACGTTTGTCACCCTCAATAGAACCAACAATTGCAGACAGCGGCAGCTCGCCCTTCTCTACTTCCAGTATTTGCTTCCTAGAGCGCACTATCTCGTCCAGAATTGTTCCAGTCTCAAGCACATGAAATTCGTCAGAGGACATTAACTAAGCTCATTTCCTAGTGGATTCCACAAAAGCAGCGACCTTCGCAGACACCTCGCCACTCTCGATTAGATCCATCGCACGCTCACAACCCGACCTAATTGATCCGGCAAGACCTGTGACGTACAACCCTGCACCGGCCTGGGCCGCAACCAAATCTCGAACCGCAGTAGGACCATCACCCGCCAGCACAGATCTCCAGATCTGAGCATTATCTTCGGCAGTACCACCGACTATTTCACTTTCCGCATGTCGCTTCAAGCCAATCGACTCTGGACTCACTATCTGACGGTCGACCGAACCCTCTTTAATCTCAAATAGAGTCGAATCGTCTACCACCGAAATATCATCGACACCATCATGTCCGACTACAACCACCGCGTGCCGCATCTCCAACTGTGTTAATGCACTCGCAAGCTTCTCGGCAATTTCCAAGTCTGCGGCCCCCAAGACATGACAGTTCGCTCCGGCAGGATTTGTTAGTGGACCCAATATATTAAAAATAGTTCTGACGCCTAAGGTCGGCCTCAACGGACCCGCGAATTTCATGGCCGGATGAAACATTGGAGCAAACAAAAATCCCATGCCTGTATCATCAAAACAACGGCGGACGGCCTTCGAATCAATGGAAACTTCAGCACCGAGGGCCTCGAGGAAATCAGCCGCACCTGACCGAGAACTCATAGCTCTGTTACCGTGCTTGGCCACTTTCGCACCAGCAGCCGCTGCAACAAACGCTGCAGCAGTGGAAGCATTAAATCGCTTCTTTCCTGATCCCCCCGTGCCCGCAGTATCAAGTAACGGGCGTGCCTCAATATCGAGCTTTTTACTAAACTCTCGCATCGCGACAGCCATACCTACTATTTCTTCTACCGACTCACCTTTCATCCTTAACGCTGTCAAAAGGGCTCCAAACTGAGCCTCCGTAGCCTTAGTACCGTCAGTTTGGTCCATACCCGCACGCATAATTTCTCGCATGACTTCTGACGCCTCTTCCCGAGACAAGTTATCGCGCTCATCAACTATCTTTATTAATGCTTCTTTGATCGCCATCCTATTTAACCCTCGTTTGTTCACACCCAAGTTGCTGATTGAAAATCAAGAAAGTTTTGCAGCAACTCGTAACCGTACTCAGTCAAAATTGACTCAGGGTGAAATTGAACTCCTTCGATAGCATATTCTGAATGACGTAAGCCCATAACGACCCCTGATTCTGAGGTGGCGCTAATCACTAGATCTGGCGGAAGACTTGCCGAATTGACTCCTAGTGAATGGTATCGTATTGCACTAAAGTCACTCGGAATCCCAGCAAACACACCAGCTCCATCGTGCTGCACCCTACTTGTCTTCCCATGCATTATCTCACCAGCTGACTCAACACTCGCACCATATGCTTCAGCGATTGACTGATGGCCAAGGCAAACGCCGAGGATTGGTCTGACACCGGCAAATGCTCTCACTAATTCGACCGATACCCCGGCCTCCTTCGGAGTACAGGGACCAGGCGAGATAACAATTCTGTCAGGATCCATTTCCAAACAGTCTTCAACAGTGATCTGGTCATTTCTAATCACAAGCACATCCTCGCCTAATTCCCTTAGGTACTGAAAGAGATTGAAGGTGAACGAATCGTAATTATCTAGAAGCAATAACATTTAAGAAACCCTCCTAGCCCTTCCTATTATGCTCAGACGTAGTGTGCTGTGTCAGCTCGCTCTGCGAATTAAATATCTTAAAACTTGTTGCTATTTTCTTCTCGCTCAGAATGAACTCACCCAGTAGATCAAACAAGTTTATCGGAATTCCGGTCATACCCACAGCCCACACGGTCGAAATAGTTTCTTCATGATCGGATAACAAAGTCTCGACTTTGTTTCGGATATCCGCCAACGTATTCAGCACTGAGAGGTCGTTTTCTCTCGTCCCGACAACTTCACTGAAGTCCCTCATATCCCGCCATTGATTTTCATTGAATGGCCTCCAAATCGCTTCCGAACCTGAGAGAAGTTTTGTGAACTGACTAAGTAAATAGTATTCCTGATCGGCTAGACAGATTAATTTTTGCACTGGTGACAAATTTTCTGCTGATTCTGACTCGTAGCGAACATGTACAGGTAGGTCGTTAAACGCGTCGAGCAAGGCGCTTCTACTTGTAGCCATTTCTCGAATCATGGAATCGACACTATGTGCCCTAGTACCCATGTCTTCACAGGAGTCCATTATTGCGCCATTGATCCATGCTCTAATGGATTCATTAAGCTGGATCTCTCTCGGTTCATCCCCAGGTGTAACCCAACCTGCATCAGAATATCGAGCTTTATCAAACTGAATTTCGCCGCTCCAGTCATTGCAGGTAAAAATATTACCCACCAATCGATCGCCTGTTTTGTCATTCAAATACAACGTATCGAAAAATTCATATTGCGTCACATCAACCGACAAAGTCTCGCTGAAAATTGCTTCCAAAGTTTCTTCAGCTGTTAAATGCGCCGGTACTTGAAGAACAGGAAGGGTCCATTCGCCATCAAATGGCCCCATTTTATGCTCCACGAGTAGGATCTTCCCATCACTTCGAACTATCAACGCTATCGACGCAATACCTGTTTCCGACATTATCAGTAACCCAAGGACCCAGGGTTCGATTGTATTTGTCGGTCTTCAGCATCGTTGAGTGCTGTTAACAATGCTCCGGCCTTGTGCCAGCACTCTTCATATTCCTTCTGTGGATCACTGTCATACACAATTCCCGCGCCAGCCTGCACGTGAGCAAGTCCATCCTTCATGATCAGGGTTCTTATCGAAATACAAGTCTCAATATTGCCTGACATGTCAAAAAAACCAACCGCACCCGAATATGCCCCGCGTCTATCAGGCTCCAATTCCTCAATAATCTCCATCGCTCGAATTTTCGGTGCGCCGGAAACAGTACCAGCTGGGAACGCCGACCTAAGGGCATCGTAGGGACTGGTATTCTCGGCCAAGTCGCCAGTTACATGTGACACCAAGTGCATGACGTGGGAATAGTATTCTATGTCAAATTTTTGAGTCACATTTACCGTACCAGGAGCTGCTACTCGGCCTACATCATTCCTGCCAAGATCCAACAGCATCACGTGCTCCGCCAATTCCTTTTCGTCGGTCGCAAGCTCCCTAGCAAGACTTTCATCTTCAAGCCGATCTTTACCGCGTGGTCGAGTACCAGCTATAGGATGAACCTCTACAATTCCTTCTTCTATATTCACCAATAATTCAGGGGAGGATCCAACCAAAAAAGTATCTTTGAAGCGCAGATAGAACAGATATGGGGAGGGGTTTATTCCTCGCAGACTTCTATAGACTTCAAAAGGATGGACCCCCGTTTCACGTGAAAGTCTCAGGGATAGTACCGTTTGAATCACATCCCCATCGACTATGTAACGCTTTATTTTCTGCACAGCTTCCTTATAGGACTGTTGAGACCAGTTCTGGGTTACGGGTTGGCCAACTATTGAAGAATCAGACTGATATGGTAGATTTCCAAGTGGTTGACTCAATTTGTCAATCAGGAGGTCTATCGCATGACCAGCTTCTCGGTAGTTGGCCTCTACATCACCATCAAGGCGAACGTGCGCGACTACTTTTATTGTGTTTCTCACATGGTCAAATACCAGTAGGTTATTGATGAACATCACGTGACTGTCAGGCATGTCAATCACCGGAGCTTTGTTCGACCGGACCCTAGGTTCAAAATGACCAACGCATTCATAAGCAAGATAACCGACTGCTCCTCCATGAAACTTCGGCAACCCCTCCACTGGAAACGCTCTCCACAAGTCAAGCTCCTCCTCGATACCCAATAACGGATCCTGCGCCCCCTGATGGTCTATATGTGTCTTATAGGGGTCCGAACCGATAAACGAATATCTTCCCTGTCGCTCGCCCCCCTCGACCGATTCGAGCAGGAACGAATACTCATCATCCTGTGCCACCTTGAGATAGGCTGAGACGGGGGTCTCTAGATCAGCCCGGACCTCTCGATAAATGGGGACAACGGTGTACGGCTCAGTGATTGAACGAACTTTATCTAGCGTAGGCTGATAATTTGGCCGCAGATCATTGTGATTCATTTTCCACCTCCAATTTCAGTGCCTAGGAGAAGTGCCCAAAATAGAACTGAACAATAGTTGGTGGAGAAGCCGCGAGAAAAACTAAGAGGCAAGCCAACGACGGGACGACAATAACGAAGAAAATTCACCTCTGGTCATCCCTACACCTCTCTTCTCACTAGACTTAGTCGACAATGCTATCTCGAGACATTTTGAACGTCAATTCGATTGAACATAGTTACTCTTCCAACAGTAACATAATTTCGCGGGCAAGCGTCTCTAGTTCACCATCTCGATTGACAAACACTCGGCAGAATTTACGAGCTCTAGCCATTTCATCCTCCGCAAATGCTGCGCGCGCTTCCACAGCTTCTGCGCTTTCAGTTCCCCGTCCTGCTAGGCGTTGTCGGAGGTTGTCCAGTGAATCAGGCTCCAGACAAGCAAAAATCGCATCTGGTAAGCTAATCAACAAACTTTCAGCCCCCTGGACATCTACTCTTAGGACCACATGATGCCCAGTCGCAAGCGCTTCCGTAACCGCTTGCTTCGGCACCCCATAGTAGTTTCCATAAACAGACGCGTACTCTAGCAGATCAGAATTCCCGATAGCCTTATTGAACTCTGCATCAGTTACAAAAAAATGATGCACGCCCTCCACTTCACCAAGCCGAGGCTGCCGAGTAGTCATAGTGGGTGGTCGCACCACCGGATAGTCCATCGAAAGAAGAGCATCAACCACTGCATCCTTCCCAACTCCAGACGGACCAGTAAGGACAAGTACTTTAGGCATACTTGTTCGCTCCAAATTTCAAGCCGTTGTGCTTAGACTTGCTAATCGGTCCCAAAATTCGGGATATGAGATAGTGACTGCTGATGCCCCATTTATTTGTGAGACGCCACTTGCCAGTAGACCGGCCACGGCCCCAAGCATCGCCAACCGATGGTCACCGTACGAATCAACGGTGGCCGCCTGTAATTTTGTCGGTCCACGAATGACGAAGCCATCAGCTGTACCGTCTATATCAGCACCGAACTCAGTGAGGATCTCCACCGTGCAGTCTATTCGGTCGCTTTCCTTCGCTCTGAGTTCACTAGCATCATGGATGACTGTTTCTCCCTCTGCCTGCGTTGCTGCTAATGCAACGAGTGGTATCTCATCAATAGCTCTGGGAATTAAATCTCCCTCGATAACGGCGCCATGGAGCTTGCCAGATCTTGCGACCAAATCAGCGACCGGTTCACCCCCAACCACACGATCAGATTTCAATTCAAGATTTCCACCCATGAGCTTCAAAATGTCAATTATTCCCGTCCGTGATGGGTTAACTCCCACCCCCTTCAGAGTGATTTCCGCCGCATCATGTAATACCCCAGCAGTAACCCAGGGGGCCGCTGTGGAGATATCCCCAGGGACGGTGACGTCGACCGCCCTAAGTTCCCCAGTTCTTTTTAGTAGTCGAACACCGTGACCTCGGTCGTCCTCGAAATACTCCAAACTAGCTCCCATCGCAGACAATAGGCGCTCGGAATGGTCTCTGGAGCGCCTTGGCTCGATCACGGTAACAGACACCCCTGCAACCACTGCGCAGAGAAGAATTGCACTTTTCACTTGAGCTGATGCAACGCCGGTCTCAATAACGAGGCCATCCTGAATGGTCGGGCTTCCCGAAATTTCTAATGGCAACAAAGTGTCGCTGGAGCGCCCGGAAATCCTTACACCCATTCGATTCAATGGCTGAATTATCCGAGCCATCGGTCGGGTACTAAGAGATTCATCACCGCTAATCACCGATGGGATTCCAAGACCGGACACAATACCAGTCAATAACCTTGCTGTAGTGCCTGAATTCCCACAGTCCAACGTGGACTCGGATTGGCGCAAGCCTTTGATACCTCTACCGTTCACGGTAAATGAGTTACGTTCATTCGCCGATATGTGCGCATCCAATGCTCTCAAACATTCCATCGTGGAATGGATGTCATCGGATTCAAGAAGACCGTCAATATTTGCGACCCCTTCGGCAAAACTATTGAACATCAGAGCCCTATGGCTAATTGATTTGTCACCAGGTATATCTATATTCCCGATGAGTTGGGCGGTCGGAGCAACCTCCCTCACATCCAAATTATCGGATCCGGAATCTAGGTTAGACATCTCGTCGTTGCAGTCTCTCAAGCTCAGCCTGCTCGCGTCTCTTCTCAGCATCTTTATCCATCTGACCAAGCTTTTCTTTCACCCATCCGCCAGCAATGAAGTCCATCATTCCAGGCTCGAGGTCCTTCGTATCCGATAAACCCTTCTCCTCACGGCCAACCTTCCCGTTTCTAAACAAATCATATTCCCACTGAGTAGCAGCAATCAGTCTGTATAGATTTTCATTCGATTTCTCTGTACCTTCGATTTGCCCACGCAGCTCAACTAGTCCAGCAATATATCGATCGATCCAATGAACGATATTCGAAGAATTAGTGACAGCAATGTCATATGCCATATCGCGGTCCGACGATGCCAACCGAGTGGTATCTTTGAATCCGTTAGCGGCCAAAAGTGAGAGTTCCGGCCAAGCTTGAGACGCCCTTACCACGGAATACAGCGCTGTGGCAGCCATTAAAGGTAAATGTGAAATTGCG
>CEOQ01116743.1_pt1 | contig 11006 bp, 12 predicted proteins | sample 361351 | NCBI WGS metagenome assembly CEOQ01 (sample SAMEA2619907, study PRJEB7988) | marine metagenome | biome: marine biome (ENVO:00000447); feature: deep chlorophyll maximum layer (ENVO:xxxxxxxx); material: "saline water (ENVO:00002010), including plankton (ENVO:xxxxxxxx)" | depth 60 m | reverse complement strand
TCCGTGCTGATCCTTTCAAATTCTTGATCATAAAAAAACTCTGCTTTAGAATATGATCTAATCAACTTGAATAAATAAAAATGTGGGGTCCGGTATGCATAAGGGATGTAATGTGGTGTCGAGTATGAAGAGTCTTGTATTGTCCGTTTGTTTATTAGCGATGCTGGTTGGTGTAGGGTGCTCTGGTGGGAGTAGTACTAGCGAAACCGCTACACCTGCTGATACCAGTTCTCCTGCTGACAAAGTGGCTGCTGCAAAGAAAGAAAGTCTTCCTAATCCGTCTAGCCTGTCAGAATCTGAAGACCCTCCGATGGTTATAACCGCGAAAGATCTGGTCAAAGGAATAAGTTCCAATAAGCCGAAACAGAACATTAAAGAATATTTTGGCAAATTTGCCGATATCACTGGTGTGGTTAGAAGCAAGGATGAAGTGAGGGGTACACTAGAGATAGTCTTAGATGGCGAAACTGAAGGGGCACTAGGATTTCTCTCTTGCAAGGCGTCAGAATATGATCAGGCAACCGCTGATGCTATCTCGCCCGGGGACACTATCACTATATCAGGACAAATTAAGGCTTTAACAGAAGCTCCCGGCCAGGGCGGTCAGGATATGAATCTCTTGAAAGCTAAGGCTCAAATTATCAAACCTTGTGAGATTAAGTAGATAGTATTCAGAGGAAGTAACCAGACTACGATTTGGTTCTAAATGGTACATGGCCATATTTTTAACTCAAAAATGTGGCTATGTACTATAGAAACGTCATCAAGTATTCAACGTCTGTCCACTAATTATTGTTCAATTCAGGCATAACCTGTTCAGAAAAAAGGCGTAGGCTATGTTCGGTAGCCTCCCATGACATTGGCCCTAACCGAAAATGAATTATGATCCCACCAATACCTGTCTTATTGAGGTTGTAGAGTTCCTCATAAACTTTTTGAGGAGAACCATAAATAAGACCGTGATCCACAGAATCCCTGGCAGCGCCAGTTGTTGCAGTTGATTGACCAAGTAACTCTTCCTTAGTGTTTAAGCGGGATCGGTTATCTGACAAATACGCCCGCATACTTCGAAAGCATGGTATCCCAAGTTCTTCCGCTTCTTTGTCAGTATCAGCAACATACACATTTCGCCATATCCAAGATTGGGAGAGGTTGTATTGTATTGATTCTTCAGTGAAACCAGACTCTCTCATTGTGTTTTTGTATTGATTTATCCGATCAATTGTGACTTCATTGGATTGAATGTTCATTAGAAATGGTCGTCCCTGTCGAGCCATTTCCAGTGTTGAATCTAGCCCAGAGCATGCTCTGATAATGAGAGGATGCGGTTGCTGATAGACTTTTGGCCGTAATACCGGTAGATCGATTTCCCAGAACTGCCCTGAATATTTGTAATCGTCATGAGTCCAAGCCCCGACCAGTATTTCTTCGAACTCTAGCAGTCTAGCTTGAGCTTCTGAAGGGTTTACCCCGTAGCCCCTAAATTCGTAGAAATTATAAGCGGTTCCCCTGCCTACGCCGACAATTATTCTGCCTTTAGTGATGTTATCAATTAACGCTATCTGTTCTGCGAAGCGTGTTGGGTGATGGAGTGCCATCTGGGCTACGGCAAAACCTATTTTTATGTTATTCGTAGTAGCTCCAATAGCAGCTGCAAACGTGACTGGATCAACATATGCACAGCCTCCATCGAAATGATGTTCTGCGAGCCATATGGCATCAAAGCCTAATTGATCGCATAGTACAGCCTCTCTTAATGAATCGTCGATGATAGTAAGGTCATTCTCCGGTGTACGACTTTCTGGAAACAGGAAATTACTAAATTTCATCAGTGTGTGGCTCCTTTAAAAAGGTTACTGTATGTTCATTGCCTTTAAACCAATAGCCGCTAATTCTTCGTCGCGTTCTATGTATCCTCCGACGCCGATTCCGCCCATAATTATTCCGTCACTGGAGAGCACAACAACTCCACCCTCTCCAGGGGTTAAGTTAGGATCTCCATAGTCACTCACGGTTCTGCCTCTCTCTAATAGTTGGGCTCCATTGGCACTTGTATCCATTCCCATAACAGCCGCCGTATATGCTTTGCGAAAAGCATGCCTACGAGCGTAGAGTCGTACGTTATCCATCTGGTGATAAGCGACCATAAGACCAGCTTCATCTACAATTGCGATGGCAATTTGTTTTACAAAAGGATTGTTAGCTTCGTCGAGGATTGCTTTCATCGCAGCACTGGCTTGGTCGGACGTTATATAAGGTTTATTGGCCATTCTGCCTCTCCTAATTCACATGTCAAATATTGACTATCATAAAGACATTAGTACTTTCCCGCAATCAACTGTATGCACCTGGAAAGGTATTGATAGTTGATATTGGATGTAAATGTCGAGTCTTGGAATCGCCTAGTTTTTCTCGGGATATTTTAGGGAAGTGATTGGAAGGAAGCGCTCCGTTTTATTAAAAGCTCCAGTACGTACTTGTAATTCGTTATTAAAAGGCCAACTTGTTTCGAATTAGGTCATTACAAATACGAATAACAAGTATTGACATTAGGCATAATACATTGTATAAATTTGCACCAACGAAAATACTAGGTGCTGGTTTGCATGGAGGGATCAAGGATCATGAGGTTGTCTCTTATATCAAACTCCAAACTAAGGCTGGGAGCAGTATTAATAAGCATAATCCTTATCGTACCAATTATATCGTGCGGAGGAGGAGATTCTGGTTCGTCTGAAGCCCCGGATCGCCAAAGGACCGTTGCGGAAGTAAGGACGGAGCCTACGCTACCGCCGCCCGCAGCGTTAAAAGCTGATACAGAAACGGTGCTAACTCTTACAGCTGAGGAGTTGGTGAAGGGCATCACTGGAAACTCTGCCAAGAAGAATATAAAGGAATATTTTGCAAAGTATGCGGATATCACTGGTGTGGTAAAGCAAGTCGAAAAGGCCGAGCGGACTGAAAATTATGAAGTGCTTCTGGATGGTAATAATGGGGATGCAGAACTGGCCTTCGTGATCTGTAAGATATTTGATTACGATCAGGCTGAAATAGACTCAATATCCCCCGGACAAACCGTAACAGTACATGGTCAAATAAAGGCCATGAAAGAAGTTCCGGCCGGGTCTGGCATGGTAGCTTCTTGGACTCAGAAGAATTTCCGCGGTCAGGTAATAAAGCCCTGTGAGATTAAGAAATAATATCCTCATTTGATTCAGGACTAGCGAGATTGGTATTTCTGATGAATATCTACTGTCTTAGCCGACTTGATATCTTCTCAGAAAGTCCATGTTTATCTCATAACCTATACCAGGTGTGTCTGGAACCGTAACGAATCCGTCTTCATCGGGTATTAACAATGGCTGGAAAATTTCAGCTCGAAGGGGGTCCACTTCAACTGGATAGTATTCTAGGAACTCGCCATGAGCTACAGAAGCTGCTAAGGGTAACTGTAACTCTTGGCAGCCGTGAGGTGCTATAGAGACCCCTTTTTCACCTGCAAGATCTACTACGTCTTTCGCGACATCGTAACCGGGACATATGGTCACATCGACGTTCAATATATCTGCCCCATTATGATCGAGTAATGTTTTAAAATGGGCCAAGTGATACCCATTTTCACCAGTAGCGATCTTGACGCTTGATTGTTCTTTTAACGTAGAGTGATCTTCGTAGCTGTGTATTGGTAAGGGTTCTTCAAACCAATACACATTGTATTCTGGTAATAGGCGTGCGAACTCGAGTGATTTATCCAGGTCCAGTGCGCAATTAGCGTCTACCATCAATGTCGCTTGATCACCGATTGCAGACCTTGCGGCTTCTATTCTTTTCATATCGCCAGATATACCCACATTTGGGTCACCTATTTTAATCTTAACTGCCGATGCGTGCAGCTCTTCTATATTGAACCTTACTTCGTTTTGGAGCTCTTCTAAGCCTTTTCCCTCAGCGTAGTATCCTCCAGCGATATATGTTCGAATTCGTTTTTGGTAGCCACCGAGTAATTGATGAACTGACTTACCTAGAGCTTTACCTTTGATATCCCAGCAGGCAATGTTTATCGCTGCTAAGACCTGTGTGTTGATACCCCCAGGACCCAGTATCTTGATGAGTTTTTCTCCTAGGTTAGTTGAGATAGCTCGTGTATCCGTAGGGTCCTGGCCTATTAGCATAGGTCGAAAATAATCTACGTACCCAGGAAACAAATTCAAAGGTCTTTCTGCGGCAGTACCACCATTCCATCCGTATCCCGTAATACCTTCATCAGTCAAAACAGAGACCTTGTGTAACCTGCCTGGTCCGTAGAAATGATTACCATTCCAGATTCCCGGACGTTCCCACTCGAAAACTTCGCTGATTATGTCTGTTATCTTCATGTATGCACCACAATTAGTTGACGTGAGTCTGATGTAAATAAAATGCTAAAATAGCAGCATATGCTCATAGTCTCATTGTAACAGGTATAGTGAGACGAAACTTTAGAATGTAGGACAGTTGATGAACCTCCAATCACAAATATTTATCGGTGTTGCAATAGTTGCGGTGTCATTCTTTGTGTGGTGGATGCAGCGCAAGAAAAAGTAATGGTATCAATTGTGATGCTTATGCGAGAGCCGATCGACATAGTAAGGAGTTATTTATATGAATGATAATCAGTACAATGCCCTAACGCCCGAAGAACAGTATGTTATAGAGCAAAAAGGGACAGAACGACCATTTACTGGTGAATACGACGATTTTTACGAACAAGGGGTGTATATCTGCAGAAAATGCAATGCTGAGCTTTATTCATCGTCGGATAAGTTTGACGCGCATTGTGGCTGGCCTGCATTTGACAGGGAAGTTAGTGGAGCGGTTAATCAATTACCTGATCCTGATGGTATGCGCACGGAGATAGAATGCTCTAACTGTGGCGGCCATTTAGGACATGTCTTTTTTGGGGAGCGGTTTACTCCTACTAATGCCCGGCATTGTGTAAATTCATTATCAATGCGGTTTGTTCCTAAACAGTAATCCAGCGGGAGGGCTGACAAATAATGGCTGGTATAATCTAATAGTAACCCTCGCTGTCTGGACTTCCTTACTTCCACTTAGGGTTTAGATAATGGGGGTTACACCAAAAATAGATTGTGTCAGACAAAAGTCTACATCATTCCCTCTTAGTCTTTAATGAAGGATCTTGTTGAGAGTAGTAGATATTGTTCGCTCACATGGAGGTTATAGTTATGTACGGAACGATCGGGAAAATGAAAATTAAACCAGGCGAAGAAGAAAATGTTCGTCAAGTTCTGTCGCAATGGGAAAATGAAGATAAAGATACAATTGACGGTGTAGTGGCTACTTACTTTATGGTGCCTGATGACAGTCCAGGCGAGATGATAGGTGTGGCCGTTTTTAGAGATAAAGATGCGTATTTGGCTAATGGAAATAGTCCTGAACAACATGAAAGGTTCATGAAATTGCGAGCCTTGCTAGAATCTGATCCGGAATGGACCGATGGGGAGTATTTATCTCTGTAGTATGAAGGGTGGTTTGTATTTCACTTTATAAAAAGGTTATGCAGGCTCACACAGTTATATCAGATTTAATGCATGTGATTAGTAGCAGGTTTCTAGATGAACAGCGAATTGGAGTGACCTAATGTACAAGCTTCCCCTCTCCCTCACTTTATCAAGATTTGTCTTGGGTATCCTAGTACCTATTTTGATCTGTATAGATAACTATATCTGTACATTGTTAGCACTTGTGTTATTTATTGCAGGTGCCTTAAGTGATGCTGCTGATGGGGCAATTGCTAGGCGCAGATCACAGCAAACCAAGTTCGGTGCATTTATCGATCCAATAGCAGATAAATTTCTTGTTTTTATGGTCCTCATAACTCTCGTATACAGGTCAGATTCGTGGATTATATTGGCTTTATCCTTGGTGATAATAGCGAGAGAAATATTCGTCATGTCTCTTAGAGAGTGGGCTTCTGAGAATGGTGTCCAGGATAGTGTGAAAGTTTCTAGCTACGGAAAACTTAAAGCAGTAATACAAATGACTGGGATTGCTGTGCTGATAGGGTCTCCGGCAATAGGCAATTTTTATTTGTATGAAATATCAATAGGGATACTCTCTGTTGGGGCGTTGATTGGTTTGTATTCGGGGTTCTTGTATTTTAGGCAACCTTTCAAGGCAGGAGTACTGCATTAGATCAGGATCTGGGCCATCCGCTATTCGATTTCTAGTTATATTCAATTTATCGGATGACACTCCGCTTAATCTTACAAAAACTGATCACCGCTGTTTGATAATGAATGCTCGGAATACAGTAAACATTTCTATCTAAATGGAGTTTATAGTTGAAATATCGAAGGCTAGGTAGAACTAATTTAGAGGTTTCCGAAGTGGGCCTAGGCGGTGCTGGTATTGGGCATGCGTGGGGTGCAATTACTGACGATGAATGTGTCCGGACAGTGAAGAAAGCTTTGGATCTCGGGGTCAATTTTTTCGATACTTCCCCGGTGTATGGCAACGGTCAGTCAGAAATTAATCTAGGTAAAGGAATCGGGCCTCATCGGAATGATGTGATAATTGCTTCGAAAGTGAGATTGAGAACTGAAGAACACCTGTCGAACATTCGGCTGGCTATTCGGGAATCATTAGATAATAGTTTCCAAAGACTAGGAACCGACTATGTAGATATTTTACAGATACATCACCAACTAGGTCCTAATAGAGGTGAATACATGTCTGCTGCCGGACCTCCTCCACGTTATGCCTATTGTCTGGATGAGAGTGATGCTGTGGAAATATCGCAGGTGCTTGACGAGTTGATAGTAGAAGGTAAACTTCGCTACAAAGGTATAACGGCATGGGATGGCGATGGTGAGGTTATCCACAATTTGTTAGATTCTGGTAGGTTTGATACTGCTCAGATTCTTTACAATATTTTGAATCAGACAGCTTCTGTGACCCCTCCTGAAGGATTTAGCGATATTGATCAGGCTCAGACTCTGAAGGGATCTCATCGGAACGATATTGGAGTAATCGGTATACGTTCTCATGCGGCTGGGGCGTTGTGTGAGTCACTGGATCGTGATGCCGAACCCGATTCACAAGTTATGCTAGATTTCAATAAGGGTTCGGTAATAAAAGAATATTGCAACGACGTTTTTGCTACTATCTCTCAGATAGCTACTAGATTCTGTTTAGACAACTCGAGTATTCACACTGTTATACCAGGCGTGAAAACCACACAAGAACTTGAAGAGGTCGTTTCTTGTTCCGATATGCCTTCAATTCCCGATGATGTGATGGCTAATTTAAAAAACCTTCACCTAAATAATTTCTCTAGAGTTTTGTAGCGACTTTGACCATATCCATGTGATGCAGCCAGACCTGATTAGGAGATGCATGAATTCAACTATAACGTCAATTTCTGGTATTGAAGTTGGTCACTATACGGACCTGACCAATGGTACGGGTTGTACGGTGGTTTTGTGCAAGAACGGTGCGATAGGCGGAGTCGATGTGAGAGGTGGTTCTCCCGGTACTCGTGAAACAGAGCTCCTGAGGCCAATGCGTAGGGTATCGACGGTTCATGGTGTTGTGCTGAGTGGAGGAAGTGCCTATGGACTCGATGCTTCTACTGGTGTTGTGCAGTATCTGGAGAGTGAAGGGATAGGCATCACAGCAGGCCCTACAATTGTGCCAATAGTATCATCCGCAATTTTATTTGATCTGGGTGTTGGTAATCCTGATGTAAGACCGAATGCGTCCGATGGTATATCGGCTTGTAAGTCAGCCACCAGTGAACCGGTTCCTCAGGGCAACTTTGGAGCGGGGACGGGTGCGACCGTTGGAAAAATATTAGGAATAGGCTCTGCAATGAAAGGGGGAATCGGATCTGCTTTTTTGAGGTTGCCGGACGGTACAAGTGTAGGCAGTATAGTAGCAGTAAATTCGTGGGGAGGAGTTGTTAGCCATAAGGACCAGAGTTTACTAGCGGGCCCACTGACAGGAGATCCCAAACGACCTACCGATACCCTGACTCTATTACTAGAGTCAGGACCCAATCCTGTTGGTGATGCATTGTCGAATACAACAATAGGGATCGTTGCTACGGACGCTACGCTCACAAAAGAGGAAGCCAACTTTTTAGCCCAGGTTAGTCACGACGGATTAGCCTTGTCTATCAACCCCTGCCATACGATAAGGGACGGGGATACAATGTTTTGTATGTCTACGTCCGGTAGAACTGCCTCATCTGATATAACGAGTTTATGTGCAGCGGCGGTTGAGGTTACTGCCCAAGCCGTTGTTAATGCTGTTATAACCGCGACTGACCTTTTCGGATTTAGGTCTGCTAGCACATTCCGAAATGATATTTCCTGTTCATGAGCCGCCCTTTTCGGTGATCAGCAGATATACCTGGAAATAAACAGATCAATGACTGATACCATAAGCCTACTGATTTCAGGTTCAGAGTCGAACGAGTGATCTTTTCCTGCCAGAAGTAGCAAGTCAGCTGGCACCCCCAGTTTTTCTAGACGCTGATACATGTCTAATGTAGGCGCATGGTGAACCCGGTCGTCAGAAGTGCCATGAATGAGAAGTGTGGGTGGGTATTTAAGCGTGACGTGCTCTAATGGAGAAGCGTTACGGATATATTTTTCAGATGGTTTCGGGCCAAGTATATTTGCAATATCATCTCTGGTTAAGGCGGCGCCGATATCTATTACAGGTGCCAGACCTATTACACCTGCAATTGTTGGGAGATTTTCGGACATTTCATTTACCAGAGGAGACATTAGAGCTAGATGTCCACCTGCGGACTTCCCAGCTATTAATACCCTATTATTCCCGAAGTCAGATGTATATTGTGTTTTATCAAGCCATTCAAGTATGGCGCTTACGTCTTGTAGTTGTCCGGGCCATGTAGACTCTTTCGCAACTCTGTATTGTGCTGTGATACATCGATATCCAAGCTTTGCCAATGGTATCGCAAATCTCTCTACTAGAGGTTTGTAATTGGATGTGAACCAGCTCCCGCCCGGGAATAATAATATATTTTTTTTAATTATCGTTTCCGGAGAAATACCGTCGTAGATATCGACTCTCAAATCTATTTGAGATTGCGTCTTTATTGCAATATTTTTAGATATGGAAATATTGTTCAAAGTTATATCTCTATCCCGTTAGTTTTAAAAATCATAAATTAAAAATGTAGCGGCCAATCAGGCTTATTACAGCATAGCCTGCCACACACAAAAGAATGAATCTCACTAGCAGTTTTCTAGATCTGAATAATTTCATTTAAGGAGATCTCCAACTCATTATTTACTACCTTATCGTAAGGTAAGTCCGCCGTCGACATGAATAGTTTGCCCGGTAATAAATCTGGCGTCTTCTGATAGTAAGAATTCGGCCAGAGCCGCGGTGTCATCTGGGGTTCCAATTCTGCCCATAGGTATTTTGGCTTCGGCTCTTTTCCAGGCATCTTCAGAAATTGCTGAGTGGGGGCCATCCTTCTGGGTATAACCTGGGGCTATGCAGTTTACTGTTATGCCTTTTGCTGCCACTTGCGCTGCTAGAGACTTAGACAAGGCTTCTAGTGAAGCTTTAGCTGCTGCAGTGATCGGGAACAGACTCTCGTCATCGAACACATGAGCAACGAACGAACTAACTACTAATACCCGTCCTGAGTGTGAGGACATTAGATACGGTATAGCTTTGTTAACGAGCTTAAAAAAAGCTTCGGGCATCGATAAGTGAGATAGCCTCAAGTCTTCGGCGGAAATATCTCCGAACTGTCCGCGTATCGCATATCCTGCGTTACTTACGATTTGGTCGAGGGATTTGAAAGTAGTGACTGTGTGCTCTATAAGTTCTTCGGAAGCAGTTTCATCGTGAAGGTCATTTAAGAACGTGGATACGTTGCTTCCCTTATCTTTTGCTATATCTGCGACGGATTCTAAGCCGGTGACGTTTTTTCTGGAGTGGAGTATGAGATTGGTTTCAGGTGATGCTAGTCGATAAGCTATTGCTGCGCCAATACCACTTGCTGCCCCTGTGATTAATATCGTTTTCATAAGTAAGTCTCATCTCACCGCATGAAATTTTTGTTTTGTAGAGTTATGATATTGGTGGTCATTGTACTGGTCAGTGTATTTTCCCAGAATATTGGGAATATAACGACCTACTGTGGATGCTGTTAATATATCATTTATTATCAGTAATATATAACAACCGGAGTTGAGGATTTGAGTTCAGATTTTGTTACTAATGAAGAAATTGTTCAGCAGGCACGGCGCAGGCTTTCTCAAGGGCCATGGGATTATTTGGTCGGAGCTTCGGAATCTGAAACGACCATGCGACGCAATAGGTTAGCTTTTGATACAGTAGCTTTCAGGCCTAGAGTATTTGTAGATGTGTCCACTGTTGATACTTCGACAAGTATTGTAGATATACCAATGAAATTGCCTGTGATGTTGGCTCCGATCGGTTCACTTCAAGTATTTCATCCCGAAGGCGGAGCGGCAGTTACGTCTGCTGCTAGTAAATTTGAGACGTTACATGTAGTCAGTTCGGTAACACAACCATCCCTTGAGGATATCGCTGCAACTACTGATTACCCCAAGGCTTTTCAGTTATATATACATGGTGATTGGGAATGGACAAAAGATATGCTGGATAGGATAAAAGGGTCTGGATACAAGGCTATATGTATAACCGTCGATACGGCGTCATATAGCAATAGAGAGAGACCCTTGTTGAGCCGGTGGGTGCCTATGTCGCAGCGTAATCCCCCTGACCCAGTATGGCAAGCATCTGTGACGTGGGAAACTATAGAACGTATTAGGGCATACGTTGATCTGCCGCTAATGATCAAAGGTATTGGGACTGCTGAAGATGCTGCGATATGTATAGAGCATGGTGTAGATGTAATATGGGTATCTAATCATGGTGGTAGACAACTGGATCATGGACTAGGAACTATGGATGTATTGCCCGAGGTAGTA
>CEOQ01064700.1_pt1 | contig 11011 bp, 8 predicted proteins | sample 361351 | NCBI WGS metagenome assembly CEOQ01 (sample SAMEA2619907, study PRJEB7988) | marine metagenome | biome: marine biome (ENVO:00000447); feature: deep chlorophyll maximum layer (ENVO:xxxxxxxx); material: "saline water (ENVO:00002010), including plankton (ENVO:xxxxxxxx)" | depth 60 m | reverse complement strand
ATTTACCTATTGGAGGCCACCATTTTGTGAAAGAATTATGTGATAAAAAAGAAATCGGTTACACAGAAGCCCAGGATATATTGTACCGTGATGGTCTTTCTGCTGCGTTGAGTTCTTCCGCTGATCCCACGGGTGGTGTAGGCATCGCAGAAAGAACCATTTATGATAATTTAGTGGAAGACCTTCGCCGGTCGCTGCGGTTTTATGCCAAGCAAACGGGACAAAGTTTCTTTTTAAAGATATTCTTGTCAGGCGGCGCTGCAGATACACCGGGACTTACAGATTTTGTATCGGGAAAACTCAATATCGATTGCGGTATTTTTGATCCATTCGCTGAAGTTGAAGGGGCTGAAAATATTTCTGTCACAAACCGCAGCCAGTTTACTATAGCCTTGGGGTTAGGTATTCGCGGAGGGATGGATCATGAGTAAGCAATATATTGTCATTAATCTGAACAAGGCCGAAAGTGCTGAAACTAGGCTTGAGCGAATCAGGGAACGTGTCCGTTGGGGCACATTTTCCTTTCTCGTCGTTCTACTCTTAGGTGTGAATGTTAGGGTGTGGATGATTGGTGCAGGATATAATGATATTATTGACCAGAAAAAAAATGAAATAATTCGTCTTAAAGACGAAATCAATAAATTGCAAACTGAAGGAAAAAATTTATCCAAAGAAGATATTCTATCCTTTGCTGATCTGGAACAGGATCGATTCCTTTGGGCTAAAAATCTGGAAGAAATGGGTAAAATGACACCGGATGATATGGCCATCACCGGCTTGCGGTTTAAGCGTGGGCGTCTGGTGATAAAAGGTATTGCCCTCACTTTCGAAGACAGGAAGGATTTTGAGATTATTGATGAGTACGTCCAGACCTTGAGACGAAATAAAGATTTTTCATACAATTTTAACAAAATCAAGTATGTGGGCCATAGTAAGGTAAATGTACGGGGACAGGAAATTGTCCGTTTTGAAATTGAAGCAAAAATTAAAAAAGCAAGACGGAAGTCTTTTTCATAAGGAACATTATGGCTGAAAAACGAAATACATTACTCTTTGGTGCCCTAATCCTGCTGAGTATTTCATTCTGGGTGAGCGCTTCCGCTTTGATTGGTGAAAAACCTTTTGAGATCAGGGTTTTGGAAGAAGAACAAACTGAATTGAATGAAAATTTAATCAGCGCTCAAATCCTGGCCAGTGAATTGGATCGAGTGTTTACCCTTTTCCAGGAAAACCTGGCTTTATCCCAGGCAGATTCTCTGGCAGATGATGCGAACCTTCCTTTCCTGGACAATTTGACTGATATGCTGGATGACTTAGATATCAAGTTGCTGGGTATTAAGCCAAAATCTCGAGTGGACAAAAAAACTTTTTTTAAAGCACCATACATTATCACTTTGGAGTGCACTTTCGATCAATTTGGAAAATTTTTATCTGAGATTGAACGGTCGCCCCGATTAATTACAATGGATGAATTTGAAGTGAAAAACGGCATTGAACGCATTAAACAAAATGTAGATGAAGACGCACTGTTGAATCAGGAATTTGTGGTCAGTTTATCGACCATTACACTGGTAAAATCAAAACCGAAGGTGACCACATGAGCCAGCGATCTTTAACCATTTGGAATTTGCTGGTGGGTATAACCATTGTATCCTTGTTGGCCACCAGTTTTAAACTATTCCCCATGAATAAAAAATATACCCGGATGAAGGAACGCTCTGCAGATTTAAAGTTCGGGACCGATAAGGAATTGGAAAATATTATTGGATACCTTGAAAACCGATTGGAATCTCGGAGTGAATTTCAATTTATAATTGAAAATACGCCTATGATGCTGACAAATGTATTAGGCCTGGCTGATGGTTCTGGCAGGCGTGCAAGACGGAACAGGAATGCAATTCGAGTGGCCATGGTTTACCAACGGGAAGATCATTTCCAAGCCCAAATTGATTACAGAGGTCAAGCGTTTACAGTTTCTGTTGGGGATACAATTCCCAATATTGGGTTGGTGGAAATGATTGATGGTACTCAAGTATTGATAAAAACCGACAGTGGACTAAAATCCTATCCCACTCCCGGAACGGAGATTACCAGTTTTAACGGGGAAGACGGCAACATAAAGGTTTCAAGCACAAGTAGGAAAAAAAGATTGAAATCAACTCAATCATCTATGTTCGCCAATGATAAAAAAAAATTAAAAACCATTAATATTCGATAAAAAATTTTGAAATGAAGGAAAATAAAAGAATGAAATTTATGAAACAGGCAATTCTATGGGTGATGATAAGCTTTTTAGCTGTGCCCTTATTTGCCCAGGATGTCCGCACTGAGGGCGATGCAGATACACGTCTCATCACTGTTCATGCAGAAGACGCATTTTTACCCAGTATCCTTTCAGTTTTATCAAAGGAAAGCGGTTATAATATTGTCACAGATCCAAATGTTAATCGCCAAGATAAGATTTCAATCCATTTGGACGAAGTGCCTATTGAACAGGCGATCAACCTCGTCGTTCGTGCCGTAGGATTGAGTTATGAAGTGGTTGGGAATTCCTTTTTAGTGGCAGACCCTAAAAAATTGAAAGAAGAGGTGGGTGTTACCTCATATGTCATTGATTTGAAATATGCGTCTGCGGAAGATGTAAAAACATTGTTACAGGATATTTCTGACCAAGTCCAGGTAGATATTCCCGGAAATAAACTGCTCATTAATGCTTCACCGAAGAAAATTGCTGAAATAATTCAAGTGGTTGAAAAAATTGATGTTCCTGCTATTCAAATCATGCTGGAAACACGGTTGATTGAAATTGCCGTGGATGCAGAAGAACAGTTAGGCATTGATTGGTCAAAGTTAGCCAAGTACACTACCATCTTGGCAGAGAATGGGGAAGAAGTGACGGAAGGCGCTGGATCTGTTTTACCTCCCGGAAATCAATTGGGAATTCTTCCACCCACCATGGATTATAATCGCCTCAGCACTAAGGATGAAAAAACAACTTTTTATCCCCGGTATTTCAGTCGCCAATTAACTGCCTTTGACCTGACCGTGGATATGCTGCAAAAAGACAATAAAGCTGAAGTGTTGGCTGATTCCAGGTTAACCACCATCAATGGACGGGAAGCCAGTATCAAATTGGTGGATATTGTGCCATATATTTTGAGTTCAGGCGGAGTAGGTGGTCAGGTGCAAGTTCAGCGTGAAGAAGTGGGTATCAAACTCGATATTTTACCTACTGTAAATACAGATGGGTATATAACGGTGAAAGTTGCACCGGAAGTGTCTACCATCTTCGAATTCATTGGACCGGAAAAAAATATTCCCCGTGTGAAAAGTAGAACATCATCAACAACCATTCGTGTCCGCGATGGGGAATCTATTGTGATTGGTGGTTTATTAAGTAATGATCGAAAGAAAACATCTTATCAGGTACCGGTTCTACATAAAATTCCCTGGCTGGGGAAAAAATTGTTTACATCCAATGGTTTGGTTGAACGGAAAACAGATTTAATTATCCAAATTACCCCAACCATTGTGAAGGATGCATACACAGGCATTGTTAAATCTAAGGACATGACCGACTATGAAAATTATGTAATTCACGGTGAATCCGAAGAGAAAACTGAAAAATTGGAGGAACCTGACCATGAAGAATCAGATTCCGAATCAGGAGAATAAAATAATGTATTCTAAAAACTATTTAGTATCAATCCTTTTGATAGGATTTTCATTGATGAGCTGGTCCTGTGACGACCGTGTTCCTGAAGAAACTACATCATCGTCCAATGCAAATCTAACCATTTTAGCCACACAAGCTGTTTCTGACATTGATCCCATCAACGTAGGTGAAGTGGTCTCCGGATCATCCAAACTTCGTCTTGAAGCGGAGCTTAGGGATGAAAACAATGTCATTATTAAAGATGGTGTAATTACCTTTTCATGTGACCAAGCAGGATCCTTTGATGTTTCATCACCTACGACAGATTCTGAAGGAAAGGTGTATGTGATTTTTGATCCAAATGATGGTGTTGAAGCTGTGGATAAATCATCAACTGTCTCCACCTTTGAGGGGGCTACGATTACAGCAACTTATAATGAAAAAGTCACTGCTGAAGTAGAATTCAATATCTATGATACCAAAGATGATGTATGGCCTTATAACATGAATATGTCTTCCAATGTAAGTAGTATTCTCTTAGACAATGGTGCAACGACTGCTCAGGTTGAGGTCCAAGTATTCAATAAAATTTATTCAGCGGTTGAAGATGTTATTTTATCTTTCAGTTCAAGTAAAGGATTTTTAGAATCAGAAGGGACCACCGACAGTTCCGGTACCGTCAATATGATTTTTCGGGATACGGGAACCCAGAATGATATCGGTTTAGCTTATATTTATTGTACATTTACCCATCCTGGTTTTAATGCGACCATTTCAGATACAATTTCAGTTACAATTGGATCAGACAGGAATCTTGTTTTAGATACAACACCCATTTCGTATTTAAATGGGACAACACCCATCGTTGTGGGGGAAGATATTATAGGCGATGTGGCAATCACTCGAATTGTGGCCAGTGTTCTGGATACTTCCGGGAATGGGATTGCCGGTCAACTGGTTAACTTAAAAGCCACGGTTTTGGGTGCCAATGTAGGCTCTCTGGCAATCACCTCCAATGAAACAGATGGTGAAGGAAAAGTTTATGCTTATTTTGATGATGGTGGAAATTCTTATTTAGACATTGCCGGTACTACAGAATTTGATGGTGTGGTTATTACAGCTTATTTAGGTGATTCCACCAGTTCTACAACTACATCAAACCAAGTGAATGTTTATCCGGAAGATGCCTGGCCCTATAATTTATACCTTAATTCTGATGTAGATCAGATTCTATTAGATAACGGAGCGACAACAGCCGAAATTGAAGCTAGGGTAGAGAACCAATACGGCGCACCAATTCAAAATGTTACTTTATATTTTGAATCTGACAAAGGAACTTTAGAACCCACCGGCGTCACCGATAGTGCAGGTGTTGTGACCCTAACATTCAGCGACAATGGGACCCAGGACGATTTGGGATTGGTAAATATTGAAGCAAACTTCGAACATCCCGGATTCGCATCATCCATTACAGATTCCGTTCAAATTACGATAGGAACAAACAATGGAATGACTCTCGAAATAATCCCCGTTTCTTATGATGAAACCGGTTCAACAGTCATTGTGGGTGAAGATATTGCAGGAGATGCTGCTGTCATGCTACTGGTAGCAACCGTGGTGGATACCTTACAAAATCCCGTGGCAGGAACGCCGGTTGAATTTGTAACTACATCTGGTAATGATGAGGTAGGCTCAATTTCCTATGATAATAACATTTCGAATACAGAAGGTCAGGTCATTGCTTATTTTGATGATGGTGGGACTGTTTACACAGATAATCCCGGCACACCAAACTTTGAAGGTGTCACCGTTGTCGCTTCTTTTGGAGAGAATACCACAGATCCTGAATCATTCAATGTTTATAGTGAAGATAATGTATGGCCATACAACCTTATTATCAATACAGATACTGATGTAATTCATGTTGGTGGTGAAACCGTTGCTAATATTACAACACGACTCTTAAATGCCTTAGGAAATCCTGTAAAAGATGCCCAAATCAATTATACATCAACACTGGGTTTTATCACAGCCACAGGTTATACAGATTCTACAGGGATTGATACAGTGGCATTTACTGATTTAGGCGATCCTGATGACGTGGGTGTTTCTGATATTGTTGCCACATTCTCACATCCCGGGTTTAGTTCTGTGTCCATTCAAGATTCCCTTCAAATTTTTATAGAGGATACTACATTCCAGCAATGTGCTTATATCGAAATTCCATCTTCTAATCCCGGTAGAATTGTGGTCAGGGATGGCGGTGGTGTTGAATCAACATTGATTAAAGCGGAAGTGTATGATGATAACGGTAATTTGATCAATACACCAACGCCTGTCGTATTCACACTTAATCCATTGGTGGGTGATGCCTATTTAAATGAAGTGGACTCAACTACAGCAACCGCATATACTGTGAATGGTGTTGCTTCTGTTTCTGTGAATAGTGGCACAGACCCAGGCCCAGTCAGGGTTGAGGTTACCTGTGATTGTGATCAGGATGGAACGATAGATTTAACTAGCGTTGCTGTACCGGTCATTATTGCTTCCGGTGCTCCGTATTACATTGAGGCTGAATATGATCCTCAGGCAACAGAAACAATTGGCGGTGGGTTTTATCAAACAGAATGTGCGGCAACCGTATCAGATATTCATCATAACCCTGTTGAAGATTCAACCTATGTTTATTGGACAATAGATCCCATCGCGCCTGATACACTCATTGATGCTTTTGTCGAGGGAGTGAGTTTCACCAATAATGAAGGTATCATTAGCGGTATTGCAACTTCCGGTGTTGCCAGGTCTGTTATTGTTTATTCTACCGATGCTATTGGTGATATTGGCCGTGTGAAAGCAATCACCTTTGGTGCGAATGGGGATTCAGTTTATACGCACATTAATGAAGATGAAGGCGATGCAACCTTATTCTTTTTGCCGGGGCAAGTAATTCTCATGGCAGATGCAACTTATTGGGACTTTACCTTTAGCGCTGATCCTGCAACTATCATGCTGACAGCCATTGTAAATGATTTTTATGGAAACGCTGTTGTGGGTGCACCGGTTGCGTTTAATGGGACCGGTGTTAGCCAATGGGCAGAGGTTGGCTATGAGGCCTATGAAGATTTCGGGACGGACCAAGAAGATGGAACTAACGACCTAGGAGAAGGCGATGGGTGTTTCACTTGGCGGGATTATGGTGCAGACGATGATCCAACAACAACCGATTGGGGTAATTTTAATGATGAACACGATGCCATTGACACCACCGGTGATGGAAATTGGGATGTTGCAGAAGTGTCAGAGGCTTTTGACGATTTTGGTGTAGATGGTATAGATGGAACTGCCGACGAAGGGGAAGGTGATGGCGAGTGGAATGGGTATTCCATGATTGGCTGTGACCCGATTGTACATACCGATGAGGACGGCTATGCCAGAATTATGGTCGTGTATAATAAGGAAATATGCATTCTTGCTAATCAAGATGACGAAACGACGCCTCCTACCTGTACTTGGGATGATTTTACATCATCGCTTACAGCAACTTTAATGATACCCCAAATTACTGCCAGCGATCCTCTCGAGGTATTATTGGTTAGATCACCAGATACATGTGACTAAAACGGAAAATCAAAGAATAAAAAAATGAGTACAGACTTTAATCCACAATTTTCAAGAATTGGTGAAATTTTAATCCACCAGAATAAAATTTCAGACAGCCAATTGAATGAAGCTTTAGCTCAACAAAAGAATACCCGGGAAAAATTGGGCCAAACCCTCGTAGATATGAATATTATTGAAGAGGAAGATCTGACAGAAGTTTATGCCCTTCAGATGGGCTACAAACAGGCAGATAATTTTATTTTATTAGAGGCTGATTCAACCATTGCAGCCATGATACCGGAAGATTTTGCCCGGACAAACCGAGTTTTAGCGGTTAACCGAAATGAATCTACAATTGTTGTGGCCATGGAAGATCCTGAAGACTTGGTGGCTATCGATGCGATAAAGCGGCTCACAAATCTGAATCCGGAAATTATAGTTTCCGGCAAAACCCTCATGGAGAAAGCACTGGATAAGGTCTATGGTGAAATCCAGAAAACTGCTGAGGTCAGTGAAACAATTGAGAGTATAACAGTTATTTCCGGTGATGAAGGCTCTCAGGAAGAAGTTGATCTTTCACCGGATAAAGCGTCTGATGAAGATGCACCCATTGTTAAACTGGTAAATTTGATTCTACAGGAATCCATTAAAGAGCGGGCGACGGATATTCATATTGAACCCATGGAAAAACAGGTGTACATCCGTATCAGAATCGACGGTGTCCTCCAAACCATTATGACGCCACCGGTCAAGTCCTTGAGCGGTTTGGTCACCCGGATCAAGATTTTATCTAAATTGAATATTGCTGAAAAACGGCTACCTCAGGATGGCCGTTTTTCTATTAAAGCACCCGGGAAAGATTTGGATGTTCGTGTTTCGATTTTGCCAACAGTCTATGGTGAAAAAATCGTTATGCGGCTTTTGGATAAAACAGGATTTGATTTTAATCTCACTTCGTTAGGATTTCCGAAACAAAATCTGGGCATATTTAAAAAGGTTATCAATCAGCCCTACGGTATGGTTGTGGTTTCCGGTCCTACCGGTTCAGGTAAATCAACGTCCCTTTATGCCGCATTGAAAGAGATTAAAAGTGAAGGCACGAATATCACGACCGTTGAAGATCCGGTGGAATATCAGTTGGATGGTGTAAATCAGGTTCAAGTATTTGAAGATATCGGGCTCACCTTTGGTTCAACGTTAAGATCGATTCTTCGGCAAGACCCTGATGTGTTGCTCATTGGTGAGATTCGCGATGGTGAAACGGCTGACATTGCAGTGAAATTTGCTTTAACCGGGCACTTGGTTTTTTCAACGGTTCACGCCAATGATGCACCGGGAACGATCACACGTTTACTAGATATCGGCATCGCACCATTTCTCGTTGGATCCTGTCTGAATTTGGTCATGGCTCAGCGGTTGGTGCGCCGAATTTGTCAAAATTGCAAAGAAGAATATACACCCACAAACGAAGAATTAGCTTTGGTGGGTCTGGATCCTGATCGAGTCAAGAGTGATTTATTTAGGGGGAAAGGATGCGCCGAATGTCGGAATACTGGCTATAAAGGACGTCTTGCAATTTTTGAAATGATTCCCATGGCCCGAGAATTAAGAAAACTTGTTTTTGAAAATGCTAACGAGGACGATATTCGTGAATCCGCCTTGAATAATGGCATGGTGACTCTGCGGGAAGCGGGCTTAACCAGGATCTTAGACGGAACAACCACAACAGAAGAAATCCTTAGATCTACAGTTGAAGATTTATAGTGGCTGTCTATACCTATTTAGCAAAAGATATTGAAGGGAAGCGTAAGGAAGGAGAAATCCGGGCTGATTCCTTGGATACAGCCATCCAAAAATTATCATCCAATGGCCAACTGGTCATCACCCTGAAAGAGGTGGATGATACTTTTGATTTCTTAGGACCATTTCTTGATGAAATTCAGCTTTCAATCGAGAAGGCAAAAAACCGGATTCCATTAGCAAATATTGTATTCTTTACCCGTCAATTAGCCACAATGTTTTCCGCCGGTTTAACATTGGAACGGGCTATTCAAAGTCTCGGCGCTGAAGAAAAACACCGCAAATTTCAAAAAATATTGAATTCAGTTGGTGACAATATCCGGAAAGGATTGAATTTGTCTGAGTCTCTGTCCCGCCATCCAGGTGTATTTAATACGCTATTCATTGCGATGATCAAAGCCGGAGAAGTGAGTGGAAACCTAAATGAAATATTAGAACAGTTGGCGGCCTATTTAGAAAATTTGGATGATACACGGCGGAAAGTGAAATCCGCCATGAATTACCCTATCTTTATGATTGTCTTTTTATTCGTTATGTTGGCCACCATGCTGTTGGTCATCATTCCAAAGTTTTCCCAAGTGTATTCTCAGTTGGGTGCTGGTTTGCCCGCAGCCACTAAAAAAATGATTGAATTGAGTGAATGGTTTGGCAATAATATTGGTTTTCTGGCATTTGTTACGTTTATCTTTTTCGGAATCTTATGGTTGATCTCAAAAACACAACGGGGTGGATTTGCTTTGGATTCCTTTAAATTGAAAATTCCGGTGTTTGGTGCATTACTGGAACAATCTATCCTGAACAAATTCTGTAAAACATTCGGAATCCTTATTGGTGCCGGTGTTCCGGTTCTTGAGACGACTGCATTGTTGAAAAAAGTTGTAGATAATCGGGTGTATGAAAAAGCAGTGGAGGATGCATCTGATTTTATCCGAGATGGGTATAATATATCCACAGCCTTGAGACGGACAGAAGTTTTTCCATCCATTTTATTGCAGTTGGCCTCCACAGGAGAGGATACAGGCGAATTGGATGATCTCTTGGATCGGGCCGCAGATTATTACCAAAAACAAGTAAATGCCTTGGTAGAACGAATGACCACTCTAATAGAACCTTTACTCATTTTACTGGTGGGTGCCGTGATCGCGATTATGGTTGTGTTGACCTATTTACCAGTGTTCCATTTGGGTTCTGCTTTACAATCCGGATTATAAGATGAATATGGCACTTTCATTGATTATTGGTATGGCTGCAGGATTTGCAATGAAACAGGCTATTAATTGGCTGGCCATTGATGAGTATAAAGTCAAATCCAGGAATATTTTATTGGAAATTATTTGTGGTCTCATTTGGCTTTGGGCTTTCCAAAATTTACCATTTGATGAGGCAACCATTTTTTCATTGATTTCCACGTTTCTCGTGGGCATTGGATTTGTTGATTTTCACACCTTTCAAATTCCCCTTTTATTTATCTTGGGTGGTTTGGTGGCTGCCCTGACTGGTGTTTTAATCAAATTGACCTATGTTTCAGCAGCCCTTTGGGGAATTTTTGTTGGTGCTGTGATTCCGGCTATTATTATGGGATTAATGTGGGCACTGACCAAACGGCAGGGGATGGGCTACGGTGATATTCAGTTGGGAATCGTTCTCGGAGCCTGGTTAGGACCTATGAGAATGGCATTGACACTTTTTGGTGCATCTCTTTTGAGTTTATCCACGTGGATAGCCGTTTCGTTAGTAAAAGATTTTGACAAGGACCGGGCTTTGCCTATGGCACCTTTTTTGGCTATCGCCGGCATTGGGGTTTATATAGGTAGTGTTTATTACCCGGGATTCTTTCACTTATTGATTATACAATAGAGGCTCTTATGACAACACTACGCGTTCAACTTGTTTTCATTGTGGCATTGGCCATTGGTTATGCAGCGGAAAACCCGGCACCCGTAACCTATGATGGAT
>CEOQ01017621.1_pt1 | contig 11017 bp, 13 predicted proteins | sample 361351 | NCBI WGS metagenome assembly CEOQ01 (sample SAMEA2619907, study PRJEB7988) | marine metagenome | biome: marine biome (ENVO:00000447); feature: deep chlorophyll maximum layer (ENVO:xxxxxxxx); material: "saline water (ENVO:00002010), including plankton (ENVO:xxxxxxxx)" | depth 60 m | reverse complement strand
AATCTCTGCAGGAGGAAAGGTGACGCTTCCAATTCCGATGATGAATATCCTCAATGGCGGCGCACACGCGGACTCCAATGTCGACATCCAAGAATTCATGGTCCTGCCACATGGTTTCCAATCCTTCCAAGAATCTCTACAAGCCGGTGTTGAGATTTATCATTCTCTCAAATCTTTACTGAGGAGTGAGGGAATCCTCGGTGGTGTAGGAGACGAGGGAGGCTTCGCCCCAAACCTTCCTAGGAATGAGGAAGGTCTGAGATATGTAAGCCAAGCTATTTTCAATGCTGGATACGCTCCAGGTAAGCAGGTCTCAATAGGCTTGGATGTGGCAGCTCAGGAATTCTTCGAAGAGGGCATGTACCATCTCGATGGGAAACCCCTCTCCGGCTCCGAACTAGGACAAATGTACTCTAATTGGTTGGATGATTACCCCATTGTTTCAATAGAGGACCCATTCGGTGAGGACGATTGGGATTCGTGGATTGCATTTACTGCAAAGGAGGGGAACCGTGTTCAGATAGTCGGGGATGATCTATATGTGACGAATCCTGAGCGTCTCCAGAGAGGAATCAATCAATCGGCCTCAAATGCTATTCTAATAAAACTGAACCAAATTGGCACCTTCACTGAGACTATGCAAGTAATTAGAATGGCAAACGAATCCGGCTTTAGAACAATAATCAGCCATCGTTCCGGGGAGACTTCGGATGACTTGATCGCCGATTTGTCCGTTGGGACCAACGCTGGCCAAATCAAAACCGGAGCCCCTGCTCGTTCGGACCGCACATCGAAGTACAATCAATTGCTCAGGATCTCAGAAAACAATCTCCAGTTCGCTTCTTTATTCCAGTGATTCAAGAAGCAATGGAAGCACAATACTGGCATCGGATTCTATCACGAACCTAGGCGTATCGACAGCCAACTTTCCCCAACTTATTTTCTCAGTCGGAGGAGCGCCGGAGTACCCACCGTAAGATGGCCTAGACTCAGAGATTTGAGCAAACCAAGACCAGAGGTTGACATCTACCATCGCGTCCTGTCTTAGCATGGGAACTACTGAGATGGCAAAATCTCCCGAAATTCCTCCACCCACCTGCAGCATCCCCGTGGGGGAGTCGTCCTCTCTGTACCAGTCAGCCAGAGACTGCATCGCGTCCAAACCTCCCCTTACAACAGAATTGCTCTTCAGAGTGCAATCCAGTACCCTCGCAGCAAGGAGATTCCCGAGAGTCGAGTCCTCCCAGCCAGGGGTGAAAATTGGCAAATTGGCATCCGCGGCTGCAACCAACCACGAATTCTCAGGGGGAGAACTGAACTCTAACTTCCCATGAAGGACCAAGTCGTAAACATACTCATGTGGAAAGCGACTATCCCCTACTGCTTCCGCTTCCTCCCACAAATCCATCATTTTCTCCCCTAACATCTTGAAGGAACTCTCTGGAATCGCCACATCGGTAACCCGGTTCAATCCTCTTTCAGCAAGATTCGCATCATCCTCGGCCCGCTGTTCTCTCCAGTTCGGAACCATTTCGTATTTTGATCGAGATACCAGTCCAAACAACTCTTCCTCGAGATTAGCTCCAGTACAACAAATAGCATGTACCCTCTGATTCTTTATTGCAGGACCAAGGCTCCTTCCAATCTCAGCCGTGGACATCGCTCCTGCAAGAGTCACAATCAATCTACCATCATTTTCAAGGAAATCCCTTAGAGAATCAACGCAGCGAGACAACTCACCTGCATTGAAGTGCTTGTAGTGGTCTCCAATAAATTCCCGTAATCCCAATCAATCACCCCTAAATCTGCCCACTCTTTCTCTGAAAACCATCCTTATTTCGGGAATCTCTTTGACCAGCCTTCCATGGATGGAATCGGCCAAAAGTCCTGGGTCATCATCTCCACAGGTGAATACATCAACTGCCAATAGCCCTTTTTCGGAGTAGCAGTGCGCGCTAACGTGACTCTCGTCAATTAGGACCACTGCTGCAAATCCCAGTGGACTTACATTTCCATCGAAAGCCTCTACATGGGCATGAACTTCTCTAATCCCAGATTCACTAACACATTCTCTGAGCAGTTCTAGGATCCAAGCACCATCATCCTCTCTCGGAGAAACGTAGTCCACGTAGTCCAACAATACATGCGCACCGGCAAAGACTGGTTCACTCATGGCTCACTGCCAAGTCACCAAGATTTCAAACTCACTCTTCCGTTAACCAGGACTTTAGCCTGGCTAAGCCCTCGTTTATGGCCTCTTCATCGGCTGCATAGGAAATTCTGACGAAACCGCTCCCACCTCTGATTAGTGATGCTGGGATAAGTTGAACCCCCGCTTCTAATGCACCATCTGCGAACTCAATATCTGTCATCCCCGTTCCCGTTACATCCGCGAAAATATAGAACGCCCCCTCAGGCTCAGGTACTCGAAGTCCTGGTATTGAGGATAAACCACCTATCATAATCTCTCTTCGCTTCAGATATTCTGAATTGAATGACTCAACTGAGTCCTCACACCCCAAAGCTACTCTAGCTGCATCCATCAAGAATGTCGGAATGTGAGATGCAGAGTTAGCTTGACTCTTCTTTGCGGCTGAAATTGCTTCCTTGGGTCCTGTTAGAAAACCTACCCTCATTCCGGTCATAGCCCAAGACTTCGACCATCCATTGATGACAATGGTCCTCTCTTTCCCACCAGGAATTGTTGCGGGTGAGACATGGGGCCAGTCGGCCCATACCATTCTAGCGTAAATCTCATCAGAAACTATCCATAGGTCGTTCTCAACGGCTAACTCCACTAATTCTTGCATCTCTGCAGGCCTGAAAACCGCCCCTGTTGGGTTGCAAGGTGAGTTGATCAAAATCATCTTGGTCTTATCTGTGATGGCATTGCGAATCGCTTCAATATCCGGATGGAAGTCATCCATCTTTACTTGAACGTGAACCGGGATTGCTCCGATAAATTCCAGCATGGGTTCGTATGATGCCCATGAAGGAGCGAGAAGAATAGCTTCATCACCGGGCATAGTGGTAATCAGAAATGAGTATAGGAGCGCCTGCTTGGCTCCTGGGGTAATGACAACATCTTCTGCAGAAACCGCAATTTCATGATGCAACTCTAGGTATTCTGCAACCGCTTGACAAAGCTCAATTGAGCCGGGTCCACGAGTGTATTTTGTCTTCCCTTCTCGTAAACCTTCTATCGCCTCATTAATGATCTCGTTCGGGGTATCAAAACCCGGCTCTCCCACCGTCCATCTGATTACCTCAGGACCCGGAGGTTGCAGGTATGGCGCGAATCCCACACCTAGACCATCAAACCTTGATGAGACTACAGGCATAACTCTCACATACGGCCCCACTCAATGAAGGTATGCTGCCTCCGGATAGTCTTCAAGAGAGGAAGGAGGCTCGGGTAGGTGAAGCACGAGTGGCAGAGCAGCTATGCAATGGACTGCAGATCCATGGACCCGGGTGCAAATCCCGGCTCGTGCTCCACAATCTATCCCATTACTCCTTCTCTAGTGGCTTCTATATGTCAGAAGGGCAGTTTTTCGACATCCACATTCCCTCCAGAAAGAACGATACCAACCTTTTCAATGCCCTCCAATCCTCTGAACTCATCCTTCAATATTGCAGCTAGGCAGATTGCACCACTAGGTTCGACAACCATTCCGAATATATCATGCAGCAAGACCATCGCCTTCAGAATCTGACTATCTTCGACAGTAATAATTTCCTCAAGGTGATCCCTAATTATCGGCCAGGTTTTTTCGCCCATACTAGTTAGTAACCCGTCGCAGATTGTTTCTGGTCCCGTCTGGTGAATGAACTTCCCAGACTTCAGGGATCTTGCAGCATCATCTGCTCCACTCGGCTCAGCACCGAATAGACGGCAATCGGGCAATAGCTCCCTTGTCGCAATACATGTCCCTGAGATTAATCCCCCTCCACCTATTGGCGTCATTATTGCATCCAAGCCCCCCTCCTCTTGAATCAACTCCAGAGCAGCAGTTCCTTGCCCTGCAATGACTCTCTCGTCATCGAACGGGTGAATGAAGGCCGCCCCAGTTCTATTCATTACAGATTTAGCAGTGGTGACTCTAGCCTCTAGGTTCGGCTCGCAGAAGGTTATCTCTGCACCGTGACTCTCAACCCCACTCACCTTTACTTTTGGGGCATTACTAGGCATTACGATGTAAGCGGGAACCCCATGAAGCTTGGCTGCCAGAGACACTGCCTGAGCATGGTTTCCACTGCTATGAGTACAAACCCCACTCTTCTTGCTATCACCCAGAATCTCCATAGCATTACTGGCACCTCTGAATTTGAAGGCTCCAACATGCTGTAAATTTTCACACTTAATATACACCTTTCGACCAGCCATCTCGTCGATTTCTTCAGAATGAACTACTGGTGTCCTTGAAACAACACCATCTAGTCTTTCGGCTGCTTCCTTCACGTCGGAGAAACTCACTGCGTACATTGTCCCAACCATCCCAGAGAATAGCAATACATCATTACTACGGCTCCCCCCCGTCCCTCCGTGGCACCCGAAGACCCTCCAGAATGGAGACTTCTTGCAGTTGCGTCAGCAGTTCTGATCCTCGACTCATTGGCGTTTGGAATCGCACCAAGAGGACCTTGGGATGACGCAGGTTTCACCAGTGGGGCGATTGGGGTTATTGGCATGGGGCTGGGTTACGCTTCGTGGTACAGGTTCACCTTTGAAAGACGAGGGCTAATCCCCTGGATTGACCTGTGGAAGGACCCCGAAGGATCGGCAAAAAAGGAGATGGCAGTTGCTGCATTGGTGATGGGCCTCGCTTGGATAGCCGGAAACCCTCTACAATCACACCTTCCTGACCCAACTGGTCTGATGTTGACTTTGGTTGGCCTATTGATGGCACTCCAGTCGATTTACGTAATGCTAGTATTAGGGCCACTGAATGAGGACTAATCACCTCTGACCGGGTTTCCAGAATTGAAGCGGCAGAGGGACTTCCTCTATCACAGCGCGATATGCCAGATGATCCGCCCTCTCATTCCACCTGTGACCTGAATGGGCTTGCACATGCTCTCCTCTCAGTGAGATAAAACTCGAAACTTCTTCCCAGAGTAGACGAACCCGCCTCGAGAGCTCCACGTTTGCCTTTGCTTTCCACAATCCTGCGGCGATGTTCAATGCGTACTTTGAGTCGCATCTGATTATGGCCGAATCGAACTCATGTTGAGTAAGTAACCACTTGAGAGCATGAGCGACTCCGGAGAGCTCAGCAGTGTTGTTGGACCCGACTTCAGCTCCAAGGAAACCCTCCTCTTCGTGAGAAGTCACAACTGCCCCATTCATCTCTGCAAGCAATTCCCCTTTGCCATTCCCAGATGAAGAGTCACCACTGATTACGCAAAGTCCCCAACCGGCCTTGGTTTCAGGCCCCACATCTCTGTTTTCGGCACAAGAACCGTCAACGTAGATGTGAACAAGACCCCTATTCGCCATTCTCAGTCTCCGATCAACGCGATGTAACCTTCTGAGTCGAGCAAGCCATCTGAATCGGCTCCTTCTTCGGTTCTGATCTTGCAGATCCACCCCGAACCGTATGGGTCTTCGTTAATTTTCTCAGGGGAATCTTCTAGCGACTCGTTTACCTCTATGATCGTTCCAGCCACGGGGGCATAAATCTCGCTTACAGATTTGACAGACTCAACACTTGCAAAAGACTCCATCAACTCAACAACAGTTCCAACCTCTGGCAACTCAACCCAAACCACCTCCGTCAGAGCGTTTTGCGCGAAGTCTGTAATTCCAATACTAACCTCGTTCCCTTCGCGTCTTAACCATTCATGCTCGGCAGTATATTCGAGTTCTTTCGGCACCTCTCCCATGATATCTCCCGACCCTCCGTGCGAGTCAATGCGGTCAAGGTTTCGCTCGCTACTCCTCGCTATGTTTCGACTCAAGGTGTTCCATTTCCATCCTAGCCCACTTTGTCCCAATGTCCTGCAAACTAGCCTCGTCTCTTTCTGACTCAAGCCTCCTCCTCATCTCGACTTCGCTTTCTCTGCTAATCCATGAGTCAGAAGGCCAAGATCCATGGATTCTGCTTCCTCCAGCCCAAAGGAAGATTACGATTAGTAGGGAGAAAAATGCCAGCGAAATTGGGACATACTCCAACTCTCCAGAAAACCACCTTTCCTCGATATCCAACAATGCTACTGATATCGCAAAAAGAATGGCCAGAAAGAACCCCCCAATTAGGCGGGACAAGCTCATTGCCGGCGACTCCACGATTCCACGTTACGTACTCAACGCATCAACTTGACCGATGAGAGACTCAGAATTCTTGGATTAGCTTGTTTATCTTGTAGGGCAGAAGGGACCTATTGACTGGAGTGACTTCCAAAATCCTAGCATCGTCCCTCCTTCTGATATCCTGAAGTAAGGGGTGCCTGCTTTTCTTATGAAGCGTCAGAAGCGTGGGCATGTCGTGTTGAAGTGCCAATCTGACGGCTTTGACGAAATCCTCACTCTCAACAGTGAATTTTCCCACTTCGTCAATGACCAGGATCTCGCAATTACCTATGCTATCTAGGATGGCCGGGACTCCCACCCTATCTATCTCTGTGGGGTCAATTCCGAATCCTAGGATCCTGTTCCTAGAGTCAATTTCGCGATGGGCCATTATGCCTTTCTCGCCTGTAATTATGTTTACACAAGCATATCCAACCCTCTCGCCGTTTTCGATTACTGGCTCGCATCTCATCCCTCCAACTATGTGCTCCGGAGGCGAGGGCCCTTTGGTCCTTCTGAAAGACCCCCCGTCTTCGGAAACCATGTCCATCACCTTCTGAAGAACAGCAGATTTTCCCGAACGTGGGAGACCCGTGATTCCTATCTTCGGATTGATTCCCAATTTTTCCACCTTTATGCGATTCCCGAGTAGGACAGCCACCGTATGCTAACCACGGATATTAATCCATTCTCCAATAGGGCCTTTCCAGAATAGGGAAAATGAATTCCCAAGCAGCCTCTAAACCACCTCTTCGTTTCCAATTACCGAAAACGATGGGCTCTCCTCAATCGAATCAAATGGCAACTTCTCAATCTCGTAGTTGTTTACGTTATTGTTTGCGGCCCATGCCTTTGACCACAAGTCCAGGTCTTCCGAGTTTAGACGTGAAGCGAGAAAAGACAAACCCTCTTCGATAGAGCCATATCTTTGTACGAGTCTATCTATTACCGCCTCAGGCAGGTCCAAGTAACTAACAGAGTTTCCCAAAACGCATCCGGAGGGTACGACGGACCATAGAAGCCTTCTACCTACATTGGGATTGACTATAGCTTGGCACACTATCCTTGCAGGCCCACAAAATTCCGAAGGCCCATCCCACCCTGCCTCCCTCAAAGCCGTTCCTTCGAAAGGCCCATCAGAAAACGCCGGATGATTGAGCACGACCTCTCCTCCTGTAAACTCAATGTGAGTGGCCCTGATGAACGGGGACGCGCCGCTCCCTTTCTCCCAGTCACAGATGTTCCTGGACCAAGTCGTCCTGTCTACTTCCCCAACCCTGACCTTTATTGCCTTACCAGTGGGATTCAACCAAGTCCCTTCTTCTGCCAGCCTAGGCTTGTCCGAAAGCCCCCCTATTGCAGCAAGGGTCCTCCTCCTTTCAAACTCGGACCTGGGCATCTTCGGAACCGCCCAAGAGGCGTCCGTCCATGTTGACCAAGGCCCCCTCTCAAGCTCCAAGAACGGAGAGCGCGCACTCAGGCCCTTACCGGCAACTAGGTCCTCCGTGGTCAGTGGGCCGAAACTCGTCAGAACTTCAGTAGCGCCACCCACTGTCACTCCTAGTACAGCGACTCCTTGGGACCCTCCAAAAAGAAGCTGGTTGTCCTCTGGAAATGACCAAACAGAGTCCCAATCGTTCTTTTCAACAAGCAGCTTTCTTATCGGAATGCTGCTTTTCTCTCTTAGAACAGAATCAGGCACAATCAACCTTACCCTGCCACCTTCCTGAGATAGCTGAAGCGACCTCTCGATGAACAGCCTGTACAAGTTCACGTTTCCTTTGATTGCAGAGAACCTGGGCGTCCCATCCGAACCCTTGAATTGTCTAAGCTCCTTAGACAGATTCTTTCGCATGCTACTCCCGTCAGGGTGTCCTCTGAACCTGTCTTTGATTCTGAGCCAAGGAGGTCTTGTAACCATGAGTCTGGGGCGCTCATTCCAAGGCCACTCTCCTCGAAGGGGGTCGCAGCATCTGACATTGCTTTCAATGATCATCTCCGCCTCGTTGCTCCCGATCCTCCCCTCGTCTCCGTCTCCTTCCAGGTCTACTAAACCGAGGCGGGCTAGAACAATGACCATCCTCTTTCTAGTAGAGTTGACAGCAACCTCCGAAGAGTCCACCATTTGCATCCCCTCCAGGAGTCTAAGCGTGTCCTCCTTCCTCTTTGGTGAGGTAAATCCAGACATCCTCTCTGAATGAATCCTGAGTATACGCTCTGCAAACAGTCCTGCTCCTACGCAAGGATCTGCGAAGGGCAGTGGAATCCCAGACTCGGTCTGGTTTTCCACACTTCCTTCCTCGCCCGACGTCCCTTCTTCTGTGATGTTCTCATTGATCTCCTTAGCGAAGGCCCTGAAACTTGGAGGCAAAGCGGCAAGAGATAGTGTGGCCGGCGGCTCCTTCTTCCTACTGCCCCCATGGCACAACTCATCTTGCAGAATCGCGTCTACGAATCTTGCAGGAGTAGCGTAGACGCCCCTGGGGGAGCGGCCGTCACTCTCCGCTTCGAACCTAGCCAGAAGGTGATCAAGTACCGATCCTGGATTGCTGAGTAGTCCTGCTGGGAGGGTGGGCCAGCCGTTTGGAAGTGCTGCTGCTATTGGTTGTTTTTTCTTGGTCGCAAATAACCACGAATCGAGCCAGATCGATATCTGCTCCGTTCTATCTCGACACTCGTGATCGAGTCTCGCATACCACCCAGAAGTCTCGCTCGTCATGTGGTAGATTAGCGGATGCGCTCTTCTTCTTTCAATGGTTGTATTGGCATGGGGGAATCTGCTCATCCATCGATGACAAAAACATCCCTGTCAATCTCGATTATCTCCTTCCTATGCAGGAGCCAAGCTATGGATTCGTCGATATCCTCAGCACTAATTCCCGGCGACTCGAGCAGGTCGATTATGTCATTGAAGTGCAGACCCTCTCCTAGGCGATTCGAATCCTCTATGGCAATCAGAATCTTCTGACTGATGTAGGCTAGCATCAGGTCGTCTTCAGCCCCCAGTGAACCAAGGTCAACCAGAGGAGACGAGTCTTCTTCTTCCGACTCAATCCCGGAATCTTCTGGCTTCTTCGGTTCGAAAACATCGAACAGATTCTTCTGGTTCGGATCGCTCACCGAAGATACTCCAACCCCCTCTCTCCTCCTCTTCATCTGCTTGGCCAGATTCTCGATCCTGTGCAGGCGCTGCTCGAACCTGAGCTTCTCCCTGCCAAGATGAGACTCAAGGAGCTCCAACTCCTCCGATGCCCTCTCGTCGAGCCACTTCGAAAGATCCCAACTCGGATTCTGCCTCAGCATCGATTCCCAGAGAAGGGAAACCGATTCTGGGAGGGTCCTGACGTCAATCTTCTTCCCCCCTCTTCCTCCCTCGGGATTCCCGTCCATGACAGGCTTGACCTCTTGACCGTCTATCAATTATCTCCCAATACAACTCAGGATGAACTGGGGTTGGATTGATGAATGAAAAGCGACTGCCGGGTAACGATGAGCGCATACAGATTGACCCTCCTGCCCGGAGACGGGACGGGAAGAGAGGTTATCGAAGAGGTGAAGAGGGTGCTCTCTGTATTCCAGGAATCAGGCCTCTCCTCCTTCGAAATCACCGAGATTCCCTGCGGTGGCCAACACTTCCTGGAAACGGGGGAGGAGTGGCCTTCAGGATCTTTCGAGCATTGTCGGGACGAAACGGATGCTATCGTCGTAGGAGCGGTCGGTTGGCCGGGGGCGACTCTGCCCAATGGAGACGTGGCCGGGGGCCAGGTTCTTCTTGGACTAAGATCCGCACTTGGACTATATGCTAACGTAAGGCCGGTAAAACTCTACAAAGGAGTCAATCACAAGGTCCACGGTGCGTTCAGGGACATTTGGAATCACGAACTGGTGGATATGGTCATGGTGAGAGAAAACACCGAGGGGCTGTATCATGCGCTACTCAGACGATCAGCCATGGCGGCTCAGGGAGGGGAGAAGGACAACCGTCTGGAGATCGAGTCATTCCCAGGGCTAAATGGCCAGGTCGAGTGGGACGTAAGACCAATTTCGCGAAATGGAAGCGAGAGGGTGATAAGGTTCGCCTTTGACCTTGCCAAGAGAAGGGAGGCCAGGCTGGGGACCCCCCAGAAAGTCACTTGCGTCGACAAGAGCAATGTCACCAGGGGATGCAGGCTATTCAGGGAAGTATTCAGGGAGGTAGCCTCGGAGAACAGCGGCACAGAGACTAACGAGGCATACATTGACGCATTCTCAATGTGGCTAGTCCGGAATCCGGAGGAACTGGACGTCGTCGTCCTTCCAAACATGTTTGGAGACATCGCAACAGACCTGGCATCGGTCCTGCAAGGCGGGATGGGCATGGCAGCAAGCGCCAACATCGGTGACAATCACATGCTCTTCGAACCAGTTCACGGATCCAGTCCCAAATATGCAGGACAGAACAAGGTCAATCCCATCGCATCCATCTCCTCGGTCCAACTAATGTTCGACTCCCTCGGCTCCAGAAACGAAGACCAGGACATCTCTCAATGCGCAGACGTGCTAGAGAGCGCAATCTCAGACCACCTGTCCTCTGGGGGGCCGGTGACCTACGACCTCGGTGGCACAGCATCGACCAGTCAAGTCGGAGAAGCCATTGCCCAGAGGTGCCGGGAGATTCTGGTAGAACGATCATCCTAGATTCGACCTACTGAATCGGATATCACCGACAAGGCGTCTCTCAAGCCA
>CEOQ01012169.1_pt1 | contig 11034 bp, 11 predicted proteins | sample 361351 | NCBI WGS metagenome assembly CEOQ01 (sample SAMEA2619907, study PRJEB7988) | marine metagenome | biome: marine biome (ENVO:00000447); feature: deep chlorophyll maximum layer (ENVO:xxxxxxxx); material: "saline water (ENVO:00002010), including plankton (ENVO:xxxxxxxx)" | depth 60 m | reverse complement strand
TCCGTGCCGTTCTCCGATTTCAAAATCCACTTGATCATGAGCAGGCGTGACCTTTAGAGCCCCGGATCCCGATTCAATAGATACAGCATCATCGGCAATTATCGGAACTAGTCTGTCCGTAGTAGGTACCCGACAGAGTTTCCCAATCAGGTGTGAGTACCTCTCATCTTTCGAATTGACTGCTACTGCGATGTCAGCCGGGATAGTTTCGGGTCGCGTGGTTGCGATGATGATCGCATCACTCGTGTCTACTATTTCATACCTAATGTGCCAGAAGGACGTATCTTCGTCCTCATACTCGACTTCGATGTCAGAGATAGCTGAATGGCAACCGACGCACCAATTTATGAGACGTTCAGCCCGAAAGATAAGTCCATCTTCGTATAGATTCTTGAATGTGGTGCGTACAGATAATTCACGGTTGGCGTCCATCGTGAAGGCTTCACGCTCCCAGTCAGCGGAAGCCCCGAGTCGTTTATGTTGACTACTGATTTTGCTTCTACTTTCATTGACGAACTCCCAGGTTCGCTCCAAGAACACTTTTCTTCCAATATCGTGACGGGATAAACCCTCAGCTCTGAGTTGCCTCTCGATAATTGCATTCACGGCGATAGCCGCATGATCTACACCTGGCAACCACAGCGTGTCATGCTGAAGCATGCGATGCCACCGTGTGAGGGAGTCTTCAATAGTCGCTGTTAACGCATGACCGGTATGAAGTTCTCCGGTTAGATTAGGCGGCGGCATGATTATCGTGAATGGGTCATTCCCTTTGTTCTGTGGCGCGAACAAACCGTTATTTTCCCACCAGCTATATATTCTCCCCTCGACCGAAGCCGCGTCATAGGCAGTGGACATCTGTGATTCGTCTGAAAAGAAAGTGGATATTTTGCTCATGTTCTGTTTTGAAATGTATCAGGGTCCGTCTTGAATATATTGCGGCTTTATGCGCTTTATTAGTCTCTTGTTAGCAGCACCCACCGTCAAGCCTAGGACGCAAGACGCAAGAAACTTAATATCAATGCTAACGTTGCTAGTGACTCGATAAGCTTCGTTCGAGTATGAATCAAGCCGGAAGGAATTTCAAATGGTGCAAACTTTAGGAATAAATTATCCGGCAATAATTGTTAAGGATATGGAGGAGTCGCTCAAATTTTACGAGAGACTCGGTCTGAAACCTCTGTATGTTGAGCCGAATCGCGATGACCCGGAATCTATTGTCGCAGTTCTGTACACCGGAGGCGGTGACAGTTTTATTCAGCTAGTAGGTCCCAGGTCTCCTGGTTCGGTGAATATTTCAGAGGCTGCGCCCGGTGTAGGTTCGATGCAGTATTTATCATTCAATATATCGCTCGATCAGATGGACAATATGTGGGACGAAATGTCAAGGTCAGGAATTCAGGGCTCTGAGCAGATTAGCCGAGGCTTTGAACGATTGGTGTTTCTAGAGGATCCTAACGGGGTGCTGATTACCTTGACAGCTTGGGGTATTGAACCACCAACAGACTTGCCTCGTGCATTGATATTGCAGCGCGCGTCTAGTTTGCGCGAGCAGGAAGGGGCGGCTTTCATAGAAGATAATCACATTGAGGCCGCTATAGAGTCGATACGAAAAGATTTAGCTAGTGGGTGACAGCCGGCCCATAACTCATGGGATTGAAAAAACATTCACGTGTTTTGTTACATACGGTCGGAATCGAAAGTTCATAAACGTTTGACTATGTCTTCTGACGACAATTTTTGATAGAATTCACAGGTCTGCCGCACAAATTGACCATACGGTTCGGGCGATGTTAATTTTCGGGAGCCAAGATTAAGGAAAGAGGTTTTGGTTCTGATGGATTCTGAAACTGCACTTTATGTGAATTACCTGCCAGTTTTGCTTGGTGGGGTAGTAGGTTTCATTCTTATATTCACGGCCTTAATTGGATCTAGACTCCTTGCACCGTTTTCCAAAGAGCGACAGAAATTGACCACCTATGAGTGCGGGATGCTGCCGATACGGCGTGCATCTACCAACATAGGAATGCGCTTTTATCTTTATGTGATTCTCTTTATTGTTTTTGACGTGGAAGCTGTCTTTATCTTCCCGTGGGCGATGTCCTTTTTGGGTATTGGTGCTTTCGCTTATTGGACGATGGTTCTGTTCATCACGATATTGGCATTATCTCTCGGGTATGCCTGGAAGAAAGGAGCCCTCCAGTGGCGATAACACCAGCCGATCCTGCAGCTGTCCCAGCAGAGGCGCCGATAACTACGCCGGACCTCGTCCCGGACATACCAGTCATACCATCGGAACATCCGTTCGAGGCACCGTTACTGACTCCTTCTCAGCTTGTCCCAGGTAAAGCCTTGTATAAACAGGTGTTGCCTGGTGTTATTCAGGCTCCACTCGACCTGCTCTTGGGAGCCTCCCGGAAATCATCTTTGTGGCCGATGACGTTTGGTTTAGCTTGTTGCGCAATCGAGATGATTGCAACATATATGGCTCACTACGATCTCGATCGATTCGGTATCGTCCCTTGGCCATCCCCGCGGCAATCTGACGTAATGATTGTGGCTGGGACTGTAACCAAGAAAATGGCCCCAGCGGTGAAGCTTCTATACGAACAGATGCCTGGGCCAAAGTGGGTTATTTCGATGGGGGCCTGTGCAACTAATGGCGGTCCATATACGAGATACGATCGTGTGCTCCAAGGGGTTGATAAAGTCATTCCTGTGGATGTGTATGTTCCTGGATGCCCGCCACGACCGGAGGCCCTTCTCGATTCGTTCATTGCTTTGCAGGAGCTCATCATGGAAGAACGAGGGGTCCAAGGTAGATGACCAGCGAAAGCGAAGAGGAACAATTTAACGCTCAAGTGGGCGACCATGACCAGATATGGTCAATAATCGATAACGCCTTGCTGGGTATAGGTGTTACTCGTGAAGTGGGTTACATGGACGTAATCGTAAGCGTAGAAGCCGCAGAAGTTGTCGCGGCATGTGTTGCGCTCAGGGACGATGAAGAGTCGATGTTTGACTATCTGCGATCTATAACTGCTGTGGATAATATGGATGAAGGTATGGAGGTTGTGTACCATTTGTATTCAACTCACAAAAAGCATGACCTTACTCTCAAGGTATTCCTCAATAACGACTCTCTGGAAGTGCCTTCGGTAACCGAGGTATGGCCGGCTGCTAACTGGCTTGAACGGGAAACAGCTGAAATGTTTGGAATAAAGTTCCTCGGGCATCCTGACCCTCGTAACCTTCTCATGCCTGAAGAGATCACGGATTCGTTCCCTCTCCGCAAGGATCATCCACTTGCTGAGATCGAAGTTCTTCAAGGTGAAGGAATGGGATATTCGGGGGAGGATGCTTAAATGGTTGAAATAATGACCCAATCCAATGTTTCGGCTGGTGACTTTGAGACACAAGACCTTTTGCTCAATGTTGGACCACAGCACCCTTCAACTCATGGGGTATTTCGTATGGTTATGACTGTTGATGGGGAACTCGTTAAGGATGTCATACCATACATCGGATACCTGCATCGAGGAGCTGAAAAGCTCTGCGAAACTATGGATTTCCGGCAAGGTATTGGGTTCATGGACCGGACTGAATATCTAGCTGCGTTTAACGCGGAACTCTCGTATGTGATGGCCGTAGAGGCACTGGCAGATCTTGAAGTGCCTGAGCGAGCTCAGTGGATCAGAATGATCCTGATTGAGCTCAACCGATTATCGAGCCATTTTATGTTTATGGGGGCTTTTGGAGTTGATACAGGAGTATTTGGTACTCCGTTTATTTATGCGTGGCGTGAACGCGAGACACTCATAGATCTTTTCGAAGAGATCTCTGGTGACCGGATGATGTATGCATATTTCAGACCTGGTGGTGTCGCGTGGGATGTGCCCGTTAATTTTGTTGAACGGGTGAATGACGTTTTGCAGTCAGCCGAGCAAGGAATTTCTGATTTTGATAGCTTACTTACTGAAAACGAAATATTTGTCGCGAGGACCCACGGAGTGGGGGCGATAAGTGCCGAAAGAGCAATTGCATTAGGTATGAGTGGTCCGAGCTTGCGGGCATCCGGTGTTGATATGGATATTCGTAGAGACCAGCCGTACCTGAAATATGATCAACTGGATTGGGATGTTATTACCGGGGAATATGGTGATGTATTCGATCGTTACTATTGCAGACTTTTGGAAATGCGCGAGTCAGTAAAAATCATCCGACAGTGTCTCGACCACTTGAAGGCTGGACCGATACTTCCCGAAAAAATGCCGCGTATGCTCCGAACACCTCCAGGAGAGGTTTACGTTAGAACAGAGGCACCTCGAGGCGAATATGGGGTTTACATGGTCAGTCGTGGTGGAAACAGACCTCATCGACTCAAGGTGAGATCTTCCTGTCTTTCTAACCTACAGGCATTGACAGAGCTTACGGTCGGTCAATATGTGGCTGACGCGATTATCATTCTGGGTTCAATCGATATTGTGTTGAGCGAGGTGGACCGCTAATGAGCGTTGAATTATTCGGACTATCTTTGAATCCGTGGGCAGATGCAGCCATTAGGCTGCAGATCATAGTCGGTTTTATGACCGTCGTAGTCATGGGTCTCATTTATGCTGAACGTAAAGTACTCGCTCGATTCCACCAACGAATAGGACCGCAAAGGACTGGACCTAAGGGTACTTTGCAGTCGGTAGCCGACGCCGTGAAGTTGGTTGGGAAGGAAGATTTGCGACCAGCGGCCGCTGATCCTTGGACTTTTGAGCTTGCACCATATTTCGTGTTCATTCCCATTTTCTTAGGTTTTGTAATAGTGCCTTGGGTACAGGGATGGAACGTGAGGATACTCGAACTCGGAATTTTGTATTTTGTAGCGATTTCCTCCATAAGCATCGTTGGCTGGCTTATGGCCGGCTGGGGTTCTGATAATCGATACGCGATAATTGGTGCTCTTCGAGCGGCGGCGCAAGGAATTTCGTATGAACTTCCTCTCGTACTAGCATTGTTATCAGCAGCAATGATAGCGGGCTCATTCCAGCTTGATCGTATCGTTGAATTTCAGGACACAGTGCCTATCTTGGTCTGGCAACCACTAGGATTTTTTATATTTTTCGTTGCTGCCCTGGCAGAACTCAATAGAACGCCTTTTGATATACCAGTAGGCGAAAGCGAAATAGTCGGTGGCCCGTTTGTTGAATATTCAGGAATTCGATGGTCCATGTTTTTCCTTGCTGAATACGCAGGAATGTTAATCATGGCATTTGTCGGATCTTCGGTGTTTTTAGGAGGCTATGCGTGGCCTTTTGGTGAGGAGTTAGGACTGCCATTTCAGATATTGATTTCGGCGGCTAAAGGTGGGTTGTTTATTTTCCTCATATTCTGGGTGCGAGCTTCGGTACCGAGGCTTCGTATAGACCAACTTATGGGTTACTCCTGGAAAGTACTCCTGCCTTTCAGTTTTCTCCAAATTATGATTAATGGTCTAGTTCTGGTTTATGACCTGCCGCATGTAATATTGCTTGTTACCGGGGTTGCGCTCCTAGGCGCATTGTTCTGGGTTACTGATGGCATAGCCCGAAGACCTTTACAACCGCGTCGGAAGCTAGCGCGAGTGCTTGCAGTGCAAGAAAGCGAAGGGTGATAACTGATGATAGGTATAGCTAAGAGTATGGCGAGAACCTTTCAGGTGTTTCTACGCAGACCAGTGACTCGGAACTACCCTGACTACCACAAGCCTATTCCCGAGACTGATCGTGCATTTCCACTGCTACTTTGGGATACGGAGATAGACGAGCCATTCTGCACTGGATGCCACGCTTGCGAGAGAGCATGCCCAGTTGAGTGTATGACTGTCTTGATGAAAGATAATCCGAACCATAAGAGTCTCGATGGAACATCTTCCAGGCGAAAAATCATAGATAAATTCTGGATTGACTATGCGCGCTGTATGCGATGTAACATCTGTGTCGAAGTTTGTAACTTTGATGCGATTGCGATGAATAATACGTGGGAGGGTCATGAGACCTCTGTTTACGATCGTAAAGATTTAGTAATGGATCTACAGCAACTATTGTCTCAAAGCAGAGATGGCAATATCAACGAGTGGGTTCCAGTCTTAGGGCAAACTAATGAAGAAGTTAATGCGGAACCCGCCGCAACAGACGAACCGAAAAGTTCAGAGGGATAGATTGCATAATGTTTGATCGTCTCCCACTTCCGTCACAATTTGACCGCGTAATCATTACGGGTGGAATTGTAGTAGGGCTAATTGGTGTGCCGTTCGGAATTGCGATGGTCACCCTGGTGGTGCTCGGAATAATCACTGCTCCTGAGATGGTCTTTTTCGTTGCTGCACTGGTGATTTTGCTCGGCGCGGTGGGGTGTGTGTTACTCCCGAATATTGTGCATGCAGCTTTATCGCTTACTGCGACCCTCATTGGTGTTGCTGCTGTGTATTTGCTTTTGCTAAGTGAATTTTTAGCTTTAGTGCAGGTTCTTGTGTATGGTGGTGGAGTTGTATTGTTGCTGTTGTTTGGTCTTATGATGACCAATGCTCATGAGGACCCTATAGTTACAGACGGATCACAGAAGCCGATAGCACTGCTTTTAGGGTCTTTGCTTATAGGTACCTTCATCGCGCTTTTGATTTCTGCCCAGTGGGGAGACCCAGTAGCACAAATTGTACCTTTCGATGTGTTTGGTGAGAGGTTATTTCGGGAGTTTACCGTTCCGATTATCGTTGTAGCTGTGTTGCTCGATGTGGCGATAACTGGGGCCCTGATTAACGTTCAGGCACAAGAAGAGAGTCCACCTGAGGAGGTATTGGAATGATACCAATAGAATACTTCCTCGTTTTGTCGGCGATTTTGTTCGGGATTGGTCTCATTGGCGTACTATCGCGTCGGAGTGCGATCCTGATACTAATGTCTGTCGAACTCATGCTTGCCGCGGTATCGATTAATTTCATTGCATTTGCATCATATTTGGATTCAGATGCTTTCACTGGATTAATTTTCGCACTATTTGTGATCACCGTTGCGGCAGCCGAAGTGGGATTGGCGCTTGGGATTGTATTGAGGCTATTTAAGGAACGAAGGACTGCCAACGTTGATGAAGCAAGTTTGATGCGTTGGTAGAGCGTCCATAAATTTGGACGTTGAAGTGTTGTAGATTAGGAGAGTGGAAATGCCCGGAATGGAGCAGGCTTGGTTGCTGCCGGCGATACCGGTGGTATCGTTCCTCCTGATCAGCGCGGTCGGTAAAATCTTGCCTCGCCAAGGTGATTTCATTTCCGTGTTAGGGATGCTTGGCATCCTATTGGTGACGCTTTTTATAATTGGTGATTTCCAGGGACAATTTCACTCGAACGAGTTCCATCCTGACGGAGCGAATATATTTGCGTTCGACTGGGTGAGAATAGAGTCAGGTGATTTTCTCTTTTTAATTGAATTCTCAACATTTGTTGACGCCATCACAGTAGTTATGCTTATCGCAATCTCAATTGTTGGTTTGATGGTTGCGGTATATTCGATCGGCTACATGCATGGCGAGACTCGTTATGGCTGGTACTTTGCCGTATTGAGTTTGTTCGTTGCAGCGATGCTGCTTCTTGTGACTTCAGGATCTCTGGTGTGGATGTATCTTGCCTGGGAAGGTGTCGGCTTAGCGTCGTATCTGTTAATAGGTTTTTATTGGGAAAGACAGTCAGCTGCTGAGGCAGCGAAGAAAGCTTTCATTACAACTCGCATTGGTGACGTGGGGCTGCTAATTGGGATCATTCTTCTGTGGAAAGCAACAGGTAGCTTTGATATACAGACGATTATTGCGGCTGCCACCTCTGGTCAAATTGGTGAAACATATTTGACAGTGGCGATGATAGCGTTGTTTGGGGGCGCTGTAGGCAAAAGTGCACAGTTCCCGTTGCACGTTTGGCTTCCGGATGCAATGGAGGGACCTACTCCTGCTTCAGCTTTGATTCACGCAGCGACGATGGTTGTAGCTGGAGTTTATTTGGTCGCAAGGTTTTCGCCAGTATTCGAAGTAGTCACCGTGGCTCGCGACGTTGTTTTGTATACCGGTCTTTTGACTGCATTTCTAGCGGCAACGATGGGACTCGTCGCGTCTGACATCAAACGTGTTTTGGCATTTTCCACGGTCTCTCAATTAGGATTTATGTTTGTGGCGCTAGGTGTTGGTGCTGTTGGGGCTGCTATGTTCCATGTTCTGACCCATGCTTTTTTCAAAGCACTGTTATTTATGGGTTCTGGATCAGTGATTCATGCAACCGATCGACAAGAAGTCGAATATTTAGGTGGGCTCCGACGTAAGCAACCCATAACGGCACTTACTTTTGTCATTGGCTCACTGGCACTAGCCGGTATTCCTATCTTTGCAGGATTTTGGTCAAAAGATGAGATTCTGCATGCGGTATCAAGTTATTCAAGCCCGATTGTCTATGTGGTGCTGGCGGGTACTGCACTGCTAACAGCTATCTATACGACCCGATTGGTTCTCCTCACATTCTTTGGTGACCCACGAGATCGTGCCGCTCATGAGCACGCTCACGAGAGTCCGGGCTCTATGACAGGGCCACTTCTGATACTTGCTGTTTTCGCGACGTTAGCTGGGTTCTTCGTGTTTGACGGAATAGGTGAAGTGCTTGGTTTCTCAGGTGGGATCGGTGCGTTAGTGTACCTCCATCATCCTCATCATTTTGAAATCGATTGGGCTTTCGCGTCCGTCGCGACTGTTTCTTCTGTGTCAGGAATTGTGATTGGCTGGGTTTATTGGCATGGGTCGGCAGAAAGAGCTGTAAGAGCTCGGAATTGGTCTCCGGATCTTCACGCACTGTTAGTGAACCGATATTATCTTGACGACCTATATCAGGGAATTATTAATCGCGTGGTACTAGGTTTAGCTGGAATCGTTGCCTGGTTCGACAAGAAAATTGTGAATGAAGCCGGCGTTGATGGTGGTGCTCAATTCATTGGATATTTCGGATATAGGTTGAAATTTTTGCAAACTGGTCGCATTCCAAACTATGCGTTGGCGATTGCAGCTGGGATTTTGGTGCTTGGTGTGATGGTGTTGGCCAGAGCGTAGGAATTAAGAATATGGATGGAGCATGGGTGAGTAATGACCGAATCTGATGGATATATTCTGATCGCCTTGATGGTCTTGCCGCTTATAACAGCGGTCGGTCTGATGCTGGTTCCTTCGAAGGAACGTTCAGCAATCGTTGGGATCACAGCCATATCTTCCCTGGCATTATTCATCATGTCAGTGTATGTGTTCGCTGCGTACTCGTTCGAGGGTGACACGTATCAAGGGGTACTAAGTTATCCATGGATTGAAAATGTTGGTCTGCTTGGTGATGCTGGTATATCGCTCAAGGTCGGTATTGATGGAGTTACCGCGTCACTAGTCTTGCTTACTGGGATAGTCGTGATGCCCGGCACTTGGGTTTCCTGGAAAATACAGCATAGGCTTAAGGACTTCTTTGTGTTGTTTTACATACTTACAGCCGGGGTGTTCGGTGTGTTTGTGTTAATGGACCTTTTCTTCTGGTTCCTAGCTTATGAGACCGCTTTATTGCCGATGTACCTCCTTATCGCTGTGTGGGGCTCTACCCGCAAAGAATACGGTGCGATGAAACTAATGATGATGCTTATGGCAGGATCAATTCCCATCTTCGCTGCTATCTTTGCTGTGTTTGCGGAAGTTGGTCTTGGAACATTCGATATGGAGATACTTCTGAGTGCCTCCAAAGACGAAGATTTCCAGAAAATATTTTTCCCATTAGTGGTGATAGGTTGTGGAACTCTAGGCGCCATGTTCCCGTTCCATTCTTGGTCACCCGATGGTCACGCTGCGGCACCTACAGCGGTGTCCATGGTCCATGCCGGGGTTTTAATGAAAGTTGGTGCATTTGGGATTGTCCGGATCGGCGCACAAATGATGCCAGAAGGGGCGATCTATTGGGGACCAGCATTGGTGGCATTAGGTATTACTGCAGCTCTCTATGGAGCTATCTCGGCCCTTCGTCAAACGGACATGAAACTACTTATGGGATTCTCATCAGTTTCCCATATGGGTTATGTCTTCGTTGGCTTAGGAACTATGAACGTTATTGGTATGACGGGAGCTGTGCTGCAGATGACCGCACATGGACTTATGACAGCATTGTTCTTCTTGCTGATAGGGGCAATGTACGACCAGTCACATAACCGAGATCTTCCTAACTTCAGTGGACTTGCTAAGCAAATGCCAATTTGGTCTGTATTCTTTGTGTTCGCGGCTTTGGCTTCGCTAGGCTTGCCTGGTCTATCAGGATTCATTGCAGAAGTTCATATTTTCATAGGCGCCTTCCGGTCATACCCGATCGTGGGTGGGCTTGCAGTACTAACAGCAGCAATAACGACTACATATTTGATGCGCGCCCTTGCTCAATCATTTTTTGGCGAGGCCAATCCCAAGTGGAATTCTCTGAAAGAAATGACATGGATCGAGCGTTCGGGTGCGGCAGTACTTGCAGCATCAATATTGTTACTTGGCCTGTGGCCATCACCTTGGATTGACCGTATTGCCGGTTCGTTAAGTCAGATACCTGGGCTTACGTTGTAGAGTTGGAGGACTAGTGTGACAGACCTATCAGGCCAGCTTCTCGATTTCGATTACTCTCTTGTGCTACCTGAAATAATTGCGGTTTTATTCGCAATGATTGTGGTAGGTGCTGATGCCTTCAAGGTTCAACTAAAACTTCCATCACAGATTGCTTTAGCGCTAACAATTGTTGGAATTGTTTGTGCTCTGGTCGCCAGTTTAACTATCGGATTGAATCACGACGGAAACTTTGCTGGACTCATAATTCTCGATTCATTCACGACTTTCTTCCGAGTGTTGTTCTACGGCGTAACTCTGACCATCGTTTTGGGCTCACATGAATATATTTCTAAGTATGTGTCTCACATTGGAGAATTTTATGGACTTTTAATTCTTGCCACATTAGGTGCCGTCCTTATGGCGTCGGCAGGA
>CEOQ01030326.1_pt1 | contig 11040 bp, 12 predicted proteins | sample 361351 | NCBI WGS metagenome assembly CEOQ01 (sample SAMEA2619907, study PRJEB7988) | marine metagenome | biome: marine biome (ENVO:00000447); feature: deep chlorophyll maximum layer (ENVO:xxxxxxxx); material: "saline water (ENVO:00002010), including plankton (ENVO:xxxxxxxx)" | depth 60 m | reverse complement strand
AATTTGATTTAATTTATTTTTTTCTGCAATTTTTTTTCCAATTTCTAAACTTCCTTTTGCAAAGTTAGAGTTTTCAAAATATCCAGCTGGACCATTCCACAAAACTGTTTTACTAGTTTCAATTATATTGTTAATTTTTTTTATTGTTCTTGGGCCAATATCTAAAATTAAATCATCATTTGTAATTTCATTAAGTTCTTTAATTTTTGGGATATCATCCATATTTTTACCAATCACAACATCTTCAGGAAAAATAATTGAGCAGGAGTTATTTTTAGAAGATTCAAAAATATCATTAATAATCGAATCACAATTATCTTCTTTAATTGATTTTCCAATAGTATAACCTTTGAAACTAAGAATATTATTTGCCATTCCGCCAACAATTATTAAGTTATCAAATTTTGGAATTAAATTCTTAATAACACCAATTTTTGTAGATATTTTAGATCCACCTATAATACAAGTTATAGGTTTTTTTATCTCTGTTGTTAATCTTTTTAAAGCATTTATTTCGGATTCTAATTGTATTCCACCATATGAAGGTAGGAATTTTGTAATTTTACATACGGAAGCATGAGTTCTATGGGAACAAGAAAAGGCATCATTTACAAACAAATCTCCAAGGCTTGCTAAATGTTTAGAAAAATTTGTATCATTTTTTTCTTCCTCTTCATAAAATCTTATATTTTCTAAAAAAGCAATTTCATATTCAGAATTTATAAACAAATTATCTTTTTTTAGTTTAAATATATTTTGTGATATTAGTTTTATTTTTTTATTTAGTTTTTTTTTTAAATTTTCATAAATTGGTTTTATAGACAAATTTTTATCCCATTTTCCTTTTGGTCTCCCAACATGTGAAATAACTATAATTTTTGATTTTTTTTCTAGTAAATAATTAAATATAGGCAAGATCTTATTAATTCTTGTTTCATCAGTTATTACTCCATTTTTGATAGGGACATTTAAATCTAATCTTAATAAAACTCTTTTTTCGTTAAGAGCCTCATGATCTTTAATATAATTCATTAAGAATTTTTGTGAAGATATTCTGCTATATCACACATTCTATTAGAAAAGCCCCATTCATTATCATACCAAGCAGAAATTTTACCCATATTTTTTCCTACTACATTGGTAAGAGATGCATCCACAATTGATGAGGCCGAGTTATGATTAAAATCAATTGAGACTAGTTTTTCACTAGTTATTTCGACAACTTTTTTCTTTTGTTTTTCAATAAACATTTTAAATGCAGAATTAATTTTTTCAATGGTTAGGTCTTTTTTTGTACAAAAAACCAACTCAACTAAAGATACGTTTGGTGTTGGTATTCTCATTGCTACTCCTTCTAGCTTACCTTTTAGGGAAGGAATTATTTCTCCTATTGTCTTTGATGCACCTGTAGAAGTTGGAACTATTGATTGACTTGCGGATCTCGCTCTTCTTGGATCTTTGTGTGAATTATCCAAAATTCTTTGATCACTTGTAAAAGCATGTATTGTAGTCATAAAACCTTTTTCAATTTGAAAATTTTCATTTAAAACGTAAGCTACAGGCGCAAGACAGTTGGTAGTACATGAAGCAGCAGAGATTATACTGTCTTCTTTTTTTATTTTTGCTTCATTAACTCCAAATACTATAGTTTTATCTGCTCCTTTACATGGAGCTGAAACTATAACTTTTTTTGCACCATTTTTTAAATGAGGCAATAATTTTTCTTTAGAGTTAAATTTGCCAGTACATTCAAAAACGTAATCAACACCAAATTTTTTCCAATTGATTTTATTAAGGTCTGTCTCTTGGCCAAAAGTAATTTTATTGTTGTTAATTATTAAATGATTTTCATCAAATTTAATTTCAGCATCAAATTTTCCATGTATTGAATCATATTTTAAAAGATTTGAACAAGTTTCTGAATTTGTTCTATTGTTTATATGTTTAATTTCAATGTTTGTATATTTATTCTCTACAATAGATCTAACGATCATTCGGCCAATTCTACCCATTCCATTAATTCCAATTTTTATTTTCATAATATTTGCTTAATCTTTTTTGTTATACTTTCTATATTTAATTCAAAATTATCGTATATCTCTTTATATGGTGCACTTTTTCCAAAACTGTTTATTCCAAAATTTAATCCTTGTTGACCAGTATATTTTTTCCAAAAATCAGTTTCTGATGCTTCAATTGATACAATTATATCAGTCTCGCCTAAAATTTTTCTTCGATAATGTTCTTTTTTTTGGTCAAATAATTCTTGGCAAGGCATTGAAATAACTTTTGAGTAAATATTTTCTGTGGCCAATTTATGACTAATCTTACATGCCAAGCTTGTTTCTGAGCCAGATGTTAATATTGTTAATTTTATTTTATCATTAGTTCTTAAAATTTCGTAAGCACCATCTGAGGAAAGATTTTTAGAACTATATTTTTTTCTAACGGGATCAATTTTTTGTCTGGTTAATGCAATTACACTTGGTGTATTTCTATTTTTGAGCGCTAACTGCCAACATTCAAAAGTTTCAATCATATCAGCAGGTCTAAATACATTTAAATTTGGAATAGATCGTAAACTAGTTAACTGTTCAATAGGTTGGTGTGTTGGCCCATCTTCTCCAAGACCAATAGAGTCATGAGTAAGAACATATATTATCCCTAATTTCATCATAGCAGCAAGTCTGATGGACGGTTTGCAATAATCACTAAAAATTAAAAATGTTCCTCCATAAGGAATTAATCCACTGTGTAATGATATTCCATTCATTACACCGCACATAGCATGCTCTCTTACACCATAATGAATATAGTTTCCTGAAAAATTTCCTGGTTTTAAAATTTTGTGTTTTTTTGTTTTTGTATTATTTGAACCAGCAAGATCCGCAGATCCGCCAATAATATTTGGTATCTTGGATACAATTTCTAAAAATTTTTCAGAACATTTTCTTGTTGCTATTGGATCTAAAGATTTTAAATAATCTTGTTTGTTTTTTTCTACAAGAGAATTAAATGGCTCTCTTAATAAATCATTTTTAATCGAAACAAATTTATATAGTTGTTTCTGATTATTTTTTTCATCAAGTTTAGCTTTTTTAGATGCTTTATCTCCTATAGCCCTCCATTCATTAAGTATATTGTCAGGTATTACAAAAGGTTCACTTTTCCATTTTAATTTTTTTTTAACTAATTTAATTTCTTCTTCTCCCAATGGACTTCCATGACAAGAAGCTTTTCCACCTTTATTTGGTGATCCATATCCAATTGTTGTTTTACAAGAAATGGCAGTTGGTTTTTTTGAATTTTGTGCTTTTTTTAAAGCTCTAAATATTCCTTTCTCATTGTGACCATTTATTTCTAAAAAATCCCACCCATAACTATTAAATCTTTTTTTGTGATCATCTGATACTGCTAAATTAGTTGGCCCATCTATAGAAATAGAATTGTTATCAAATAATAAAATAAGATTTTTTAATTTTAAATGACCAGCAAGACTTAATGCTTCATGACTGATTCCTTCCATCAAACATCCATCACCAGCTAAAACGTAAGTTTTATGATTAATTAATTTTTTTCCGAATTTGTTTTTTAGAATTTCTTCAGCTAAAGCGAAACCAACCGCATTTGATATGCCTTGTCCCAAAGGACCAGTTGTAGTCTCAATTCCTGTATTAGGATGATACTCTGGATGTCCTGCACATATAGAGTTAAGCTGTCTAAAATTTTTAATATCTTTTATAGTAATGCTTTTGTATCCAGTTAGATACAGTAAGGAATATAATAACATTGATCCATGTCCAGCCGATAAAACAAATCTATCTCTGTTAATCCAGTTTGGTTTTTTTGGATTAAATCTTAGAAAATGTTTAAAAAGAATTGTGGCCACGTCCGCCATACCCATAGGCATACCTGGATGGCCTGAATTTGCTTTTTGAACGGCATCTATAGATAAAAATCTAATTGCGTTAGCCAATTCTTTGTTAATATTATTCAAATTTAGACCTATGTAGACTCTGATAGTACAATTTAATAATATAGTTATATATATGAAAACTTTTCAGGAAAAAGAAAAAAAACTTTATGAGTTATTAAATAAACTGAATAGTTTTGATGCTTCAGAAATTGGAAATAAAGGAAAATTAGAAATAGAGAATCTTAAGATTCACAAAAATCAATTAGAAATTGAAAAGAACGTCCTGGAGGAAAAATATCAATCTTTAGTTCAGGAATTAGAGAATGCTCAAAATAAAATCGAGGAACTTGAAAATAATAAAAAAAAAGACCAACAAAAACAAATTGAGTTTAACCAAAAAATTGATGAATTAAACCAGGAGACAGAGTATTTAATAGAAGAAATAGATAAATGGCAAATGTAAATATAAAATTTAATGGTAAGGATTTTTTACTTTCCTGCGAAGACGGACAGGAAGAGCACTTGGATGAGTTATCGCAAAACTTGAGTAAAAGATTCAATCAACTTAAATCTAAACTTGGAAATTTAGGAGAAAACAAGCTGTTGTTAATTACATCTATAACTTTAATGGATGAGTATTTTGAAACAAAAAAGAAAATCGAAGAAAAAAAAGATGAAATAGAGCAATTGAAAACAAAATTTAAAGAACTTAAATCATTGGTTTATAGTTATAAAGAGCAAAAGGATAGTGAAATAAATGTATTACAAAAAGAACTAGATCAATTTAAAAATGAATTAGAAAATTTAAATAATGGTTATGAAAAAATTATAGATGATGCGTCTAGTCAAATTGAACAATTTATAAACAAAAATAATTTTTCATAACAGAAAAAAGAATATTTTTTGAAAAAAATTTTAAGAAAAAAATTATTAAACATTAGGAAAAAAAATTACTTAGATATAAGTACAGAACAAATTATAAATATTTTTGAATTAATTAAAATTAAATATAATAAGATTAAAATAATTGGCGGATATATTCCAATCAATTATGAATATAATTGTTTAGGTTTATTAAAATTTTTAGAGGCAAAGAATTATATTATTAGCCTCCCAATAGTTGAAAATAATTTTAAAATGAATTTTTATAAATATTCATTTAAAAATCCTCTAAAAGTAAATAAGCTTGGAATACCAGAACCGTTTAAACTTACAAAGATAGTAGTCCCTGATTTAATTTTTGTTCCACTGGTTGGATATGATAATAGTTTAAATAGAATTGGTTATGGAGGAGGATTTTATGATAGATATTTTGAAAAAAATTTAAAGTTTAAGAAAATAGTTAAAATTGGACTTGCCTTTTCTTTTCAAAAATTTAAAAAACTTCCGATTAACAAATTTGATAAGAAACTTGATAGAATAATAACTGAAAAAAAATTAGAACATGAGAATATTATTTTTAGGTGATGTGGTTGGTCCAACAGGATGTAATGCTATTAGGAAAAATTTACAAAAAATTATAAAAGAAGAGAATATCGATTTTACTATTGTAAATGGAGAAAATGCTGCAGATGAAGGTGTTGGTATAACACAAAATATTGTCGAAGAGTTTTTATCTTATGGTGTGGATGTAATTACTAGTGGAAATCATATTTGGGATCAAAAAGAAACTTATGAGCTAATAACAAAAGAACCAAGATTACTAAGACCTTTAAATATGTACAATAATTTACCAGGTAACGGTTTTACAATTTTAAATTCAAAAACAAGTTTAAAAGTTGGAGTCCTAAACCTAATGGGAAATGTTTTTATGAAAAAATGTGATGATTTATTTGAAACTTTGAAAAAATTCTTAGAAAATAAATCATTAAAAAAAGATTATGATTGTTTAGTTGTTGATATTCACGGTGAAATTACAAGTGAAAAAATGGCAGTGGGTCATTTTTTGGATGGTAAAGCTTCACTAGTAGTTGGAACACATACACATGTTCCCACAAATGATGCGAGAATATTATCAAAAGGAACTGCTTATATGACGGATGCAGGAATGTGTGGCGATTATGATTCTGTTATTGGTATGGATAAAAATAATTCTATAAACAGATTTCTTAAAGAAGAGTCAAAAAAACATTTTCCTTCGAAAGGAGAGTCATCGATTTGTGGAGCGATTGTTGATGTATGTAAAGAAACTGGTTTAGCCTTAAATATTAAGAATTTTATAATGGGCGGAGTATTAAACAATAAAATATAAAATTATGGCAGGTCATTCTCATTGGGCAGGAATAAAACATAAAAAAGGAAGAGCTGACAAGATTAGATCAAAGATATTCTCAAAACTTTCTCGAGAGATTACTGTTGCTGCAAAACTAGGCGACAAAAACCCAGAAATGAATCCAAGACTTAGGGCAGCCATTCAATCAGCGAGAGCAGCAAATATGCCCAAAAATAATATTGATAGGGCTATAGATAAATCAGAATTGGGTGACCAATCAAACTTTGAAAGTATTAGATATGAAGGTTTTGGACCAAAAAATATAGCTGTCATAGTAGATACATTAACAGATAATAAAAATAGAACAGCATCATCTATAAGAACTTTATTCCAAAAAAATGGTGGAAGTTTAGGAACTCAAGGTTCTTCATCTCACAATTTTAAACAAACCGGACTAATTAAAATTAATTATAACCTTATATCTGAAGAGAAAGTTTTCGACATGGCATTAAATGCAGGAGCTGAAGATTGCATTTCATATCATGGTGATTTTCATGAAATTCATTGTGAGAAAGAAAATGTATATAAAGTAAAAAAGACACTAGAAAGTGAAATAGACTCATTTATATCCACAGGAATTGAATGGGTACCTATAATTTTTATAGAGGTTAACAATAATGAAAAAAATGACATTATAAACTTTTTAGAAACTCTTGAAGATAATGATGATGTTCAAAATGTTTATAGTAATGTTAAATTTAAAGATTAAATGTTTATTATTGGGATAGATCCAGGAATATCGGGAGCAATTTGCTTCTTTGAAGATGGAAAAATAGTTGATGTAATTGAAATGCCATCGATGGCAGAAGGAAAAAAAAATAAAAAACAAGTCAATGGAAATCAAATTTTTAATGAAATAAAATCTCGCTTAACCGGCATTAATGAAGAAGATATATGCGTAGTTGTTGAACACGTGACTGCGATGCCAGGCCAAGGCGTAACTAGTATGTTCAATTTTGGTCAATCTTTTGGGGTAATTAAAGGCATTTGTTCAGCTATGAAGCTGCCCATACATTTTGTTAGACCAACAAAATGGAAGAAATATTTTAACTTAATAAACACAACAAAAGATGCGAGCAGATCACGAGCAATTGAAATATTTCCCAAAGTTTCAGATAAACTTAAAAGAAAAAAAGACTGTAATAAAGCCGATGCAATATTAATAGCTAGCTACTATTACAATACATATAAATCTGAATAAATTGTACTTTTTTGAGTCATATTCATGACACATTTTAGTGTGAGAAAAGCTTGATGGAAGCGGATATAGCAACTCAAGCTGTCGGATTGACTTCAAGTTCAGACTTCTCGATTATTAATCTTTTTATTAGAGCAGATATAATTGTAAAATTAGTAATTATAATGCTTATAGCTGCTTCTATATATTCTTGGGCAATTATCTTTGAAAAACTTAGGATGTTTAAAAAAATAAATCAATCAACATTAGAATTTGAAGAAAAATTTTGGAGATCTAAATCTGCTGAAACTTTTTATAATAATTTACCATCAGAAATGGATGATCCAATGACCATGGTATTTAAAGACTCAATGCAAACAGTTTTGAAATCTAGATCAAAATCGAATTTAAATGAAAGATTAACAAATATTATGGGAACAAATATTGAAAAACAAATGTCTTTGATAGAAAAAAATTTTACTTTTCTTGCAACTGTTGGAGCAACAGCGCCATTTATTGGTTTGTTTGGTACAGTATGGGGGATAATGAATTCATTTCAGTCAATAGCAATTTCAAGAAATACAAGTTTAGCTATTGTTGCACCAGGTATAGCCGAAGCACTGTTTGCTACTGCATTAGGATTACTTGCTGCAATTCCTGCTGTTGTTGCGTACAATAAATTTAATAGTGATGCTAGAAAATACTCCAATAGGTTAGAAGATTTTTCAAAAAGATTTATAGCGATAATTTAAAATGGCTTTTAAACTTAGTCGATCATCTAGAGAACCTATGAGCGAGATCAATGTAACACCATTTGTAGATGTTATGCTGGTTCTATTGATAATATTTATGGTTACAGCCCCACTTTTAACAGTTGGAGTGCAAGTAGATCTTCCAGAAACTTCAGCAGACTCGTTACCTGAGGAACAAGAACCTTTAACATTAACAATTAACTCAAAAGGAGAAATTTTTATTCAGGAATCAAAAATAGATTTTGATAGTTTGACAGCAAAAATTTTAGCAGTTTCTAAAAATAGAACTGATACCAGAATATATGTAAGAGGCGATAAAGCCATTAACTATGGCAGAGTACTTGAAATTATGGGAGTATTATCTGGATCTGGATTTACAAAGGTAGCATTGATATCTGAACCATATAAAGACAGATAGCAAAATGCCTCAAAATTTACTTTTATCATTTTTCTTTCATATATCTGTAATTTTCATTGCAGTTTTAACCTTACCTTTTGTTGCTAAAAAGCCGATTGATATTCCTCCATTGGTTTCTATTGAGCTAATTCAGATAACTGATAAAACAAATATTCCTTTTGCACCAAAAGCTCAAAAAATAATTGAAAAAGTCAAAAAAAAGAAAGAAAAACTAGTTTCTGAACAGGCTCCACCAAAAAAAGTTAAAAAGGAAAAACCAGATTCTATCCCTTTGCCCAATCAGGAAGTTGATAAAATTAAAAAAATAGAAAAAGATAAACAAAACCCCAAAATAGAAGATAATGAAGTCAAACAAGTATCAGAATTTGAAAAAAAAGATTTGTTTGATCCAAATAATATTGCTGCATTAATTGATAAATCAAAAGAAAACTTTGCAAAAACTAATTTAAAAAAAGATGAAATTACTCAGTTCCAAGATGAATCTATGAAATTATCAGGTTTAACTTTGAATGAAGAGGACGCTCTTAAGGCACAAATTTTTGGTTGCTGGAGCATACCTTTAGGTTTACCTTATAATGAGAATTTATTAGTAAGAATTAAATTAAAACTTAAACCAGATGGTACAGTGATAAAATCAGAAATATTAGACCATGCCAGGATGAATAAACCAGGACAGGGATTTTATAAGGTCTTAGCTGAAAGTGCACTAAGAGCCGTACGTTTATGCCAACCTCTTAGAGTGCCGACAACGGGATATGAAAAATGGAAAGATCTACAATTGAATTTTGATGCAAGGGAAATGTTGGAAGGATAATGAATAAAATAAAATTAATAATTTTTATAATATTTATATTTTTTCCATCAAATCTTTATGCTTTGATTGAAGTTGATATTACCAGAGGAAACCTAAATCCTTTGCCAATAGCTGTATCACCACTTTCTTCAGATGAAAATACAAATAAGGTTTTGGAAAAAGAAATTAGAGTTAATGAAATTGGAAATGAAATATCTTTAGTTATTGAAAATAATTTAAAAGCAACTGGATTATTTAATCCTTTAGATAAGAAAGCTTTTTTACAAAATCCAGATGTTGCTCATTTAAAACCAAGGTTTGAGGATTGGTCTTTAATTAAAGCTCAAGCTTTAATTACAGGAAAAGTAGAGTTTAAAGATGAAAAGGTAAGAGTAGAATTTAGATTATGGGATGTGTTAGCTGCTAAAGAAATGTTAGCTTTAGCTTTTACAACTGTTCCAAATAATTGGAGAAGAATTGGACATATAATTTCTGATAAAATTTATGAAAGATTGACAGGTGAAAAAGGATATTTTGATACTAGAATAATTTATGTTTCTGAGGCAGGTCCTAAAACAAAGAGAATAAAAAAACTTGCAATCATGGATCAAGATGGGTTTAACACAAAATATTTAACCTTAGGAAATGAACTTGTTTTAACTCCAAGATTTAATCCAACTAATCAGATGGTTACTTATCTCTCATATTTTAAAAACCTTCCAAGAGTTTATTTGCTTGATATTGAAACTGGAATACAGGAAGTGGTAGGAGATTTTCCTGGAATGACTTTTGCCCCAAGATTTTCACCAGATGGAAAAAAAATAATTATGAGTTTTGCTAAAGATGGAAATTCAGATATTTATACAATGAATTTAGAAAATAGAATGGTTGAGAGAATAACAAATCATCCATCGATTGATACTTCGCCATCTTACTCCCCAAATGGAAAATTTATAACTTTTAATTCTGACAGAAGTGGTTATCAACAAATTTATGTGATGAAAAGTGATGGCTCTAATGTAAAAAGAGTTTCTTTTGGAAATGGTTTATATGGAACGCCGGTTTGGTCTCCACGTGGTGATTTGATTGCATTTACAAAACTTCATAAAGGAAAATTTTATATTGGTGTCATGAGAATCGATGGAACTGGAGAAAGACTTTTAACGGAAAATTATTATCAAGAAGCTCCATCATGGTCGCCAAATGGCAGGGTATTAATTTTTTACAGAGAGACTAAAACAAATAGTGACGGAGAAGGTTTTTCTGCAAAATTATGGTCTATTGATCTTACAGGATATAATGAGAGACAAGTTATCACAGAAACTGATGCTTCTGACCCATCCTGGTCTTCGTTATTGACTAATTAGTTATAATTAGTTAAACTTTTCAATAATTAATGTTGATTTCTTATCTTGAAAGATTTAACAAGTTGTGGAATTAATACTTTAATTTATTTAAATTAAAAGAATTTAAGGAGCAGTATGATATTTAAAGGGTCAACTTACAATTTAATTTTAGCATCAATTTTTGCGTTTTTATTGTCAGCTTGCGCACAACAACAAGCAACAAAAACATTCGATTCACAAATCCAAGATGATGTTTATACAGGAACAGACACTGTAGAATATTTAGCAGACGGTGTTCCTGATAGAGTGTTCTTTGCTACAAACGAGTCAGTTTTAACTACTGCTTCAAGAGACACATTAAGAAAA
>CEOQ01043676.1_pt1 | contig 11045 bp, 9 predicted proteins | sample 361351 | NCBI WGS metagenome assembly CEOQ01 (sample SAMEA2619907, study PRJEB7988) | marine metagenome | biome: marine biome (ENVO:00000447); feature: deep chlorophyll maximum layer (ENVO:xxxxxxxx); material: "saline water (ENVO:00002010), including plankton (ENVO:xxxxxxxx)" | depth 60 m | reverse complement strand
AAAGGAGACGAGGTAATAAATACAGATCAAGAGCATGGAGGTGGATTTGCAGCTTGGAGACAACTAGCCAAAAGAAAAGGAATTGTATATAAACAAGCCGTAATGCCAGTACCGGCTAATGATAAACAAGAAATTATTGATTCAATATTAAGTCAGGTAACAAAAAACACTAAAGTGATAGCAATACCTCATGTTATTTCTGTTTACGGTACAGTAATGCCTATAAAAGAAATTTGTGACTTTGCCAGATCCAAAGAAATTTTTACAGTAATAGATGGTGCTCAGGCAGTAGGTCAAATAGATGTTGACCTCAAAGGTTTAAATTGTGATGCTTACTACTCAAGTCTTCATAAATGGTTACTTTCTCCTCCTGGTAGTGGTATTTTATATTTAGATGAGAAAATTTCAGGTGATATTTGGCCGACACTTTCTAGCTATAATTGGGATAATAAAGAAGACAAAGGATTTAGTCTTCAGCAGTCAGGGACTGGAAATCCATCTTTAAGAGTAGGATTAGAGGCTTCAATAGACTTTTTTAATATGATTGGTAAAGATAAATGGCTTGGAAGAGTTAAAGAGTTGGGTAAGTATCTTAGAGACGGTTTAAAAGAATTAGATAATGTACAGATAGTATCATCTCATAATGAAGAATTATGTGCTGGTTTAACAACATACAAAGTGGAAGGATCAACAGGTCCCGAGTTACAAAAGACACTATGGGATAGAGAAAGATTACAACCAAGATCAGTTGGAAAAGAATTAATGAGGCACTCAGTACATATTTATAATCAAAAATCAGAAATAGACAGAACTTTTGAGGTAATAAGGTCTTTATCATGAGTGAAATAATTGATTTTTTTGCTGATGTTCCATTAGTATTCAGGACATCTATTCTCTTAGGAGGTATAGTCTTATTTTGGGCCCTAGAAGGAATAATACCATTATATTCATTTAATTATAAAAAAGGCAGACATGCTTTTCTAAACTTGCTGTTTACTACAACTACTGCTATTATTGGCTTTGGTTTTGCTTTTTTATTACTAATATCTACAGAAATCGTTAATGCATATCAGGTTGGAGTAATTCATTTTTTTAAGCTTCCTTTAGTTTTAGAGGTTATAATTTCCTTATTAATACTAGATCTTATTGGGGCATATCTAGTACATTTTATTGAGCATAAAATTCCTTGGATGTGGAAATTTCATGTTATTCATCATACTGATAAAAATGTTGATGTGACAACAGGACTAAGACATCATCCGGGTGAGACAGTTTTTAGGATTTTATTTACAATTCTTGGTGTTTATGTTTCAGGAGCTTCAATCGGAATGGTTATGTTATATCAGAGCTTATCAGTATTGTTTGCACATATTACTCACGCTAATATTAGTTTGCCTAAAAATTTTGATAGAATAATGTCTTATTTGATTGTTACACCTAATATGCATAAAGTGCATCATCACTATAAACTTCCCCTAACCGATTCTAATTATGGAAATATATTTTCAGTTTGGGATAGGATTTTTGGTACTTATTCTTATGTTGACGACTCTAAATCATTAGTCTATGGGATAGACACACATATAAATGATAAGAAAATAGATTCATTTTCTGATTTACTACTTATACCATTTAAAAAAATGAAGAAAACTAACCAATCAAAGTTTTCATAGATATGAGTTTAGCAATTCCTTCACCAAAAATATCTCTTGAAAATATTAAACATTACATTGTTAAGACACCATTAACATACTCTGAGAGATTATCAAACGAGATAAATTCAAATATTTTCTTAAAACTAGAAAACCTTCAAAAAACAGGATCATTTAAGGCAAGAGGGGCTCTAAACAAGATACTAAATATCAATAATTCAAAGGATGTAGTAGCGGCATCTTCTGGAAATCATGGTGCTGCAGTTTCATATGCTTTATCTAAAAAAAATATGAATGGAACGATTTACGTGCCTGAAAATGTTAAAAAATCAAAAGTTAAAAACATTGAATCTTATGGGTCAAAAGTAGTAAAATTTGGAGATGATTGTCTCGATGCAGAAAATGAGGCTATTAGAGTATCCAAAGAAAACAATCTAACATTTGTTTCTCCGTATAATGACCTTGATATAGTCTCAGGCCAAGGTACAATAGCTGTAGAAATATTAAATGATAATAATGAAATTGATGTTGTATTTATTACTGTAGGTGGTGGTGGTTTAATATCAGGAGTTGGATCATATTTAAAATCTATTAATCCAAGTATAAAAGTTATTGGTTGCTCACCTGTCAACTCATCTATTATGATAAATTCTATAAAAAAAGGGAAAATAATTAATACTGAATCAAAAGATACTCTTTCCGATGGATCTGCAGGTGGAGTAGAAGAAGGTTCAATTACTTTTGATATTTGTAAAGAATTAATTGATGATTATTGTCTAGTTTCTGAAGATGAGATATCATTACAGATAAAAAACTCATTGAATATTGATAAAATGCTTATAGAAGGATCTGCAGCTGTAGCTATAGCTTCAGCAATAAAGATGAAATCTCAATTAGTTGATAAAAATGTAGTAATTGTAATTTGTGGTGGAAATATTGGTTCAGATACTCTAAAAAAAATATTATGAATTCTAAATTTTATACAAAAGAGCAAATTTTAAAATCTCTTGAAAATATAGATTTGTTAGAATCTATTGAGAAGGGTTTTGTTGAATACTCTAGAGGTAACTCAGTAGTTCCTCCAGTTGGTGAACTTTTATTTGATGAACCACCAGGAGATGTTCATATAAAGTATGGTTACATTAATAATCATGATAATTACGTCATAAAAATTGCATCAGGATTTTCTGAAAATGAAAATATTGGGTTATCATCAAGTCATGGTATTATGGTAATGTTCGATAAAAAAACAGGTTATCTAAAATGTGTTCTTCATGATGAGGGACATTTAACAAATGTAAGGACAGCTATTGCTGGTGCTATTTGTGCAAAATACATAGCACCTGATGAAATAAATGGAATTGGTATAGTTGGAACAGGAATTCAAGCTAGGATGCAATTAGAATACTTGAAATTGGTTACTAATTGTAGAGATGTGTTTATTCTGGGAAGAAATAAAGAAAAAATTTCTAAATATATTGAAGACATGAAATCTCATGGTTTCAATATCAATATTGTCACTGATTCAAAAAAGTTGTGTCAAAACTCAAATTTGATAGTTACTACAACAAATGCTAATGAATCACTTATTTACAAAGACGATGTTAAGAAAGGAACTCATATCACAGCTATTGGATCTGATACACCAGATAAGAGGGAATTAGATTCTGAAATTTTAAATATTGCAGATGCTGTAATAGTTGATAGTATATCTCAGTGTTTAGAAAGAGGAGAAACTAAAAACGCTCTTGATAAAAACCATATCAAAGAAGAAAAATTAATAGAAATTGGAGAGATAATAGATTCTGGTAAAAAATTTAGAAAAAATAATGATGAGATTACTGTTGCTGATTTAACTGGTGTAGCAGTACAAGATATTATGATTACAAACGCAGTTTATGAACAATTAATTAAATAGCATGAAAAACTTACTAAAATTCATATTAATTTTCTTTATTTCATTTAATTCAGATGCTTCTCTAACTGTATCTGATAATGACCTTAAGTATGTTATCAAAAATTTAAAATATAGAAATGTTGGGCCAACTAGAGGTGGTAGGGTTACAGCTGTCCATGGAGTAGAATCTCAAAAAAATGTGTTTTATATGGGTACTACTGGTGGTGGAGTATGGAAAACAACAGACTTTGGAAATAATTGGAAGAATATATCAGATGGATATTTTAAATCTCCATCAATTGGAGCTATCAATGTTTATCAAAAAAATCCAAATATAGTTTATGTGGGAACAGGTTCTGACGGTTTAAGATCAAATATTATTGTTGGAAAAGGAATTTATAAATCAGATGATGCAGGTAAAACTTGGAATCATATTGGTTTGGAAAATGTTGGTCAAATTGGAGCTGTAGAAATACATCCAGATGATCCTAATACTTTGTATGTTGCAGCGATAGGTCAACCATTTAATAATAATGAAGAGAGAGGGCTTTATAAAAGCTCTGATGGGGGAGAAACATGGTATAAAATCCTCTATTTATCTGATTCAATTGGTATTGTTGATATAGAATTTGCTCCTGATGACCCAAATACCATATATGCAGCTTCATGGAGAGCTGAGAGAAAACCATGGACAATTATTAGTGGTTCAACTAATGGAGGGGCATATAAATCAGTAGATGCTGGAAAAACATGGAAAAAAATTGATTTAGGTATTGATAGCAAGTATATTGGAAAAATAGATTTTGCTGTATCTAAATCAAATCCTGACAGATTATTTGTGATGGTTGAAGCGTCTGAAAACAAAGGTGGTTTATATAAATCTGAAGACAGAGGTAAATCATTTGAACATATGAATAATAGGGAAGAGCTCGTAAATAGGCCATTCTACTATCTAAATGTTGAGTCAAATCCACTAAATTCAGATATTCTATATTCTAGTGCTAATAGATTTATGATTTCTAAAGATGCTGGAAAAACATGGAAGTCCTATTCAACTCCTCATGGCGATAATCATGATATATGGATTAATCCAAATGACACATCAGTTTGGATTCAATCAAATGATGGTGGTGCTAACATTACTTTTAATTCAGGAAAAACGTGGTCTACTCAGTTTAATCAGCCTACTGCAGAACTCTACCAGGTAGAGGTTGATGATCAATACCCATATTGGTTATATGCAGGTCAACAGGATAATTATTCTACTATATCGGTTCCAAGTCTACCACCATATGGTCTTCAAGCTGGACCGAATGCGTATATTACAAATACAGGAGGTTGTGAGACAGGACCTGCTGTGCCAAAACCAGGAAACCCTAATATTGTCTATTCTAATTGTAAAGGAAGATTTGGAGTATTTAATAAGATTACTGGTCAAGAAAAGCAATATTATGTAGGAGCATCCAATATGTATGGACATAATCCCAAAGATTTAAAATATAGATTTCAGAGAGTTTCACCAATACATGTATCTCCACATGACCCCAATGTAGTTTATCATGCTTCTCAGTATCTTCATGTCACAAATGATGATGGAGTTACATGGGAGACTATATCTCCTGATTTAACAGCATTTGAATTAGATAAACAGGTTATTTCTGGATCACCAATAACTAGAGATATTACTGGTGAAGAGTTTTATAGCACTATATATTCTGTTAGAGAATCACCATTAGAAAAAGGTTTAATTTGGGTTGGTGCTAATGACGGACCTGTACATATTACTACTGACGGAGGAAAAAACTGGAAAAATGTTACTCCAAATAAGAATATTAAAGGTGGAAGGGTTGATTCTGTTGAACCTTCACCTCATAAAATTTCTAAGGCATTTGTTACTATTCTTAGGTATCAACTGGGTGACTGGAAACCATATATTTACAGAACTTATGATAACGGAGATTCTTGGGATCTTATAACACAAGGAATTCCATCTGATCATCCTGTAAGAGTTCTTAGAGAAGATCCTAAAAGAGAAGGTTTACTTTTTGCTGGTACAGAATTTGGAATGTTTTTGTCGTTTGATGATGGTGATAACTGGCAGTCTTTTCAGCAAAACTTACCAATAACTCCTATTACTGATATTAAAATTCATAGAAATGATGTTGTCTTATCTACTATGGGGAGGTCATTCTGGATAATGGATAATATTGATTATTTAAGAAATGTAAATAATAATGATAAAGAGGTTTTATATCCAATTACTAACACGATAAGATATAGGAATCGTCCATTTACTATTAATCATGTCAGTTATCCACAACCATCAGTTGATATAGATTATAAAGTATCAAAAGACTCTGCTGAAGAAATTTTAATCCAGATTATGGATTTAGACAATAACTTAATTAATTCATATAAGTCAAGGGTTAAAAATGAAAATATTGAAAACTATAATATGTCTACTAACGAGTTTACATTTATTTTAAATAGTAATATTTCTAACAAAAAAGGTATAAACAGGTTTAAGTGGGATATGAGACATAGGGGTTCATGGAATAAGAATTCAAGGCTTTTATATAGAAATGGTCCTCTAGTTAAACCAGGTAAATACAAAGTGATTTTAACAATAGATGGTAAATTATTTACTGAAAACTTTGAAATTATCTCTGATCCAAGAATTGAAGATATTAATGGTGAAATTTACGAGGAGCAGGAAAGAATTTTACTTGAGATAAGAGATTTTATGACTGATGTTAGATTTTTTGAAAACAAGGTATCTAAAATGTTAGAGAAGAAGCCAAAAAATAAAAATCTGATATCGATAGATAGAAAGCTTAACACCAAAGAAGGTACTTACATGCAACCTATGCTTATTGATCAAATACGATATCTTCAGTCTATGTTAAGTAGGGCAGATCAAAAACCAGGAAAAGATGCTTATAATAGGTTAAAAGAGTTGAAATCAGAATTCAATGTATTGAAGGAAAAACTAGGATGATAGATCAATATTTAGCTTTGATTTGAATTTTCTCTTTTCATATTCAATAAGTCTATTTGATTCATTGAGTGAGATATATTTAAATCTAATTTTTTTGTTAGGTTGAATCTGAGATACTTTAGATATATCAACTCTACAAATATTTCCAAGTATAGGGTAGCCTCCAGTTGATTGTGAATCACTCATTAAAATTATTGGATTTCCATCTCGTGGAATTTGTATACTTCCTTTGGTAACTACTGTGCTTTCAATTTCATCAGAATTATTAAGTTTAATAGTGTTTTCAGTAAGTCTTAAACCCATTCTGTCACTATTTACAGAAACAACAAAGTAATTTTCAAGTATTTTTTTTTCATTTTTAATTTTATGAAAATGTAATCCTTTTGTAATCCTTATAATGTTATTTTGATTATACCTTTTTCTAAAAGATGAAGGTATTTTTCTATTTTTTATATCTTTTATTTTTTCAAATGTTATGACATCATTTTTAGATAATTTTTCTCCATAAATTCCACCAATTCTTATTTTTTCATATGTTGAGAAGCTATTGAATGTTTTTTTTAGTTTCATTTTTCCAGAGAAAGCAAGATAAACTCTATTCCCATCTATACATTTTCTAATATCAAGTATATCTCCTCTTTTTACAGATATTGTAATTCCTAATTCTATTTTTTTATTATTTAATTGCACATCGCATTTAGATCCAAATAATGCAATTTTAGTATCAAAATTTATCTTGATTTTAGGTCCATAGTATGTTATCTCAATTGATTCTGAGTAGATATCTTTATTTAATAACCAATTTGTTATAATGTGAGAATATTCATCCATAGGACCACTTTTAGGAACTCCATACTTCTTAAATCCAACTCTTCTCAAATCTTGAACAGATGTATAAATTCCCGCTCTTAAAATTTCAATTGTATTTTTCAAAATCAATAATTATAAAAATCTTCTTTTGTTATTTCTTGAAATATTACTTTATCACCCTGATTTATATTAATAGGAGGATTTTTTGATTTATTAAAAAGTTTTAATGGTGTTCTACCAATTATATTCCATCCACCTGGACTTTCAATATTATAGATGCCAGTCTGATTCCCAGCTATTCCAACTGAACCTTCAGGTATCGAAGTTCTAGGGTTTTTTTTTCTAGGAAATCGTAAGGATTTATCCAAATCACCGAGATATAAAAAACCAGGTAAAAACCCTATTAAATCAACTTCATAAGTTTTATTAAAATGTTTCTTTTTTAACTGTTCTAAATCTAATTTACTTATTGAGGAAATTTCTTTAAAGTCGATCGCAAAGTCTTTATCATAACAAATAGGTATTTTCCAAGTCTTAGATTTTTTTTTAATATTTAAATTCTTATCAGAAATAACATTTTGTATCTTTTTAATTAATCTCTCAGATGTTATTTTATATGGATTAAAGATAATTCCAAGTGAATTTTTTAAGCTAATAATATCTTCAATTTCAGTTAAGTTTAATTTTTCTATGTAAACAGATAATGATGAACTTTTTAGACTTTTTAAATCTTGAATAATAATAATAGAATCTCCTGAGGGAACTATTTTTATCATTTTAGAATTTTAGATTTAAAGGTGTTGTGTATGGTTTTTGCAAATAATTGTGCGTTGGGCTGATCTCCATGAATACAAATTGTTTCTATATCAATATCAATTAATTTATTATTTATTGTTTTTACTTTACCATCATTAATCATTCTAGATAGATGATCAATAGATATATTGATATCCGTAATCATTGAATTTTTTTTATTCCTATCTACTAGAGTAAGATTTTCATTATAATTTCTATCAGAAAAAACTTCTGAAACATATCTAATATGATGTTTATCGGATATGTTTTTCCAGTTCATTTTTGAAGGACCATACAATTTTAAATCAGGATCAATTTTTTTAATTGCTAAAACTATTACTTCAGCTATTTTATCATCAACACTAGCCATATTATATAGTGCGCCATGAGGTTTTACATGATGAAGCTTTTTTCCGTAAGACTCTGTAATTCCTTTTAATGCTGAGACTTGATAAAGTATTATTGATTCCAATTCATCAGAATCCAAAGTGATTTTTCTTCTTCCAAAACCTTCTAAATCAAAATATGAAGGATGAGCACCTATATTTACATTATTTTTTATAGCTAGTTCGATTGTTGATCTAATTGTTTTTGGATCCCCACCGTGGAAACCACAAGCAATATTACATGATGTTATAAATGGCATGATTTTAGAGTCATTTCCTACTTTATTATCATAATAGGATTCACCCATATCACAATTTATATCGATTTTCTTAGTCATAACAATATTAAACTTCTATAACTTATAAATAATGAAATAATAACTATAAAAATACCTAATAAATTATATGTTATTGAATTAACATAATTACCCATTATTTTTCTTTTATTTATAGACCACAGTAGAAATACAGCTATTAATGGCAGAAATAAACCATTTATAAATTGAGCAAATTTTATTATTACAATAGGTTTATAACTTAAAGATGAGAAAAGTACCCCAATTATTATTACAGTATAAGATACTTTTTTAAAGGAAGGGTTTTCCCATTTGGGTTCATATTTAAATATTCCAGATAGAGCATAAGATGTAGCAATTGGAGCAGTAATGGATGATGTTATTCCAGCACAAAACAATCCAATCGATATAAAATATTTTGAAAAGTTACCGAGAATAGGAGATAGCTGATTTCCTAAATCTACAGCATTTTTTATTTCAGAAGGGTTAAATAAAGTTTGAACTGAAGCAGAAGTTATGATTATAGATAAAGATATTATACCTCCGATAGTTATTGAAATAATTGTATCAAATACAGATTTTTTATAATCTTCTTTTTTTTTCCATTTATTTTTTGACACGTAGGAATGTAGAAAAAGATTGTATGGGACTACTGTTGTCCCAATTAATCCAATAACATAAATAAAATTTTTATCATCTACTGAAGGAATTAATCCATTTAATAAATCTGAGATATTAGGTTTTGAAATTATAGCAAGAAAAATAAAGGTAGCACTCATCATTGAAACAAGAAAAACTAGAAATTTTTCAAATGTTTTATAAGTCCCATTTCCAACAACAAACATTAGAATTATACCGATAAAAATTGGAAGAAAATTAATGTTGACATTAAAAAAATTAAGTGAATAGCTTCCAATAAATGTTTCTAATCCCATAGAAGTTCCACTGATATTTCCAGATTCATAAGCAGTATTACCAATAAATAGAGATAGAAAAATAAATGATATAGCAATTTTTCTAATTAGTTTATTATCAATATCTATTAAAACTTCACTAAGACCTTTCCTTGATATTATTCCTAGTCTTGAGCTAATTTCTTGAAGGTAACACGTTGCTATAATTGAAAATATAATACACCAAATAAGAGAGTAACCATATTCTACTCCTGATAAAATACATAAAGTGACAGTTCCTGGACCAATAAAGGCTGAAGTCACAATAATACCTGGTCCTATGTTTTTGAAAGTTTTAAACACACATCTATTGTTTAGTCAGCATTTCAGAGGCATCAAAGTCTAGGTACCAAGATAATTTACCTGATACTGGTTTTATATATGATGCAGGGTAAGAATTGAAGTTTCCTCTTTTATTAATTATTTCATCAACAACATATTTTTTTCCAGATCCAGGGACATAAAAGATAACTTCATTAGCATTATTAATTATTTTTTCAGATAAACTAATTCTTTTTTGACCAGAATTAGGATGAGTTGCTATTATACATTCTTCTTTATTTCTAAATTTTAAAAATTCATGTGGAAATAAAGATGCTGTATGTCCATCTTCTCCTAATCCAAGAATAATTAAATCAAATTTTGGAATATTGTTTTCCAGTTTTAAATTTTTTTTTAATATTCTATTATATTCAACTAATTCTTTTTCTGGATCATTTTCACCTTTAATTCTAAATATATTTTCAGGTTTGAAAATATTATATCTGAAGAGGTTTTCTTTAGTCATTTTATAATTACTCTCTTCAGAATCTGGAGAAACACAGCGTTCATCTACCCAGAAAAACTTAATGTCAATATTTATTTTTATTTTTAGTTTTTCAGAAAGTGTTTTAAATAGAATTTTAGGACTACTTCCTCCTGAAATAGCAATAGAACTATTCATATGATTTTTAATAATATAATCAGATAGGTTATCTGATAATTCTTCTTTTGTCTTATAAATGTTAATGTTCATAATTATAATTCACATATTTCTCCGTCATTAACAAGATTTTTACATGGGTATCTCCAAGTATTTTTATTTCTAAATATATCATCGGCTTTTCTTGGTCCCCATGAACCTGCTTTATATGCATATAGCTTTAAGTTTTTTGTTTTAATTGAGTTAACAATCGGATCAACAATTTTCCATGCTTTTTCTACGAAATCACTCCTAGAAAATAGCATAGTGTTACCATTGAAAACATCAAGAATTAGT
>CEOQ01064968.1_pt1 | contig 11076 bp, 7 predicted proteins | sample 361351 | NCBI WGS metagenome assembly CEOQ01 (sample SAMEA2619907, study PRJEB7988) | marine metagenome | biome: marine biome (ENVO:00000447); feature: deep chlorophyll maximum layer (ENVO:xxxxxxxx); material: "saline water (ENVO:00002010), including plankton (ENVO:xxxxxxxx)" | depth 60 m | reverse complement strand
TCCCACATGTACCAGTGCTGCGTGTGACGTGAAAAGTATAAACAGGCCACCATCGCTCAGTGTAGCTACTTCTTCTGTAACCTCTCCCACAGCTTTGTAGAACTCACCTGACCCCTCTTCCACGGCCGGAAGGTCAGTCGGAACTGCAAGTATTGTCTGATCATGGAAGTTAAATGGTGACAATATTATATGATCATTTACATCATAAGATACATTATATCTATCAAGCTGTTCCTTATACAGACCTATTCGCTTCCTTAGAAAACTAAAATTCTTCCTTGTAGCAAGTGTCGCAGAAGTCAAAATCGTCGTTTCTACACGTGAAAAGAGTGTCTCTACGAGAAGATCACCTAGATCAATCGGGGCTGCTGCCATGACCAGATTGGACTTCTTGCCTCGTCCTCGAAGTTCCAGCCATCGAACATATCCACTTGCTTTCTCCCCTGGAGTGAGTACGAGCCCCAACCCATGTCGTGCTGCCGCGAGCCGTCGTCTAATAGCTCGAAGGTCAAGGAGTCTCCCCTCTAGGCGATCGGAGATGTCCTCGTCAAGTTCTATACGTGCCTCTAGTTCACTAAGTTCGCGCTCTAGGGCAGTCAGAGCATTGAGTGTAGCGCTCAACTGCTCACCCACCCTGACTACCTCTGCAGGCTCACCCACCCCGGACGAACCAATACGTGCCGTACTCTTACCTGAAGGAAAAATTTCCGCTAAGGCACCTACAAATCCCTCGACCTTTAATCTGGCCTGGGCAAGCACGGGTCTGACTCGCATCTCGATTCTCTCTTGTAACTCTCTCCCCTGATCCGAATCCGTTGTGATCTGCTCATAAATTGCTGACAGAACTCCTCTGCCACTTCTTTCTAAGCGAGAAAGCAGCCTGTAAAGTCCTCGCTTTGTTACCTCAACCCCGAGATGCGATGTTGCGGCATCCTCTATGTTATGTGCTTCATCTAGAACAATGCGGTTGTATGATGGCAGCACCGCGGAAGCCGTCCAGTTCAATGTCGCCCGCCTAACGGCGAGGTCTGTAAAGAGCATGTGATGGTTCACTATCAGCAACTCAGCCGAAGCTGCTTTTCTACGTGACTGCTGATAGTGACACTCTTGGAAATGGGGACACCGACTTCTAAGACAGATATCAGAGTCACTTCGAACTTCCTCCCATGTCTCTGGTTCCGGAGTAAATGGAAGGTCCGAAAGCGAGCCATCTGTGGTTTTTTCTAACCAAGAGAGAAGAGCTGCCATCTCGTTAGACCGGTCGTGCTCGAAAAGAGAACGTTGCGCATCCGCAGCAAGAAGCGCCCTTCGGATAGAGACATAGTTACCGCGGCCCTTTACCAGAGCCCATTCGACGTCACCGCCGAGTGCCTTCACCAATGGAAGGTCTTTGATGGTGAGTTGTTCCTGTAAGTTAATGGTATTTGTTGAGATGACCGTGCGTTCTTTGTTATTTCGAGACCAATAAGCTGCCGGAAGAAGATAGGCCAATGATTTTCCTGTTCCCGTTCCAGCTTCAATGATTGCCACACCCCCATTGTTGAATTGATTCGTAACGATCTCGAGCATTTCACGCTGTCCCGGTCGATCTTCGAATGCTTCGTGTAATTCTGACAAAGGGCCGCCCGGTGCGAGAAGATCACTTAGTTCTCCTGGGTCTAGAGAGACTCGTTCCCTGAGCTCGGGTGGCTCAACAACCACATACAGATCCATAGCAGTATTATCTACGATCACTGTACCAACACCCTGATCGTAGAGTTCTCCCGCTATGCGCATATCCGCATCTGACGGCTCAAGAAAGCCGGTAGGGTGATTGTGCAGCATAACTCCGCCCATAGGCGCATCTCGAGCCGCAACCAAAACTGCTCCAAAGTTCCCCCGAGCGACTGCTCGAGGGTCCTGGATCACCCGTTCATCATCTACTTCGGCTAAGAAGCAGACCTCACGCCCGCCCGCTTTTTCGATTTCAGCACGTATCGTAGCCTGAGAGGCAGGCGAGAGTGTCAACGGATTTTGCGAACTACTTCCCCTCGAGCGTCTTGGCTCCTCTGGTTCGAACAAATCTTTTCCACTAATTCGCTCATCAGAGGAACCCGCTGGAAACCCCTCGGGTAGATTTCCGCCAGACGCCATCAGTCCACTGCTGCGGCGTAAGGCAAGCTCACGTTTTAAGCTTCTTCTTCTTCGCTGCTGGAAAAAGAACGTTGTTGAGGATTAGTCGATAGCCTGGTGAATTGGGATATAGCGCCAGGTCGGTCTGTGGATCTCCAATCTGATGTTCTGGGTCCTCTGGATCATGACCACCGAAATATGTCCATGTGCCTTCACCAAAGTTGCCATGTAGATATTTCGCCCATACCCCCTCCTGACCAAGTACAATCGTGCTCGACTTGAGACGATCCTCTCGAAACGAAGTAGTTAGCCCGTAGAAATCAGGGAGTACGGACTCATGGTTCTGGGTCAGCATAGCGGGTACAGGATCGAACTTTGCCGAAAAATCAAAAAGAGTGTACACGCCCAATTCCTTACGCCAAGGCGTGTTCACCTGATGCGCATCGATATCCGAAAACGCATTTATGGACGGGGCAATCTGGACATCAGCATTCTCGAAAGCCATTGAAGCAACCCAATCTAGTTTGCTCGTAGCATTAGCATCGGGAGGTGTGCCATCCGAATAAGCAGCAGCGATATCCACTGAAAATGCAGCAAGTGCCAATTCCAGTGTTTCGGTTGCCGAGCACATCGCAAACAGAAAACCACCGTTTTCTACATAGGTTCGGATATTCAGGGCTATATGCTTCTTGAGTTCCGGTACATCGGCAAAATCTCCGGCTCTAGCTACTTCTTGGTTCCGTGCCACTTCTTCCTGAAGCCAAGGGGCGCCGGCATATGTGAGGTAAAACTTTGAGTACTGGCCTGTGAAATCCTCATGATGCAGATGGATCCATTCGTACTCGCTGAGGTCTCCCTCCAAAACTTCATAGTCCCAGATTGTCTCGTATGGGATTCCCGCATACTCCAGAACCATTGTTACAGCATCATCCCAGGGAGTCGAGTTAGGCGGTGTATAAATGGCCACCTTAGGTGCTTGTTCGAGTGGGACAGCTTCCATATTGGTCCCTTCAATTGTCGCGCGAATTCGAGCTTCAGCAGGGGCATCTACTCCAGTAATCGATACCCCTCGATATGCAGCTTCCCGTCGGACCGAAGGAAGGTCGGGCAGTAGAAAGGAGCCGCCCCTATAGTTCAGGAGCCATTCTGCTTTCTCCTCTTGTTCTAACGTCCAGTAGGCTAATCCGTACGCACGCAGATGATTCTGCTGCTGCCGATCCATCGGCACCAAAAGAGATTGAGCTTGTAAAGATCCCATACCAAGACCACCGAGTAGGATCAGGAGCAGCTTGCTAAACGAATGGATCAACATCGACCGTGCACTTCTATCGCAGCCTATTTCTCGAAAGGCCGTCATATATTCTCCACTCATTTTACGCACCCTTGAGTTTCTCTAGCTCTACCCGTGCATCCGGAACGACAGCTGCATTAGGTCGGGTTGTAATCAACTCTTCTAGGATGGCAATTGCCTGTTCAATCCCATTGGGTGTGCTCGCTCGGTAGCGTGCCAATGCTAAAGCGGCATCACCAAGTTCCGGTGCTTCTGGATATTCGTAGATCAATCTAGTTCTTATAGAGGCACTTCGTTCAAAAGCTTTGCCACGATCAGCTATCCGCGCCGCCTCCGCGAGCAATGGCGGGTGCTCCTTGACCTCCAGCTCATTAGTTCCATCAACTAAAACGCTCACGGCTTCGTTCACTATGCCTCGATGAGCGAGGACGCCCGCTCGTGCAAGAACCTCAGCTGCTTCTTCCGAAAGTCGGCCCAGAAGACCTGCGAACTGGATCACATTCGTAGCCTCCGTCGGCTGGAGCCCTTCAATCACATTGAATAACGCACCCCGTCCTAATGCAATCTCACCCATATCAAGCATAAGGTATGCCCTCTCAAGCCCACTCCGAGGACCCTCGACCCCATCCAAAACCGCTGCCGCACCCTCAAGGTCACCTCGTACCTGCAGGCCTTTGGCAACGGTTGCCGCCAGATCGTCCAACTCCGGAGCACTGGGAAACTCATCACGGAAAGCTTGGAGGAGTTGTGTCAGCTGGGCTGGATCGGCACGAGCACTTTCCAGGCGGATCACCTGGGCTGTCGCCCTGCGGCGGTCTATAGATTCAAGTGAAAATGAATTAGCCACCCTTCGTTGGGCTTCGAGCGCGGCAGCGGTATCTCCGGCAGCAAGTGCCACATCGATAATACGTTGGTCAAATTGACGACGCTCTGAAGGTGTTGAAGCACCGCGCCCCAGTTCTTCATACGCCCAGGATGCAGCCAAGGAAAGACCTGTCTCACGAGATCTCCTTGCTACCTCAGCTAGAAACATCTCCCGACTCCGTCCCTCAAGATCATTCGCTACTCTTCGGGAGAGATCAAGCGCCGCCGCCTCTAAGCCAAGATCTAGAGCAATGCGAGCCCCTACTCGTTGGTGCCCTACAATACCTGACTTAGCCAGGTAATCTACCAGTTGGCGACCCGCGTTTTCCTTTCCGTCTTCAAGTTCCTCAATCCGCCTAACGATACCAGCCGCTTGACCCTCATCTTCCCCAATAGCGGTCGCCCATTCTTCTACCGCTGAGTCTATTGCCCCAGTCACCGCAAACAGGTCCCCCATTTCCAAGGCAAGGGCATCCTCCCTACCCGTAGCCTCACGTGCAATCTTCAGTGTCTCAATAGCCCGATCCACACCGAATACATCCTCATATACTCGGGCCACCTCGCGATATGGCTCTTCACTTCTGGGATCGGATTCGAACCAGCGAATCGCCTCTGCCTCAAGCGCTTCAAGTGAATCAAGATCCGCCAAGACTCGGAGCTTTACGTACCGGACACCCGAAGCGGAAGAGTTGGTATCAATGAATACATCCACTACTGGCAAAATCTTCTCAGGCTTCCCCTGTGCCCGGAACACCCTCTCCAGTGCAAAGAGACCACCCGCCGATCCAGGATCGATATCTAAGAGCCTCCGAAGTACCATCTCTGCACGCTCGTAGTCACCACGTGACTCGAGAGCTGCGGCATCTCTTAGTAAGCGACTCTCTTCACTTCCCCGACGACCTTGGGCTTGAATAACAAGCGGGAACGCAAGAGCAAGAATGATCCATGCTAAAATTACTCGCACAAATCGTTGACCCCTCACCTGCTACCTCCTGGTTCAGAACCTCCTCGGTTCAACCGCTCGAAATACTGGATAACGAGCTGGCGCACGGCAGGACTCAAGCGCTGAAGTTGGTCCGAGTCCGGGAGTTGATAACGCAGTGCCCCAAGTTGATCTGGGGTCAATGGCATGACTTCTCCTCGCTCAAATACACCCGGCTGCTCGGATTCTCTTTCCTCTGAGAATTCTTCTCTCTCTAGAGATCGTCCGGCATCCAGCAGGCGGTGGAAAAGCCTTTCCTGACGGCGGACCGTTTCCGGAGTTAGTCGACCCTCAGCCATCGCTTGAGCAAGTGCTTCTGCCTCCTGTGCCATCTGCTCTAGGTCGCCAAGCGTCTCTTCATTAGAGCCTGGCTGCTCCGCAAGGTCTCCCAAATCGGATGCGATCGACTCTTGGCCTGTCGCAAGCTCCTGCATCTGCTGAGCCATCGCTTGCTGTCCTAACTCCATGGGCATGAGTTGTCCGGTCTGATTCATGACCTCACCCTGTTCCTGAGCAAGTTGCTCAAGCTGTTCTGCTGCATTCTCACCTGACTGCTGCTGCGCCTGACCCATCTGTTCCGCTGATGCGATCGCCATCAAAGCCAGTCGATTTAGCTGACCTACCGTTTGCTCTGCCTGGGCATAGGGCGAAGGCGAAGAGCCTCTGCGTCCTCCCATGGCTTGTATTGTGTTCTCTATCGACTCCATCGCTTGACCCATCTGTGCTGCAAGTGCCGGATTTCCACCAAAAGCTCCGTCAGTCTCTTGCTGTAAGCTCCTCGCCATATTCTCCACCCCTTGGAGCAAAGAAGCTTCCTGACCACGCATACTAGCGACCTGTTCTTGGCTTGCACCGCGCATTTGTTCACCTAAATCACTTTGGCGACGAGCTAATGACAAAGCATCGTCTGCAGTTTGTTCTAGAGCAGCCTGCATCGCTTCCGACTGCTGCTGGGCCATATCATCTAATGCCGCCTGAAGCTCCCTAGAAGCTTGTTCGATCGCGTCAGCCGCTTCATCAGCCTCCTGACCTGCCTCCTGATTCCGACCCTGAGTCGCCTTCTCCTGAGCTTCTCCCATCTCAGCCTGTGCCTGCTGCATTGACTGTTGAGCTTGATTCACCCCGGCGCTGGCGTCTCGTTCATCTAACTCCAGGAGGCGTTCTTCTAACCGCTCCATCCGAGAACCAAGATCCTTCGCACGATCGCTCAGTTTCTCCTGCTGGCGCGGACGAAGATCGGGGGCGTCTTCTTCTCTCATAGCATCCGCAAGAGCTCGCTCTTGCCGGGCAAGTTCTTCAGCTTCGCGCGTGGTGGCCCTAAAATCCTGCTCTACTGCTGCACGGCGGAACCGTTCAAGTGATTCTTCGAGTCGTTCTCGGAAGTTTTCTTGTTGCTGTGAAAGCTGGTCGAGTGATTCATTCGCGCGCTGTAAATCATCCTCTTGAAGTGATTGTGCGAGCTCATCCATACGCTCTTGGAGATCACTATCATTGAGCTGCTCCAACAACTCTTGGAGTTCTTCTAGGTCCCCGGCCAACTCAGGATCTGACTGCCCTGCTTCCTCCATGATTCGTTCTAGCTCTGCCAACTCTGCCTGCAAAGAGTCAACTTGGTCAGTGAGTTGTCTCTGATCATCAAGAGCCTGCTGCAAATCCTGCCGCTCCTCGAAGTCAGGGCGATCCTGCTCATCAGCAGCACTGGCTTCCTCAATTCCCCTTTGTGCAGCTGCCTCGCGAGCTAAATCACGGTTTTCCTCGGCCTGCCGAGCAGCTTCATCTGCGAGTTCCTCGAGCCGGTCGGCAGTTGTCTCAAGTTGCTCCTCCGCAGCGCGCTGCAACTCTGAGGCTATCGGCATGAATAGCACGTATTCCCTAGTAGTAGAAATCTGCTCAACCGGTGCGTTGTCGACAGCACGGGCGAAATACCTCACGGTATCGCCAGGTAACAGACCCCATGTGGTAAGATCCAGTAGGGGACGTGCCAGGGCTGCTCGTGTTCCTCCCAAGTCGATACCCTGGGCTATTGGCTCATCGCGTTCTCCAAATGCGGTCACCCTATAAGCGACAAGCTCTATGCGATCGAGTCCATAATCATCACGTGCCTCAATAATGAGTGGCTGCTGAAGATTCAGTGAGAGAACCGTATCTTGGCCTGGAAGTGGAATGCTAATATTAGGGGCCGAATCAGAAACCAACGTTAGATGAATGGGCTCAGGTTGAATCTCTGGTAAATTGCCTTGACTATCCGATATCGACCAATCGAATAGCCCGCTGCTTCTTGGGCGCCAAATCCCACTGAAGTTTTCAGAATTAACGGTGAGTTCGGCGACAGCGACCCCGAGAGAGTCCCTTAGATCAACCTCTGAGAGCATTCGGCTGGCCCGTCCATCAAGAATGAGACTAGACCCTACTGGGAGACGAAGAGGAGGAGGATCTCCGCGGTATTCATCTGGAGGAAGTCCAGTATGAGGAGGGTAAGTAACGCCAACCACCAATTCACTGATAAATAGTGGATCAATCGGAGTGATCCGATATGGCTCTGATTCTCCGCCGTCCTCTGCATGGACCTGATAGTCGATGGTTGTGCCAACGCTCCGGAAGACATAAATGGCATGGCCCTCTAGCAGGTCTAGTATCTCACTCCTTGGGATATCTCCCGCTGCTTGCCATCCCAAGGTAACTGACTGACGGCCCGGGGCTTGCACTGTTACTTGAACATCCGATCCTCTGAGGACCTCGATTGACCCTGGTGTCAACACGATCTGAGCCAGAACGGGATCGTGCATGGTTTTGAGGGGCGAAGATAACGATACCAAAGCTCGAGACGATCTTGATGGGTTACCCACTCCAAGAATGACTAGGAGTAAGGCTAGCATCGTGAAAGTATTCAAACCGCGGCGAGTCCAACGCCGGATATCTGCTCCCAGTTCTCCAGTCAGTCCACCTGAACCGAGTTCCCCTAACCTACCGAGTACCCTTGAAGCAGCTTCATTCGCAAGTATCCGCGATACCCCACCCGGTAGCTCCCGACCCAGTTCTATAGAGCCCCTCAGGACACCTGAGCTGAGTCCAGCTGCCCGCTCCATGACCACTGCTAGTGGCTCATCAGCAAGGGCGTACCGGATAATGAGGTAGTAACCCAGCCAGGAACCAGCAAATGCTAGTAAGATCAGCACATCGAGAAAGGCCGGGACCCTGCTCCCTTGTGACCAGAGATTTGACTCAGCAAGTATCCATGCGATCACAAGCACCAAGCTAACCCCAACAGCGAACCATACGCCGATCGCCCTGGCAGTCATCCTACCAAGATGGCCCCGAACCTCAGATACTTTTTCGTCTAATCGCGCTGAGGGGCTCACTAGGTAGCTTGTCCTAGCACGAACATGAAAAGATTGACACCCATCCTTAAGGCACGCTCTCTGATTTCAGGCGGGTCATCGTGCACATCCTCATCTTCCCATCCATCCCCTAAGTCGGATTCATAGGAATAGAAGACTACGAGTCGCCCACCGTGGAAGATCCCTAATGCTTGAGGGGGTTCGCCGTCATGTTCGTGGACTTTTGGTAAGCCCTCTGGGAAGTCAAAAAAGATATGAAAGACTGGGTGGTCAGCTGGAATTTCAGTGAGCTCCGTATCCGGAAAAATCTCCGCAAGCTCCTCGCGGAATGATTCATCCAAACCATAATTGTCGTCCGCATGGAGAAAGCCACCTGCTAACAGATAGTTTCTCAGGGCATCACGCTCTGCTGGGCTAAAGCGGACGTCACCGTGTCCAGTTAAGTAGAGGTAGGGATAGTCACGAAGGGTTGGATCCAGAGGACGCAGATTTACTTCACGTCGGGCCACAGGAATACCGGTGCGCTCCCGGATAGCTGCTAGCAGATTAGGGAGGGAGGACGGATTCGCATACCAATCTCCTCCTCCCTCATATTGCAGCCGGGCGATCGTGATCGAATCTCCTTTTGAAACCTCGATCATGGGCGAGGTAAGAGACATGAGCACGACCAGAGTGGTCCAGGTCATACTTCTCCTAGGGTCTTCCTGGTTTCTAGCACAATACGGTACGCTTCATTCCGTGGTAGGTCGAGTCGGCTGGCAACTTCTTTGGCAGCCTCAGACGCTTTCATACCCATCTCCTCCAGCTCCTGAGCAAGTGCGTGTGCCTCTTTACTCCTGTTCTTTGCTCTATCGCTGAGTGCCTCTCTGTCCATGCCAGATATCACGATTGTCACTTCTCCCTTCGGAACGTGATCCTGGTAGAAGGAATAAAGTTCACCAAGCGAGCCACGACGAATATTCTCATGGAGTTTCGTCAATTCTCTGGCCACCACCGCGGATCGGTTAATGCCGCAGATTTCGGACAATTCATTTAGCAGTTTTGCTAAGCGTTGTGGTGATTCGAAGAGTACCACCGGATGTTCGGCATCACGAACAATCTCCATCAGGCGAGTTCTACGGGGGCCCTTGCGCTCTGGAAAGCCATAGAAGCTGAATCCTGAAGTAGTAAAGCCTGAAGCGACCAGTGAAGCTAGTACCGCTGACGGACCGGGAATCGGAATTACCACATGACCTGCCCCGATTGCTGCCGCTACAACCCGATCTCCGGGATCAGAGATAAGAGGTGTTCCAGCATCGGATACAAGAGCCAGGTCCCTTCCTCCTTCTAGCCATTCTAGAACCCGACTGATGCGCTGTTCCTCATTATGTGCATGTAATGACACAAGAGGCACATTGGAACCTATGTGATTAATCAGCACCCGGGTTCTCCGTGTATCTTCAGAAAGAACGCGATACACAGAAGAAAGTATTTCGGTTGCCCGAATACTCAGGTCACCGAGGTTGCCAATTGGTGTACTAACAACGTAGAGAGTAGACACTAATGAACATATACGAAGAGGCCAGACCAAGCCTCTCTGATGAGTGTTAGCCTGAAGGAGTTCGAGCTATGCAGTCTATAGGTGCTCGAGAATCTTCTCCTCCAGACTTGCACGTGGTACCGCACCAACAACCCGGTCAATGAGTTCACCGTCCTTAAAGAAGAGGACACTCGGGATTGAGGTCACCCGAAAACGCGCGGTCGTACTGGGATTGGAGTCTACGTCAATCTTAGCCACATGGAGACCTTTAGCATCGTACTCATCTGCTAAATCCTCTACAATTGGTGCGATCATCCGACACGGACCACACCAGACAGCCCAAAAGTCAACCATGTGGAGTCCATCAACCTGTTCAATTTCTTCGTCAAAGCTCGCATCAGTTACTTCAATAATCGCATCACTAGTCCCCATTCACTTCTCCTTGTCAGTTTAGTTGCGCAGAGCTTACGATCGCTGTTCCGATAGCACCACTGCACATTACGCCGCAGGATAACATGTCCGCACCCGTCGAAGCTAAATTACCACTTGATCATGTCGCGATCGCTGTCACTTCTCTAGAAGAAGCGTGCTCGCTATATGAACTACTCTCGGGAGAAACTCGCACGAAACCTGAAGTACTTGAAGCTCAAGGAGTTCGAGTGTCCTTCGTGGGGTCAATTGAGTTCTTAGAACCCTTAAATCCGGAAACATCTGTAGGCCGTTTTATCTCTGCTCGTGGTCCGAGTCTCCATCATATAGCATACCGTACTAGCGATATTGTATCGGAAATCTCACGTCTCAAGAAAAATGGCTTCAAGGTAATCGATCCAGAACCTCGACCTGGTGCTAGAGGACATCTCGTCTCTTTTCTTTACCCGTCCTCAACAGCAGGAATATTGATCGAACTCGTACAGCACGACTCATGATAACGCTATAAACCTGGATACTTAACAACCTCGTGTACGGTACA
>CEOQ01169078.1_pt1 | contig 11078 bp, 8 predicted proteins | sample 361351 | NCBI WGS metagenome assembly CEOQ01 (sample SAMEA2619907, study PRJEB7988) | marine metagenome | biome: marine biome (ENVO:00000447); feature: deep chlorophyll maximum layer (ENVO:xxxxxxxx); material: "saline water (ENVO:00002010), including plankton (ENVO:xxxxxxxx)" | depth 60 m | reverse complement strand
AATAAACAATTATACCTACAGTGCTATTCAGGGGGGAGAAAGCGGAAGTTTATCAGCGAACCCCTTCACTGTAAAAGGCGGCAATGTGCAAGCTGATCCTTGGCGATGGCGCGCTTCCGACAATCCAACCAGGGATGAAAGTGGAAATGCAATTCTTAAATTTAGGTCTACAGGCCATGGTCTTGAGGCGGGTGATAGCGTAACTATCTCGGGAACAGCGACATCTTTTGGAAGAGACTTAAACGGCACCTACACAGTACATTCAGTGGGAACAGCGAATACAATTTTTATAAATGTCGGTGTTGATCTTGGCGCTCCACCGGTCTCTCTGGCAAGAGCGGGCGGAAGTTCGGGAACCATAGCGACTAATCGGGTGTCAGTAGCTCATACTGCACATCCGTTTAGCAATGGCGATACGGCTACCTTTAGTGGCGGTGCGTCAGTTGGCGGTGCAAGCCTCAACGATAGTTTCACCGTTTTTAATGCCACGGCTAATTCGTATGAAATATTGTCAAAAACAAATGCGACAGCCCAAGCAAATGGCGGGGGAGCTTCAGTAGAATTTAAAACAATTCCAACGGAGCGCAGTAAGTTTTTATTTGATGCCTATTTTGATGTTTCTCGAGCCTTGGGTAAAATGCGCGCTGAGCGGATAAAATTGGGAGTAGAGGAAACACTTTTAAAAACTGAATTCAATAAGCCGCTGGCGGTTGAGAGCCAATTTTTAAAGCCATTGCAAAACACGGATTATGCTAAGAAGTTCATAGAGAAATATTTACTTATAAAAGATCTGCAGTCGACAGGTGTGTCTTTCACTCCGACAAACAACAATGCTCTCGCCATAAACCTAATTAGAAATATTAACCCAAATAGGGGTATTGGCTTATCGGTAAATCTGCTGCGATAAAAGCATTCAAAGTACTCGTCTTAAGCCGATTACGCTCAAGTCGCTAAGTTCCTGCGATCATTGGTTCAGTAAGTCGTCTTAGAGTTGCGATGAGGCTAAGGGCGGTAATTTTTCCAGTCTTAGGATTTTCTTTTGTAGGAATATTTTCAATTGTCATTGTGAAACGAGCGCTGTCCGCTTCGACCGTAATTGTATGCATATTCCTATTGATGGAAGGGTCAGCCCAGATCTGAAGCCGTGTTCTATCGGGACCTATCCCAGCTAAGCTCAACGCAGCGGCAACATTCACGTTAGCAGGGAAGCCCTTAGCGCCGTCTCTGGCCGATCCTTCAAAAACTAATTTTGCATCCTCCAAGTTTTCAACAGATATATTATTCTCGATCAAATAAGGGGCGCCGGCAAGGCCATTTGGTGGTTTGCGGGTCGTTAGCGTAATCGTTTCAATATGGCCTTCTGCCGCGGCGCGCACCGCGTCAAGTCCAATAAGGGCGCCTGTTGGAATAATTATTTTGGCACCAGTACTTTTTGCATGGTCAATCAAGTCGAGACATGGCAAGAGGGCACCAACGCTCGCAGGAATAAGGGTTTTTCCAGTTTCAACAGTTTTCTCGATGATCGTTTTGAATATCGCTGCTGGTGCACATTCGACGATTACATCCGCACTTTCACAAACTCCCTCGACCGAAGTAATAAGGGGTACATTGCGGAAGGAACCAAGATTTTGCTGTGCTTTCTTTTTATCTCTTGCGGCAACAGCTGCCAAATCAAGGTTTGGAAGATCGCCACCGTCAATGGTTTTAGCTATCTGCAAGCCTATGGCCCCTAGGCCCACTATTCCAATTTTGTACCTATCAGGCATTTTTGGTTCTCCTAAGTCCTTAAACTGGGAAATGATCTTTTATTCTTAGATGTAAAAGTATAAATTTGAAGATGAATGATTAACTTGGACGACGGCAGAACTGAGTATACACTTGGCATCCATGAAGATCAGCTCTTTAATTTTAGCATTGTTGTTTGTAATTTGTCTAACGCTTGACGAGGCAAAAGCAGCTAAAAAATGCCGCAGTATTAAGGTCATAGTGCCATACGCAGTGGGCACAGCCACAGATCTAATTTTTAGGGCGTATGGCCAAGCAATTAATAGGCAGTCGGCCGGATCTCTCATTAAAGTATTAAACAAGACCCATGATACAGTGATTGAAGATCATATGAAACGTGCGCCCGATGGATGCCAATTTTTAGGGATTACGCAGTCTCTGGTGGCGCAATTTCTTTTAGATAAATCTGTTCCCGAGTGGTCTAACTTTACTCCAGTTGTCATGCTCAGCCGCAGTCCGCTAGCCATCGTTTCGAGAGCTAATATTAAGGATGCTAATTTAACAAATTTGATAGAAAGCGCTCTTGATAAACCGGAAATGATCAGTTTGGGGGAAACATCGAATGCTTTGGAACGGGCGTTTCGAATGCAGTTGGAGGATGTCTTTGGGGTGTCATTTAAGGTGACCAATTTCAAGAACGCCCGCCAAAGCTTTTCAGCTTTACTCACTCACAAAGTTGATTTGGGTTTAGTTTCTCTCTCCGCAGCAAAGCGACGCGCTGACCTTAGACAAGTAAAGGTATTGGCGGTAACCGACGCGCTGGCAAGTAGCAGGTTATCAGAAGTAGCGACCCTGCAAGAACAAGGTGTCAATGCCGCTTTCGGTGTAGACCGAATCCTGGTAGCGCCTCAAGAAACATCTACCGAAATTGTGACTAAAATGTCCAAAAGGTTTAAGAAAGCAGCTGAAGACCCCGAGCTTGAGCAGGCTTTATCAAGACTTAGTACAAAAATATTTTTCAAAAACCCAGATGAACTCACACAATATTTTGAGAATCTTTCGGCCGACTGGTCGTTAATAATGCGAAAGATGATTACAAAGGGGCGCCTGCAAAAGCCAGGCTGAGTTTTATTTGTTATTGTGTAAGAGGCCCTGCTACCTATACTGTTAATGTTTTGAAATCTTCTAGAAGAGGACAACTATCGTGGAATTCCAGTATCCATACTTATTATTTCTTGGGGATGCGCGCGATCAACTCGCGGCTAAAACAGCTAATGGAGTTCGGGTTTGGCGTCCGGACTGGTGTTTAGGACAATTTCGCTTTGATGATTGTAAAGCTGACTGTGGCGTCCCCGACATGACTATTGAAGAGGCTGCCGCTGCTGGTGTTAAGACAGTGATTCTAGGTGTCGTCAGCCGAGGAGGAGTTATCCCGCCAAACTGGATTGATCAGTTAGTCAAAGCGCTTGAATTGGGTATGGACATAGCGAGCGGCCTTCATACTCGTATAACACAGATACCTGAGCTGGTTGCCGCGGCTAGCAAGCATAATAGGTCATTGCATGATGTCCGGCATCCAAGTAGAGAATTTGATGTGGGCAATGGAATTAATCGTTCGGGAAAACGGCTCCTTACGGTCGGAACCGACGTTTCTGTTGGGAAAATGTTCACCGCCCTGGCCATCGAGAAAGAGATGAAAAAACGTGGATTCGATGCTGATTTTAGAGCCACTGGTCAAACTGGAATATTTATTGCGGGGAGCGGTGTATCTATAGATGCTGTAGTGGCTGATTTCATATCTGGTGCAGTAGAATGGTTGTGCCCTGAGAATGCTGAAGATCACTGGGATATTGTTGAGGGTCAAGGATCGCTTTTCAACGTTTCATACGCGGGTGTCACACTTGGTTTAATACACGGGTCACAGCCTGATGCAATTGTAGTTTGCCATGAAGCTGGGCGGCCGCATATGAGGAGCATGCCCCATTTTCCTTTAATTGATTTACCCACTTGTATTGAGTTTAACCTTCAAGCAGCACGACTTACTAACCCAGATGTGAGGTGCGTCGGAGCTGCTATAAATACATCCCGTCTTTCTAAAGAAGAGGGAAAAATATTCTGTGAAAAAATTTCTCAGGAAATCGGATTGCCGGCGGTGGACCCGCTGCGAGATGGTGTTGCAGCTTTAGTAGATCAAATATGAACAAAATGGCTTTAAATGGCAGCTGAAATTAAAATTGCAAGAGAATCCTGGCCTTTAGAGAGTGAATTTAGGATTTCCCGCGGCAGCCGGAAAGTGTCGGAGGTTATTGTTGTTTCCGTCTCTGATGGCAGCCAAACTGGACGCGGTGAGTGCTTTCCTTACGCGCGTTACAACGAAACGCTGGATAGTGTTGAAAAACAAATATTATCCATAACTAAAACATTAAGCGGCAATCTTTGCCGAGAAAATTTGTGTCAGTTATTACCGGCGGGGGCGGCGCGTAATGCAATAGATTGCGCCCTTTGGGATTTGGAAGCCAAAACCGTAAAATGCAGGGTCTGGGAGTTAGCGAAACTACCGCTTCCGAAGCCACTGGTAACAGTGTTTACGCTAGGTGTTGATACGCCGGACAAAATGGGTGAGCTGGCGTTTGAAAATAGATCCCGTCCCTTGCTTAAACTAAAAATGACAGGGGATGGCTTAGACCTGGAGCGGGTAGAAAACATCCATAAAAATGCACCAAATACCAAGTTAGTTGTCGATGCTAACGAGGGTTGGACAATCGACCAGTATATAGATTATGCATCACGGTTCAAAGAACTAGGAGTGATGATGATTGAACAGCCGCTTCCCGCGGGCAGTGATTTGCAGCTCGCCTCTATACCTCATCCGATACCAGTTTGCGCCGATGAAAGCTGTCACGACACCTCGACGCTGCAGGAGTTGTCTGGGAAATACGATATGATTAATATTAAATTAGACAAAACCGGCGGCTTGACTGAAGCGCTGAAGTTGAAGAGGTTAGCTCTTGAACAAGGATTTCAGATAATGGTGGGCTGTATGATTGGAACGTCATTAGCGATGGCACCGGGCCTGGTGGTTGGTCAAGGAGCTGCTGTAGTTGATCTAGATGGTCCACTGCTGTTAAAAGATGATCGCGAAAATGGTTTAGAGTTTAAGGGAAGTACCATCAATGTGCCCTCAGAACTGCTGTGGGGATAAACCTTAAAATCACTTAGTGGTGCATCGCTGAAGATCAAATGTCCTTGTGCTCATTTGTGTTTTAGTTAAAAATTTTCAAATTTTCTATGTCTGAATGTTGAATTTTGCCTTGGCAAACCTTTATATGTCATTTAGTCGAGCCGCGAGCCGAAGAAAGGATAATAGGTATGTTAGACATTTCTCCTGAAACAAATGAAGTTATTGATGAGATAAGAAGGTCCGTGGCGGCATTGTGCGAAAAATTTCCTGGCGAATATTGGCGTGAACAGGACCGTGACAGGGCATATCCAACTGAGTTTGTCAAAGCTCTGACCGACGCAGGATTTCTCGCAGTTTTAGTTCCCGAGGAATATGGTGGGAGTGGATTGCCAATATCTGCTGCTGCGGCTGTTTTAGAAGAAATTCACAAGTCTGGATGCAATGGAGGAGCCTGCCATGCTCAAATGTACATTATGGGAACTGTACTTAGGCATGGAAGCCCAGAGCAAAAGCAAAAATTTCTCCCGAAAATTGCTTCGGGCGAACTTAGATTGCAGGCATTCGGCGTCTCCGAGCCTACTAGTGGAACGGATACCCTCTCTCTTAGAACAACCGCGGTTAAAAAAGGAAATGACCGCTACGTGGTAAATGGTCAAAAAATTTGGACGTCGCGTGCGGAGCATTCAGACCTAATGCTGCTGCTGGCTCGAACTACCCCAAGAGAAGAAGTTCAGAAGAAAACAGATGGTCTTTCAGTTTTCTTGGTGGATATGCGGGAGAGCTTAAAAAAGGGTATGGAGATTCGTCCAATAAGAACAATGATCAATCATTCTACAACAGAAATATTTTTTGACGAACTTGAAATACCTGCTGATAGTTTGGTGGGCGAGGAAGGTAAGGGCTTTCGTTATATTTTAGATGGTATGAACGCAGAAAGAATTCTTATAAGTCACGAGTCTCTCGGCGACGCTAGATGGTTTTTAAAAAAGGCTGTGGACTACGCAAATGAGAGGAACGTTTTTGGCAGGCCCATAGGCAAGAATCAAGGTATCCAGTTCCCTTTGGCAAAGGCTTACGCGAATACAGAAGCAGCAGCACTAATGTCGGAGCGCGCGGCACAGCTGTTTGAAGCAGGTATGCCCTGTGGAGCCGAGTCAAATATGGCGAAAATGCTTGCCGCCGATGCCGCTTGGGAGGCTGGAGATACTTGTGTTCAAACATTTGGCGGTTTTGCTTTTGCTGAAGAATATGATGTGGAGCGGAAATATAGAGAGGCAAGGTTATACAGAGTGGCGCCAATTTCAACTAATTTAGTCCTAGCTTATTTGGCTGAGCATGTGCTCGGTCTCCCAAGATCATACTGAGTACAAAATGTCGAAACCTCTAGATGGAATGCTGGTTGTTGCTTTGGAGCAGGCCGTTGCCGCACCCTACTGCACTAGTAGGTTAGCAGATGCGGGTGCCAGGGTTATTAAGATAGAACGAGCAGAGGGGGACTTTGCTAGAGGTTACGATAATCAAGTAATGGGACAATCTGCTTATTTTGTTTGGCTGAATAGAGGAAAAGAAAGTTTAGTACTTGATATAAAGCAGGCAGAAGATGCGGAGCTTTTGGAAAATATTCTTAGTAAAGCGGATATTTTTGTCCAAAATTTAGCTCCTGGCGCTGCAGAGCGTGCAGGGTTTGGATCAGAGACATTAAGAAAAAGGTATCCGAAGCTTATAACTGTAGACATTTCAGGTTATGGCGAAGAGGGAGAATATGCCGATATGAAGGCCTACGATTTCCTAGTGCAAGGAGAAAGCGGGCTGATTTCGGTTACCGGTTCCCCAGATGCCATGGGTCGAGTTGGTGCTTCGGTTTGCGACATTGCTGCCGGTATGTATTCCAAAATTGCTGTTTTAGAAGCAATTATTAAACGCTACAAAACAGGGGAAGGCTCTACCATCAAAACATCTATGTTTGGAGGAATGGTGGAGTGGCTGTCGCCTTGGCTGCTGCATCAGGCATATGGTGAATTGAGTGAGCAACGAATTGGTTTGCATCATCCGGCGATAGCGCCGTACGGCGCTTATGAATGCGCTAATGGCGAGCAAATTTTGATAGCGGTTCAAAACCAGCGAGAATGGCGCCGTTTATGTGATGAGGTCCTTAAAATGCCGGATCTAGCCGATGATAGCAAGGTATGCGATAATGTGGCGAGACTCTCTAATCGCAGTTTCCTTGACGAAAAAATCAAGAGTGTTCTATCAAAAATATCTAGAGACGAAGTCAAAAAACTTTTGAATAACGCGAAGATAGCGTTTGGTGCGGTTAATACTATAGAGGATGTAAGCAATCATCCCGCACTCAGGCTTATTAAGACGAGGACGGTGCAGGGCGAAATAAACGTTATGGCGCCGCCTGCCCAGATAATCGAGGATGAAGATAAAGTTCTCGCGGTTCCTTCGATCGGCCAGCATACCGATTCCATTCGGGTCGAATTTTCGAAAAAATAAAAGACTATGCATGGTATTTGCGACCATATTCTAGATTTTTTTTCTTATAAAGTCCCATAATAACAAGCTGTTAGGCCTTCTGAGTAGAATAAATGATTGCAAAAAATAGCACCGGTTTCATTCATAGGATTGTAATAGAGGAAATGGTAGTCTAGTGTAACGGCTATCGCCTAAATACTATTGCCTAAGGTGATCGATTTAGGAGCGGAAATTCACTTTTTATTTTCCGCATTAGATTTAGTAGCCTTGGTTTTACAGGGTGTTAATGTTAACAGGGAGGATAGAGTATATGAGTAAAACTCTTCTAAAAACTGCAGGTCTTGCGGCTGTTGCTGGAATATTAGCTTTCAGCCCGGTTCAAGATGCGCAGGCTAAAAAAGTAAAATGGAAAATGCAGGCAGCATTTGCTAGTACGCTTGCCCACTTGGGCCCAGCGGGGCAAAGAATTGCCAATTACGTCACTACGATTTCAAACAAGCGGTTTGAGCTTAAATTCTTCGAGCCAGGCGCGCTTATTCCGCCACTAGAGTGCTGGGACGCTGTATCAAAAGGTTCAGTTGAATCTTGCTACACGACACCAGGATACCACACAGGTAAATATCCCGGTCTAGCTTTCATGACAGCTGTGCCATTTGGTCCTGGCCTAGGTGAATTCCTTGGCTGGCAGTGGTTCGGCGGTGGACAGGATATCGCTAACAAGATCTATGCGAAGCATAATCTGGTTTCCATCCCATGCGGTGCGATTGGTCCTGAAACATCAGGTTGGTTTAAAAAGCCAGTTAAGAGCCTCGAAGATCTAAAAGGCATGAAAATGCGTTTCTTCGGTCTTGGAGCCAAAGTTATGACTAAAATGGGAATGTCCACACAGCTTCTTGCCGGTGCAGACATTTATCCAGCTCTAGAGCGTGGCGTGATTGACGCTACTGAATTCTCTATGCCTAATATGGATATTTCGCTTGGTTTCTATCAAATAGCCAAGAACAACTACTATCCTGGATGGCATCAGCAGGTTTCAATTGGCGAATTGCTTGCCAACAAGGGACTGCATGACAAGTTGAGCGACTCTAACAAGATGTTGCTTGATGTGGGTTGTAAGTCAAACATGATTTACGAATATGCTGAAACAGAAGCACTGAACCCAGATGCTATGCAGCAAATGAAGTCTAAATACGGTGTTACCAACCGTCGTTGGACTGATGACCAGTTGGGTGCCTTTGAAAAAGCATGGATGGAAGTTGTTAAAGAAGAGTCTGCAAAAGACGCAACTTTCAAAGAATTTGCGGATAGCTTCTACGCATTCCGTAAAAACTATGCAATCTGGGGCGATGCTCAGTCTCTTAAGTCAACTTACATCAAGTAAGGTTGCTTTTCTAAAGCCTTATTGAGGCTTTAAAAGAGATAAGGGAACGGGAGCCTTCACGGCTCCCGTTTTCTATATTATATAGGTAATTTTTGTCCATGCAGGTTGCTGTTAGTCCTAGTGTCTGATGACCGTCGCAGTATAATGTATGGTTAAGATATTTTAGGATTTTCTATTGATACTTTGGGATAGGCTTTATGGATCAAGTGGATACTGCTGAGAAATCCAACGAAGGAAAAGTTGCGGTCCTGATGGGCGGCTTTTTAATATTTTTAATTTTACTAGGTGCTGTCGCCGTTGGCTTTGAATCAAGCAATGTGATGTCGCTTGATGAGGTATCGAGGGGTGAAGCCATTTATATGGTTGCACAAGAATATATTTCTATAGCGATGTTTCTAGCATTGGCGATCCTTCTTTTCTCTGGTTACCCTGTTGCATTTATCCTTGGCGGTCTGTCCATGTTATTCGGGATGCTGGGATACTACTTTGAAGTTTTCCAGCTCATCGAGTTTTTTAATTTTGTACCTCGCATATGGGGTATGGCTTGCGAAAACCTTGTTCTTGTTGCGGTGCCGGCGTTTGTTTACATGGGAGTGATGCTGGAACGGAGCGGTATAGCAAACGACCTTCTGTATTGTGTGCAGGTTCTTCTCAGGAAAGTTCCTGGAGCATTGGCGCTAGCGGTTACAGTTATGGGTACGATACTTGCAGCTATGACGGGCATTATTGGTGCTTCTGTTACAATGATGACGGCCCTTGCTCTGCCAACGATGATGCGCCAGGGGTATAGCCATGCTTTGTCAACCGGGGTCATAGCAGCTTCGGGCACGCTCGGAATTCTAATTCCGCCTAGTATCATGCTTATTATCATGGCAGACCTGATGGCAATATCCGTTGGAAATGTGTTTATGGCGGCCATTGTACCGGGGCTAACACTATCTGCATTCTACCTAATTTATGTGGCTACTTTAGCTGCGGTAAAACCAAGTTTAGCACCGCCTCTTCCGGCAAATCTCCTAAATATACCCAAGGGAGAAATGACGCCTCTAGTAATTAAGAGCTTTGTTCCTCCGGTTTTTCTTATATCGCTGATCAAGGGGTCAATTCTTTTTGGTTTTGCGACACCGTCTGAAGCTGGAGCGGTTGGCGCTTTTGGAGCGACGCTTCTCGCAGCGTTCAACAAAAGGCTTTCCTGGGAAACTCTTGTTTCTGTCTGCAACACCTCCGCCAAAACAGTATCTATGATCTTTTTCATTGTAATCAGCGCCACATGTTTTGCCTATGTTTATAGATCACTGGGCGGTGATGACGTGGTTGAACATTTGATAATAGAAAAAGCTGGCCTGGGACCCTGGGGAATGCTGATCCTGGTAATGGTTATTGTCTTTTTTCTTGGGTTTTTTCTCGATTTTCTTGAAATAACGCTTATTGTTTTGCCGGTTTTTACCCCGTTAATCATTCAGATGGATTTTGGCGATCATCTGCCGCACGCAGACATAAAATTTTGGTTCATAATCTTACTGGCAGTAAATCTCCAGACTTCGTTTTTGACACCTCCTTTTGGGTTTGCGCTTTTTTATATGAAGGGGATAGCTCCGCGTGAAATTAAAATTCAGTCGATATATAAAGGAATAATACCCTTTGTTATTCTTCAAGCATTAGGAGTTGTTACCGTCATGGCTTTCCCAGAAGTAGCTCTGTGGCTGATGCACACGGCATATGACTAGACTTAAACTTTTATCGAGGCTCTGATCTTTAATCTTGGCAAAGCACTGGGAATTGACAGTTTTTGTAAGTTTCTCAATCCTATGGCACTAGAAATTTTTCAGGAATTCAGTTTTAAATTGTTTAACTTGCCCAAATAAAAATAATTGAGTTAATTTTAAAAGCTTTTTGTTACAAAACCGTTATAGGAATGCTAAAAGAATAAATCAGGACCTGGGGAGAGCAGGACTGAACTGGTACATGTATATAGTACGGGGATTGCTACATGGATGATTCAAACGTAGACCACCACGCAGCTGAGGGTAAAATAGCGATACTAATGTTTTCCCTATTGGCGATAGTTGTCATTTTGGGAAGCATTGGAGCTTACACCTATTCGGGTTCCTTAATGGTCGAGGAAGAACTTTCTCGGGGAGAGGCTCTTATCTGGGTGGGGCAGGAATACATTTCCATGGTTATGTTCGTAACCTTGGCGCTGCTGCTGTTCTCAGGCTATCCAGTTGCCTTTATTCTAGGCGGCCTAGCCATGTTATTTGGGGTTTTAGGGTATTTTTTAGAGTCGTTCACCCTTATTGAATATTTCAATTT
>CEOQ01045779.1_pt1 | contig 11078 bp, 8 predicted proteins | sample 361351 | NCBI WGS metagenome assembly CEOQ01 (sample SAMEA2619907, study PRJEB7988) | marine metagenome | biome: marine biome (ENVO:00000447); feature: deep chlorophyll maximum layer (ENVO:xxxxxxxx); material: "saline water (ENVO:00002010), including plankton (ENVO:xxxxxxxx)" | depth 60 m | reverse complement strand
TTGGTGGACATCAGCGGTCAACCGTCCTACTGGCGGCATAACCTCATCGGCCACCGTTGGTCCAAGGGCGTCCTCACCTCTCCTTTGACACTGCTGCCAGTTAAACTGGTCTCGGTATTCCTCTTGGGCTTGGTCATCGCAACCGGGTTCGGCGGCGACCCCAGCCCTCTCCTCAACTTCAGCCCCGTCTTTGTCTGGGTAATTTGGTGGGTGGGCATGTCCATCACGGTAGCGCTGTTGGGGAATTTCTGGGCCCTGCTCAATCCGTGGAAGATCATCTTCGGATGGGCTGAGGGGATTCACCGGCTGGTGCGGCCGGGACGCAATCTGTCCTTGGCCCGCGACTATCCCGCTCGGTGAGGAATCTGGCCGACCCTGGCCCTGTTCCTCATCTATGCCTGGGTGCAAGACGCCTACCCAAAGGCCGATGTTCCGTTCCATATCGCCACGCTGGTCTCTTCCTACTCGGTGTTAACGCTTGGCGGGATGTTTGTCTTCGGGAGGAACCAGTGGCTGAAAAAGGGGGAGATATTCTCCCTGGTGTTCGGACTCTTCAGCCGTTTCTCAGTGACAGAAGTCCGCGTCAACGACGGGGCGGCCTGCCAGCAGTGCGCCGTCGAATGCCGGGGCTCGGACGGGAATTGCATTGACTGCTACCCATGTTTCCAGAGGGCCAATGACCGGGAGATTAATCTGAGGCCACCTGACGGCGGTCTGGGCCGCAACGAACCGGTGACCGACGACCTATTGGCGCTGGTTGTCCTCATGCTGGGCACAGTGACCTTCGACGGGTTCAGCGCCACGCCGGCGTGGGACGATTTCCGAAGATTCTCCGTGGACCTGATGGGAGCGGGTGGCGGAGATGTCTTGAACAGCCTGGTCCTGGCCGACACCCTTGGGGTGCTACTGGTGCCTGTGGGTTTTCTGCTCGTCTATCTGCTGTTTGCCAGATTCATGGCCCGCTACGCCAAGGGACGCGCCGGCGCCCTGGAGATAGCCCGGATCTTTGGGTTTTCACTCATCCCCATCGCACTGGCCTACAACATCGCCCACTTCATCAACCTACTGTTGATACAGGGGCAACTGATCATTCCACTTTCGTCGGACCCCTTCAGATTCGGTTGGGACCTTTTCGGGACGGTGGACTACTCGCTGAATCTGACAATCATCAACCCGCGAGTGCTCTGGTTCCTCTCTGTGGCGCTGATAGTATTGGGCCACGTGCTGGCCGTCTACCTGGCGCATCTGGCGGCTGTGCGGACATTTGGCGACCGGGTGACGGTCATGAAGGGCCAATATCCCATGCTGACCCTGATGGTGGTCTACACGGTCATCAGCCTCTGGATCATCGCCCAGCCGATAATAGAGTAGCCGCGGCTACCGGTCCCGATTCTCCCTACTTCTCCGCCAACAGGTCGTAGGCCAAAGCCAGCATGATGCGGGTGCCGCTGATCAGGCTGCGCACGCCCACCGACTCGTTGGTGCCGTGTATGAAGCTCAGCATGGGGTCGTCGTCTGGGTGGGAGCCCACCATGCCGTAGGTGGTGGTGCCCAGGTTCCGCGTGAACCGCGAGTCGGTGAACCCGGTGTTCAGCGACGGCACCCACTGGATGTCGTCCCGCTCCAGGGCGTGGGCCGTGCTTAATTGAATCCGCTGGGCGAAGTCCGTCTCAAAGGGCGACGAGTTGGGGACCGACATGTAGTCGATGTCTATCTCCACGTTGGGGATCCCGTCCAGGATCTTCTCCAGCTCCTTCCTGACGTAGGCCTCGTCCTGATGGGGCAGCGTGCGCACGTCGCAGGTCAACTTCACCGCTTCGGGCACGCTGTTGGACTTGATGCCACCCTGGATCATGGTGGGCGTGATGGTCATGCGAGACAGTGCTTTCATGATCGAAGCGAATCGGGGGTTATCGTCCTCGGTGTCGGCGATTATCTGGTCGATGTTCTCCGCCGAAGGCCGGTCCTCGATGGCGAAGGTGGACAGGTGCTGGAAGAGGCTGGTGGTGGTGTCCCGCTCGGGCTCATAGGCCTCGATACGCTTCACGACCTCAGAAAGGCCGAACAGCGCGTTCGAACCCTGCCAGGGCGTGGAGGCGTGGGCGCTGGAGCCCCTGACCTCGATCTCCAACTGCAGGCGTCCTTTCTCGCCCACGCCCAGCAGATAGGTCAGGTTTCCCGCAGCCTGGATGGGCACGCCGCCGCCCTCGTTGACGGCGAAGGGGGCAGCCAGTTTCTCCGGGTGGTTATCGGCCATCCAGCCGAACCCGTAGCGGCCGCCGTGTTCCTCGTCGGCGCAGGAGGCCAGTATCAGGCTGTCCTTGAGGGCGATGCCGTTGCGCTTGAGCAGGCGCATGGCCATCAATTGGCAGGTGAGCAGGGCCTTGCAGTCGGAGGCGCCCCGGCCGAAGACCCGGCCGTCGGCCAGGGTGGCGCTGAAGGGAGGGAACCGCCATTTCTCCTCTTCCTCCACGGGCACCACGTCCAGGTGGGACATGAACATCAGCCCCGCTTTGCCCGATGACCCTTCCAGCCTTGCGATGATGTTGCCCCGGTCGGGGGCCGACTCGATGGTCTCGGACGGGATGCCGTCCTCGGCCAGCCACTTTTCGATGTAGCGGCAGGCCTCGGTCTCGTTGCCGGTGGGCATGAAGCCGGTATTCACCGTCGGGATGCGCACCAAGTCCTGCTCCAGGGCGATGATCTCGTCCCGCAGCTCGTCAACCTGGTCCAGCAGTTCCTCTAGCGTAGGCATTTGATTCTCCAATGCGTTTGGTTCGTAGTTCCGCTAAAAGCCCACCCCGTAGGCCTCGCTCCGGGGGTCGGCGCCGCCCTGCAGCACCTTGGTTTCCGGGTTGCGTGTGATCACGCAATACAGGGCCGAGCCCTCCCACCAGTCGGGGTACATCTCAATGGTGTGGCCCTTGCCGCGTAGTTCCTCGGCCACGTCTTCGGAGATGCGGCCTTCGAGACGGAGCATCCCCGGCTCGTACTTGGACGTCCAGTTGGAACTGGGGAAGTTGTAGCTATAGAAGCGGGGTTCTTCCACCGCCTCCTGGGAGTCGCGGCCAAACTCTAGGACGTTCAGCAGCAACTGCAATGTTCCCTGGGGGATGTGGTCCCCGCCGTGGGCGCCCAGGGCCATGACCGGCTCGCCGTCCTTGATCACCAACGCCGGGGCCGGAGTCAAGCGAGGCCGTTTGCCGGGCTGCAGTGACGCGGGATGTCCCTCCTCCAACTTGGACTGGGAGCCCCGCAGGGAGAAGGCCAGTCCGGTGCCTGGGATGATGGGCCCGCCATTTTTGGTGCCCTCACTGGGGGTGCTGGAAAAGATATTGCCGTCCCGGTCTATCACCGCGAAGTAGGAAGTGCCCCCGCCGCTGACACCATTCGTGCCCACCGGGGCCGCCGCTTCCCTGGGCGACTGGGGAGCGCCGGATGTGGTGGCGCTGCCGTTCCGTGGGTCGCCGGCGGGCGGCGTGCCCGGCCAGGCTAGGTCTGGGTCGATGAGGCCCCGTCGTTTGGCCAGGTATTCCTCTGAGAGCATCTCCGTCAGGGGCACGTCCACGAAGTCAGGGTCGCCCGTGTACTGCTCCCGGTCGGCGAAGGCCAGGTTCAGTGCCTGGTTCACGGTATGGATGTACTGGGCCGAGTTGTGGCCCATGGATTTGAGGTCGAACCCTTCCAGAATCTTCAGCGCCTGGGGGAAGGTCGGACCCTGGCCCCACGGCCCTGTGCTGTAAACGTCGTAGCCCTTGTAATTCACCGTCACGCCGGGAGTTACCTGCACGCTGTAATTGGCCAGGTCTTCCTCGGTGAGGAGCCCTCCCATCTCCCGGTTAAAGGCGACGATCTTCTTGCCCAGTTCACCGGTGTAGATGTAGTCCCTGGCCGCCTTGAGGGCGGCTTCCCGGCCCTGGCTGGCATTGGACTGTTCAATCTCAGCGATCTTGGACAGCGTGGCCGCCAGGTCTTTCTGATAGAACATCTCGCCCTGCTGGGGCGCGCGTCCTCCGGGCAGGTAGATCTCGGCGGTGGAGGGGTAGGTGTTGTACTGGTCGTAAGCCGTCTTGAAGCGGCCCGCCAGGTAGCGGAACATGGGAAACCCATCCCCTGCCAGGCTGATGGCCGCCGAAGCCACCTCACCGAATGTCATGGTGCCGAACTCGGACAGCGCGGTGATCCACGCGTCGGCGGCGGCGGGAGTCAGCGACTGGAGCACGCCGTCAGGCATCTTCCCGCCGTGGTTCTTCTGGAAGTAGTCAATTGACGCCGCCTTGGGCCACACCCCCAGTCCGTCTATGGTAAGGACCTCTTTCCGGCCGGCCAGGTACATCACCGTGGGGGCAACGCCCAGGAAGCTGCAGTCATCCACGTGCACCACGTTCAAGGCGATGCCCACGGCCACCCCGGCGTCGATGGCGTTACCGCCCTTCCGCAAAACGTCCAGTCCGGCCATGGCAGCGGCCGGGTGGCTGGCTACCACCATCCCGTTGGTGCCCTGCATCAACGGCCTGTAACTAGTTAGCGTTGTTCCTTTGACGGGCATGTCGAGTCCTCCCAAATATCGGTGGTTTCAGTGTCAGGCGGGCGCCCTTATATCTCGCCCGCCGTCTGGTCGATGAAGCTCCTGGCGAATTCCCAGAAGCGGTACACGTCGGCAAAGTTGGTGGCCAAGCCCATGGATATGCGCACAGCCCCCGCGCTCTTCCCTTCGCGGTCTTCCAGCACAGCGAGGAACTGCTCGAAGGTCATGCGCTCGCTGTCCTCGAAGGCCATGGCCATGTCCTCCTCTGTCAGACCGTGGGCCATCTCGTCAGCGCCGGGGTTGCAGAAGCATCCGGTGCGCAGGGATATGTTGGCCCGCCCGGCCAGTTCGTCGATGCGACGGTGGTCGATGAGCACGTCCTTGGGGTCGTAGAAGTTCACCGTGACCGTGCCGCCCCGGGCCTCCATGTCGGTGGGCCCGTAGACCCGCAACACCGGCGCGCCGTTACTGTGGCGCAGGGCCAGCAGGTTCTCCAGGAGCCAGGCAGTCAGGGTCGACACCCGGTCGTGGATGATGTCGATTCCCACCGACCGTATGTGCTTCAGCCCAATCTCAACCGCCGGGATGTTCAGGTAATTGAGGGTGCCCTCCTCGAAGGCCTGCTCGCCCTCGGCCAGGAAGTGGCGTTCCGCTTGGACGGATGCGATGGTGATTGTGCCGCCGGCGAACCAGGGCCGCAACAGCTTGGCCAGGGCGGTCTTCCGCGCCAGCAGGCACCCCACGCCGGTGGGATAACCGAAAATCTTGTAGAAGGACAAAGGCACGAAATCAGGCAGGACTTTTGCCAGGTCCAGCCGGTTGCTGGGCGCGAAGGCGGCGCAGTCCAAGAGCACGTCCCAGCCCCGATCCTGGGCATAGGAGACCCACTCCATGGGGTGCTGCACGCCCGAGAAGTTGGACTGGGAGGGATAGGCAAAAAGGTTGTAGCCGCCCTCATGGGGCCGGTCCAGTTCAGATTTCAAGCGCTCTTCGTCTAAGCGCAGGTCCGGGGGGATGACCGGCACATAGGTCACATCCGCGCCGGCAGACCGGGCGAACTCCCGCACTCCATTGATGGAGTTGTGATTATCGAATGACAGCAGATACCGGTCGCCCTCGGCGAAGGGGTAGGCCTCGCCCACCAACTTGATGGCCCCGGTGGCGTTGGGGGTGAAGATGGCCAAGTACTCGTCTTCCGGGGCGTTGAAGAAGTCCAGCACCGCCGATCTGGCCCGCTCCACCAATTCGGTTGTGGCTAACGAGGCAGGGCTGTCGGAATGGGGGTTGCCGAAGACACCGCCATCCAAAATCTCCAGGAAGTTTCTTACCTGGGAGTCGGCGTACAGCCCGCCTCCGGTGTAGTCCAAGAAGATTTGGCCCAGTCGGTCCAACCGCCCGTAGTCCGTGCGGCGCAGGTCGTCCAGTTGTCCGGTGGACTCAAAGACTGGATGGGCCTTGAGAAAGGCCTGGAAAGCGGCGTCCATATTTTCGGAGGATGTGGTCATTCCTGCCCCAGCCTCAAACAGAGGGCCTGGTAGTGTGAAGGCATTCTAGCAAAATCCGGGTCACGGGCCTATTTGCATGGACATTTGGTGTCCAGGCGTCCCAGAGAGTAAACTAACCGCACACTGCCAAACTAGGGCGGCAGCCAACCCGCTGACACAGGAGGAAGACGCAGATGGCTCTCCCAAAAAGAATGAAATTCGGTTCCTTCCTCGGCCCGTTCCACCGGGTCGGCGAAAACCCCACCCTGGCCATCGACCGCGACCTTGAACTGGTCGAGTGGATGGACACCCTGGGCTACGACGAGGTCTGGGTGGGCGAACATCACTCGGCGGGTTGGGAGATCATCTCCTCGCCCGAGGTGTTCATCGCCGCCGCGGCCATGCGCACCAAGTACATCAAGCTGGGCACCGGCGTGGTCAGCCTGCCCTACCATCACCCGCTGATGGTGGCCAACCGGATGGTGCAGATCGACCATATGAGCCACGGCCGGGCCCTCTTCGGTGTCGGCCCCGGCGCCCTGCCCGGCGACGCCTACATGATGGGCATCCCCCACGAGACCCAACGGGAGCGGATGGACGAGTCCCTGACCACCATCATGCGCCTGTTCACCGAGACCGAGCCCATCTCCGTGAAGACGGACTGGTTCGAACTCAACGAGGGCATGCTCCAACTGCGTCCGTTGCAGCAGCCCTACATGCCCATCGCCGTGGCCTCGGTGCAAAGCCCCGCCGGCGTCACCCTGGCCGGCAAACACGGCGCCGCGGTACTGACCATCACCGTGCCCCGCGACCCGTCGGCCGGACCATCGGACCTCCAGGGACTGTGGGCCATCGCCGAAGAGTCCGCCGCCGAGCACGGCAAAGAGGTCAACCGTGACGACTGGCGGCTGGTACTGCCGGTGCACGTGGCCGAGTCCAAAAAGGAAGCCCTGGACGACATCCGCATGGGCTCCGCCCGCTACCTCAAGGAGTACTCCGAGGGCACCAACGGCCGGAAGTCGGTCTTCGACGGGCCCCTGGATAAGGTGGTGGACAACATGTCCGAGTCCGGCTCCTGGTTCGTCGGCACACCCGACGACATCATCGATGGCATCAACCGGCTGCAGGAGCAGAGCGGCGGGTTCGGCGGGTTCCTGGTCCAGACCGTGGACTGGACCTCCCGGGAAAAGATGTTGAAGAGCTACGAACTCTTCGCCCGCTACGTCATGCCCCAGTTCCAGGGCACCGTGGCCAGCACCTTCGCCTCCAACCAGTGGGCGACCGAACGTCAGGAAACCCTGGTGGCCGGCCGCGTCCGCGCCATCGACCGGGCCAAGCAGGTCTACGCCGACCGCAAGGCCTAAGCAGCAACCCCAATCCAAACAAAGAGGGCCCTAGCGGAAGGGCCCTCTTCTTTTTCAGGAGGATCTTATGGCAGTCGATAAAGACGCAGAACTACAACGGGTGACCAACCTCAGGGGGTTCCGTTACGGGCTCCACGACTTTCTGGCCGAGGTGGACCCCGATTTCTTGAAAGCGGTCAACGACACCGTGGAGTCCCAGTACATCAACACCCAGGTGCTGGACCGCAAGACCAAGGAACTAGCCATCATCGTGGCCTGCATCTCCCAGGTGGACCTGGCCTCCCACCTACAGATTCACATCCACGCCGCCGTGCAGGCCGGGGCAACCGGCGAGGAGATTCTCTCCATGATCAACCTGGTGGGCGACTGGATCGGCCACGTGGCCCGGATCCGGGCGCTGGAGGCCTGGCGCATCTATTTCCGCCCGGACCTCCCCACCATCGATCGGGTCATTGAGTTGCGGGAGAGCGAATAGGGCGATTCTCTCCGAATAGGCAAATCAGGCCGGGCGGGTTGGAAACCCGCCCTGGCACCCGACAATGACGTTCGTGCGCGGAACGACATTGACTCGCACCGTCGCCTGTCCCAACAAACGCCTATAACGCGTAGCGGGGCAGGTTAGAAACCTGCCCCTACGTCACGATTCGTCCCGGGCGATGGTCCGGCCTAGATCCCCAGCAGCTTCTCCAGGTTCTTGTAGAGGATGGCCTCTTTCTCGTCCTGGGTGAGGCTCTCCAGGCTGAGGAGCCAGGACACCGGCCAGTCGATGGCCATGTCGAAGGGCCAATCCGTGCCGAAGACCACCCGGTCGATGCCCACGCAGTCGATGAGATAGCGCAGGGCCGGCTCACTGTGGGTCAGACAGTCGTAGTAAAACTTGTTCAGATAGGTGCTGGGCGGCTGCTGGATGTTTACCCTGGCCTCCTGGCGCACCTCCCAGCCCCGGTCCATGCGGCCGATGCCGTAGCAGGTGTAACCGCCGCCGTGGCAGAGGCAGATCTTCAAGTCGGGACAGGCGTCCATGACCCCGCCAAACACGAAAGAAGCGAAGGTCACCGCCCGGTCCGCCGGGTTGCCGATGGTGTTGGGCGCATGGTAGCGGGTCATGCGGGGGCTGACCACCGTGTCGCCCCCCTGGTGGATGAGCATGACGGCGCCCAGGCTCTCGGCCGCCTTCCAGAGGGGCAGGAACTCGGGCTCGTCGAAGGTCTTGCCGTTCACGTTGTCGCCAATCATGGCGCCCTTGAGTCCCAGCTTCATGCTCCGTTCCAGTTCGGCTATGGACCCCTTCACATCCTGCATGGGCAGGGTGGCGAAGCCGGAGAACCGGTCGGGGCGGTCCTTGGCCAGTTGGGCCACGTAGTCGTTGCATTCCTTGGCCATCTGACCCACCACCTTCTTGTCACCGTCGTAGTTGTAGAAGTAGGCGTTGGTGGAGAGCACCTGCACGTCCACGCCCAGGGAGTTCATGTCCGCCAGACGTTCTTCCGTGTTCCAGGTGGTCTTGGGATTGTTCCGGTGGATGGCCATGGTCTCCGGCGGCAACCCGTGCCAGGTCTCGCCCTTGGCGCTGGCCTTGATGAAACCCTCAGGGGTGATGTGGGCGTGGATGTCGATGGTACGCATTGGTTCTCCTAAATTCCCGTTAACAGATTGTGGCCCCCACCCTAACCCTCCCCCTTGAGAGGGGGAGGGGACTGTTCTTTCTTTCCCCTAAACCCCCACCACCCTTACCCGGTGGTTGTTGCTGTCGGCCACGAAGATGTTTCCCTCGGCGTCGATGGAGCAGCCATGGGGACGGTCCATTCCCGCCTCGGTGGCAGGGCCGCCGTCGCCGTGCCCACCCAGGTTGCCGCCGGCCACGGTGGTGACGATGCCGGTGGTCACGTCGATGACCCGGATGGCGTGGTTCTCGGTGTCCACCACCACCACGTTGTCCTGGGCGTTGCAGCGCAGGGCCTTGGGCGCACCCCAGGTGGCGGTGAGGGCCGGTCCGCCGTCACCCTCGTAGCCCCGCTCGCCATTGCCGGCCACGGTGCTCATGATGCCGTTGGAGTCCACCTTGCGCACGCCGTTGCCCTCACGTTCGGCGATGTAGGTGTTGCCCTTGCTGTCCTGGCAGACGGCCCTTGAGCCCAGGAAGCTGGCCTCCAGTGCCGGCTTGCCGTCCCCGGTGCGCTCCTTCTCACCGTTACCGGCGAAGGTGGTGATGATTCCCGAAGTGATATCCAGCCGCCTGATGCGCTGGTCTTGGATATCGGCGATGAGCAGGCCGCCCCTGCCGTCCAAGAAGCAGTCGTTGGGTTCCCGGAGCATGGTTTGGTTGCCCGGTCCACCGTCGCCGCTGTAGCCAGCCTCGCCGGTGCCGGCCACGGTGGTGATGATTCCGGTTGCGGCGTCGACTTTACGCACGACCGCATTCAGCCGGTCCACCACGTAGACGTCGCCGTTGTTCTGGTCCACCGCCAGGGAGTAGGGCTCCTGCATGGTTGCCTGGGTCGCTGGACCGCCGTCGCCGGAGTATCCCGACTGCCCGCTGCCGGCCACGGTGGTGATGGCGCCGGTACCCTTATCCACCCGCCGCAGTATGTGGTTCTTGGCCTCGACGTAATAGAGGTTCCCGGCGGCGTCAAAATCGCACATGAAAGGCTCGTCGCATAGGGCTTTGTCCGCAGGGCCGCCGTCTCCGGCGTAACCCCGGTCCCCGGTGCCGGCGTAGGTCTGAATCTTTCCTTGCTCAAATGGCATTTGGTTTACTCTCCGTGAATCGGTTGTGGGGCGGGGCGGAAATCCCCCTCGGTCCCCCTTTATCAAAGGGGACTAAAGGCCCTCTCTCGTAAATGGGTCAAAAGCCCCCTTTGCAAAGGGGGGTTGGGGGGATTTCCGTTACCCCATCTCTCCGTTGTACCAGTCCAGTATCTCGCTGCCGGTCATGAAGACCACGTCCTCGAATTGGCTGATGTACTCGAAGATCATGTCGTAGTACTTGATGCGGTGAGCCGCGCCGGTTATGTAGGGATGGGTGGACACACACATTACCCGGGCGCTCTCTTCCCCTTCGCGGTAGAGGGTATCGAAGTGGTCCTTGGCCCGCTCGAACAGTTCAGGCGAGCGGTGGTGCTGCACCATGTACACCGGAATGTCGTTCAGTTCAACGGTATAGGGCACCGCCACCAGGCGGCCCGACTTTACCTTCATCTGGTAGGGCTGGTCGTCGTTGCACCAATCGGCAACATACTCGATGCCCTCTTCGGCCAGTATGTCGGGGGTGTCGAAGGTCTCGGCCAGTCCCGGTCCCATCCAGCCTCGAGGTGCTTCCCCGGTGAACTCCTTGATGGTGTCGATGGTCTTCTTAATAGCAGCCCGTTCGTCGGGCTCCCTGTTTATCACGCGCTGGATGTAGCTGTGGGCCAGCATCTCCCAGCCAGACTTCACGCTCTCTTCCACGATCTGGGGGAAGCTGTTGCACACCGATGCGTTCAGGCTGACCGTGGCCCTGATTCCGTAACGGTCCAGCACCTGTTTCATGCGCCAGAACCCCACTCGCAGGCCATAATCGAACCAGCCGAAGTTGGGGATGTCGGGGATGACCGACACGCCCTGGGGAGTGGGCAGCACCGTGCGGGCCATGGGTTCGTTGATGTCCCATTCCTCCACGTTTATCACTGGCCAGACGGCCACCCGCGCACCGCCGGGCAGTTT
>CEOQ01043466.1_pt1 | contig 11095 bp, 7 predicted proteins | sample 361351 | NCBI WGS metagenome assembly CEOQ01 (sample SAMEA2619907, study PRJEB7988) | marine metagenome | biome: marine biome (ENVO:00000447); feature: deep chlorophyll maximum layer (ENVO:xxxxxxxx); material: "saline water (ENVO:00002010), including plankton (ENVO:xxxxxxxx)" | depth 60 m | reverse complement strand
AAAAGTTTTTCTAATTATTGTGTAAAAGGTCTGAAAGCAGATAAAGTTAGAATTAAAAATTATTTGGACAACTCATTAATGCTTGTAACATCTTTAACTCCTAAAGTTGGATACGATAATGCAGCGAAAATTGCAAAAAAAGCACATAAAAATGGAACTACTTTAAAAGAGGAAGCAATTAAATCAGGGTTAATTACAGAAAAAGAATATAACAAAATTGTAGATCCAAAAAAAATGATAAACCCTAACTAGGATTATCATTTTCATTTAAAACCACCTGAAGAAATTCTTTTAAATTTAAAAAATTAAGAAAACTTACCAAACCATCTTCAAAAAGAAGATCGTTAAATTCTTTTTCAATATAAGAAATATCTTCTGATTTCATTTTTTTATCACTTGATATTTCAAAAAAACGAGCATTAAAATTTCTTAAATCAATATTACCTTCAACAAACAAGTTGCTTGGAATTTCTTTTTTATTATATATTTTAAATTTATTTAAAAAACGTTTTTTGTTATCAATAAAAATATTTTTTTCAAATTTTAAGTTAGAAAATCTTTCAGAATTTTTTATCACCCCAATAATATCTGCAGCTCCTATTTTTCCTAGGTTAAGCAAAAGCTGTTCAATTAAAATATCTCCGTTAACAAATTTTAATCTAGATTCAAAAGATTTAATTAAATTATATTTCGAATATATTTTGTTTGCTGAAAATATTAATTTTCCATTAATTTTTTCATTTATTTTAAATAAATTTTGTTTTTGCTTATCATCTAAATTCGCTATTGCAGTGTTAAGTTTTATAAAATTAATTCCATTTAAATTTACATCTAAATTAAAATCAAAATATGGAAAAAAATTAATTTCCCCTGTAAATTCTCCATCTAAAATTACATTTCTTAAATTTGCTTTGTTTATAAGAATTTTGTTATTCTTATAATCAAACAGGGCGGTTATTCTGTTTTTGTCTTTCTTAAACAAAATATCACCATTAAAAGCATTTTCCTTTGAATCGGTTTCTAACAATTTAATCTTAGTAAACAATCGCAGGCTAGGTAATTTTGCAGTAAAAATTTTTGTAAGATTCTTTTTTATTTTATTGTTTTCAAAATTAATATAAATATCATCTTCTAAAAATTTTCCTTTTAAGGTCATTTCATTTTTTTTTTCTTTAACTGTATATTTTAGATCGGCGTTACTAATTGTTGCCACATAATTTTTTCCATCATAAAATATTATTTTTGATTTAGTTATATTCGCAGCCATCAAATCTTTATTTTTTATAAATAAACTTTTTTTATTTTGAAAATCCTTTAAATTAATATTAAATTCTGCTTTTTTTATTTTTATTTTTTTGTACTTAATTTTTTCTATTTTAGTTAAATGCAATAATGAAAGAGTTACCGATAACTTTGAAATTTTCGCTATAGACGTTTTTTTATTTGCTGAATTTTTGATTTCTAAATTTCGAATTTTTATTCTTGGTGATGGTATAAAGCTATAATTAATTTTTCCTTTGATAACACATTTTGCATTCAATCCTTTACATATTAAATTTTCAATTTTTGATTTGTCATATTCAAAAAATAATGGTGTGCTTAAATAAGCTACAATTGTGAAAATTATTAAACCAGACAAAAAAGAAGGTACATTTTTATAAGTATTTAAATCTAAATATTTATAAAGCTTCGAAAAGTTGTATCTTCTTATATCTAAATACTTGAAAATCTTTAAATCAAAGTACCTATAAATTATTTTAACGTTTAACGGCTTTAAATTGATGTGTTTATAAAAATTAATATATTTAAGAAATGCAGATAGTTTATATTTCTTGATGTTTATTCCTTTAATAATATTTAAAAACTTATAAGCTTTTGATATGATTTTTTTCATCTATCTTATTTTTTCTGGATTTGCCTCAAATTAAAATGGTAAATTATAAATTTAATGGAAATTAGCAAACAAAATTATTATTTAAAACATCTAAATAAGTATCAAAAAAAAGCTGTTTTTGATCTAGATGGGCCGTGTCTTATTGTTGCGGGCGCTGGATCTGGAAAAACTAAGGTTTTAACTTCAAGGGTAGTACACATAATTAAAGAAAAGAAAGCATGGCCTAGTCAAATCCTGTGCGTAACATTCACTAACAAAGCGGCCAGAGAAATGCAAAATAGAATAATGGGTTTCCTAAATGAAAAAGTATCTTCTTTACCCTGGTTGGGAACTTTCCATTCTGTCAGCGCCAAAATACTAAGACGTCATGCCGATGCTGCAGGGCTTAACTCTCAATTTACAATTATTGACCAAGACGATCAATTAAGGTTAATAAAAAAAATTGCGAAAGCAGAAAACATAGATGTTAAAAAATTATCTCCACAATTTATTATATCTTTAATTAACCAATGGAAAAATAAAGGCTTAATGCCTGAAAATGTAGTCGTAAAAAAAGGTTTGCCCTTAGAAAAAGGTATATTGAAAGTTTATAAATTTTACCAAGAAAAATTGAAAATTTTAAATTCATGTGATTTTGGTGATTTAATTTTACATTGCGTTAATATTTTTAAAAAAAATCATGAAATATTAGAACTATATTTAAATAATTTTAAATACATTCTTGTAGATGAATACCAAGACTCAAATCACATTCAGAGTGCTTGGCTCAATTTATTAGCTAAAAAAAATAATAATATTTGTTGTGTGGGTGATGACGACCAATCAATATATAGTTGGAGGGGAGCGGAAATTAAAAATTTTTTAGATTTCAACAAAACATATAAAAATGCTAAAATAATTAAACTAGAGCAAAATTATAGATCCACACAAAATATACTTAGTGCTGCTTCGGGTTTAATATCAAAAAATAGTGATAGGCTCGGAAAAGAGCTTTGGACAGATGGTGAGGATGGCAATCTTGTAAAGTTAACTTGCTATAAAAATGGAAAAGAAGAAGCTACAGCGATTAGTGACATAATAGAACAAAAACTTAAAAAAAAATATTCCTTTAACAACATATCAATCTTGGTTCGAGCAATTTTCCAAACTAGGGAATTTGAAGAAAGGTTTTTGAAAATAGGCATGGGATATAGGATTATTGGAGGGACGAAATTTTATGAAAGAGCCGAAATAAAAGATAGTATTGCTTTTTTAAGAATAGTTAACCAAAAAAATGATGATCTAGCTTTGGAAAGGATCGTAAATGTACCAAAAAGATCTGTAGGCGATAGTACAGTAAAACAGCTTTATGATTGGGGGAGAAAAAATAAAAAATCTTTAGAAGATTCTGCCCGTGAATTATTAGATTTAAATAAAATAAAACCAAAAACAAAAATAGGATTAACAAAAATACTTAATTTAATAAGTAAATGGAGGTTGGATTTAAAGGAAAAAAAACATTTCGAGTTAATGGAAATTATATTAGATGAATCGGGTTACTCAAAAACATTAAAAGAAAAAAAAGATTTAGAAAGTGAAGGAAGATTAGAAAATTTAAAAGAATTAATAAAAGGAATGCATGATTTTGACAATTTGCAAAGTTTTCTAGAACATGTGGCCTTAGCAACGTCAGTTGACCAAGACTGGGACGGAGAAAAAGTAAATTTAATGACGATACATGCTTCTAAAGGTTTAGAGTTTGATGCAGTTTTCTTACCTGGATGGGAGGAAGGTTTATTTCCACATCAAAAATCTCTAGAGGAAAAAGGTGATTTAGCTTTAGAAGAAGAAAGACGATTAGCATATGTTGGTTTAACTAGAGCTAAAAAAGAATCTTTTATATCTTTTGCAATAAATAGAATGTACCGGGGAGATTGGGTGGATTCTTTAGCATCTAGATTCATTGATGAACTGCCAGAAAGTAATATTGAAAAAGAAAATTCGCAAGAACAAAATAACAATGATGATTTCTTTTTCAATCAAGATATTGATTATAATGAAGGCGTAAGAAGTCCAGGATGGGCAAGATTACAAAGAAAAAAAATGAAAAAAATTAAATGAATAAATTAGAAAAATTAAAAAAACTTTTTAAAATATACAATATTGACGGATACTTAGTCCCAAAAAACGACGAGTTTTTTGGAGAATATGCTAACATAAAATACGATAGATTAAATTACATTTCTAATTTTTCAGGATCTGCAGGATATGCTTTGATTTTAAAACAGAAATCATATTTGTTTGTAGATGGAAGATATACCCTACAGGCTAAAAAGGAAGCAGATAAAAGTTTTAAAATTATTAATATACACACTAATAAACCCTCAGAATTAATTTTTAAACATAAAAAAAAAATAAAGATTGGATTTGATCCTAGATTATTCAGTGAACATATTATCATAAAAATTTTTCAAGCAAAAAATGCAACTTTGGTTCCTATTGAGAAAAATCTGATTGATAGTATATGGTTAAATAAACCTTCTGAAAAAATAAAAAAATTTTTTATTCTTAATACAAAAGATGCTGGTAAAAAATTTGTAGATAAAATAAATATTGTGTGCAAGATTTTAAAAAAAGAAAATGCTACTAAATTATTAATTACTTCTCCAGAAAATATAGCATGGATTTTAAATATAAGAGGCCAAGACAGTAAATTTTCTCCTGTACCAAATTGCCATGCTATATTGGATTATAAAAAAAAAATAACACTTATTGTTGATGAAAGAAAAATCAGCAGAAAATTTAGATTAAAGTTTAAAAACTATCTCAGTTATATAAATCCTTCTGATATTCATCGATACTTTAAAAACCTAAATAATAACACTACCTTCTTAATTGATAAATTTTCTTGTTCCTTCTATTATAAAAAACAAATTAAAAAGAAATTTAGATTTATAGAAAAAATAGATCCTATTTTTTTTCTAAAAGCAAAAAAAAATAAAGTAGAAATAAATAACTTTATAAAATCTCATATTTTAGATGGTGTAGCTTTAACTAAATTTATTTATTGGATTAAAAAAAATATAAATAAATTGAAAATTACAGAAGTTAGTGCCAAAAATAAATTAGAAGAATTTAGAAAACAAAATATTTCCTATAAATTTCCAAGTTTTAATACAATATCAAGTGCAGGACCAAACGGCGCGATAGTACATTATAAAGTTAACAACAAAACAAATAGATTAATTAAAAAAAAGGATATTTATTTATGTGATTCGGGTGGTCAATATCACTATGGAACCACCGACGTTACAAGAACTATTTGTTTTTCTAGACAACCAAAAAGAATAATAAATATTTTTACGAAAGTATTAAAAGGACACATAAATGTTGCTACCTACCAACTTAATAAAAAAACAACTGGAGAAAAAATAGATAAAGTTGCAAGAGCACCCTTAAAAAAAATAGGTTTAAATTATGATCATAGCACTGGTCACGGGGTCGGGTATTTTTCGAATGTACACGAAGGACCGCAGGCGATATCTAAATCAAATAAAATAAAATTAACAGAAGGTATGATACTTTCAAATGAACCTGGATTTTACAAAACAAATGAATTTGGAATTAGAATTGAAAACTTAATTTTTATTAAAAAAAATAAAAAAAAGTTAAAATTTGAAAACTTAACTTTAGCTCCTATAGAAAAAAACTTAATTGATTTTTCGCTCTTAAATAAGAAAGAAACTAAATATTTATATAATTATCATAAAAAAGTTTATTACACGCTGAGCCCTTACCTTAAAAATAAAGAAAAAATTTGGTTAAGATCTTTTTTTCAATAATAAATTGTTCCATTCTTTTTCGGACAATATATTTAGGTTTAAATCTTTTGCTTCATTAATTTTTCTTACTGTTGGCTTTTTTGAACCTACAATTAGAAAGTCAACTTTTTTACTAATTGTACTTACAATTTTGGCTCCAAGGTTTTCCGCTAGTGATTTCAGTTCTGAACGACTTTTATTTTCGAATCCTCCTGTAAACATTATAGATTTTCCACTTATTGGAGTTTTTACATTTACATAACTATAATTTTCAATCTTAAGTATTTTAATTAAATTTAAAACAATTTTTAAATTCTGATTATTTGAAAAAAATTTTTTTAATGATAAAATTTGTGAATTTCCTATACCGTCTATTGAGGAAAGTTCTTCAATATTTTTCGAATTTTTTTTTTGTGAAAAATCAAAAAACTTTTTAGCAGTTAGAAAATGTTTAGCTAAAACTTTGGCATTTTCTTGCCCTATGTGACGAATTCCAAGTGAAAAAATAAATTTATCTAAAGACAATTTTTTACTTTTATTTATTGAACTTTTTAGATTATCAATTGATTTTGCTCCCCATCCTTCGAATTTTTCTAATTTATCTATATCAAAATTAAAAATGTCGTATGGATATTTTATAAGCTTGTCTGACCAAAAATTGTCTATAACTTTTTTTCCAAGGCCTTCTATATTTAAAGCTTCTTTTGAAACGAAATGTTTTAGTTTTTCTTTTAATATATATTTACAATCAAAGTTATTGTCCGGACATCTAGATACAGCATCCCTTTTTTTTGTATTAATATTAATTTCTTTAATTATTTTTGATCCACATGATGGGCATTCTTTGGGAAAAATAAATTTTTTACAATTCATTATTCTTTTTGATAGGTCTACATACAAAACTTGAGGTATAACATCTCCTGCTCTTTGAATACAAACTGTGTCACCCTCTCTTATATCTTTTCTATTTATTTCATCTTCGTTGTGTAATGTAGCGTTTGATACCACAACTCCACCAATTGTTACTGGATCAATTTTAGCTACAGGAGTAAGTGCACCTGTTCTGCCGATTTGAATTTCAATTTTTTTTATTTTGGAAAATGCTTTTTCAGCAGAAAATTTATGTGCTATGGCCCATCTTGGAGAATTTGAAACAAAACCAAGTCTTTGTTGTAGTTGAAGGTTGTCAACTTTATAAACTAAACCATCTAAATCATAGTCAATATCCGATCTTTTTCTTTCTATAGTTTTGTAATTATTTTTAATTTCCTCTATTCCGTTTACAAGTTTGTTATGTGGGCTGGTTTTAAAACCCCAATTTTTTAAAAGTTTTAAATATTCAGACTGTTTTTCAAATTTTTGTGGTTCAACTTTACCAAAGCCATAAGCAATAAATTTTAATGGTATTTTTTTTGTTTTTTCGTAATCTTTTTGTCTTAATGAACCTGCTGCAGCATTCCTGGGGTTTGCAAATTCTTTTTCTTTTTTTTTAAAATCTTCTTTAGATATATAAACTTCTCCTCTAACTTCTAAAACTTTGGGAAAATCACTTTTGTAAATTTTTTTAGGGATATCATTAATTGTTTTAAGGTTTTTAGTTATATCTTCTCCAGTTTTCCCATTTCCTCTGGATAGCCCAAGCGTAAACAAACCATCGATATATTTGATGGAGGCGGAAATTCCGTCAATCTTAGGTTCTGCAGAAAAAACAATTTTATCTGATTTGTTTAAATTTAAAAAATTGTTAATTTTTTTAATAAAATCTAAAACATCTTCTTCTGAAAAAGCATTAGATAATGACAACATGGGAACATCGTGATCAACTTTATTGAACCTGCTAGAAGGTTTGTAGCCAACTTTTTGACTTGGAGAATCTATATTTTTTAAATATTTGTATTTCTTTTCTAAATCTAAAATTTCTTTTTTAGCAATATCATAATCTCTGTCTGAAACAATTGGATTGCTAGAATCAAAATAAGCTTTGTCATATTTTTTCAGTTTATTTAGTTTATTTATATAATTTTTTTCAATTTCCTTTTTTTCCATATTTTTATTCAAATAAACTTTTTATTTTTTTCCTGATTAAACCTAATTCTTTTTGTTTTTTAACTTTTAAAGGCTTGTATTTTTTGTTGAAAACTTTGTAACTTCTTTCATACCATTCACTTGATTGATAATTATATCCTAATATTGCCGCTGCTTGTTTTGCTTCTTCCTCGAGTCCAATTTTATAATAAACTTCGACCAGCCTGTGTAAAGCTTCTTCAATAAAAATTGTTTTATCATACTTCGCTACAACTATTTTGAGTCTATTAAGTGCAGGTATCCATTTTTCAGTTTTCATATAAAATCGTGCAATGGACATTTCTTTAGCGGCCAATTGGTCAATTATTAGACCAATTTTAAATCTTGCGTCTGTGGAATAATCTGTGCCTGGGTATTCAGAAATTATAAATTCAAATTTATCTTTTGCCTTTAATAGTGGCTCTAAATCTTTTTTTTCATCTAGTATTTGTTCATAATAGCACATTGCTATTAAATAATGAGCGTAAGGTATATTTTTATCAGCAGGATAGTTTTTAATGTGTCTCTCTAAACCAAAAACACTATCAGCATAAGCATTTCTCGAATAATCAGCAAAAGCAGACATGAGACTTGATTTTACTGCCCATTCACTTTGCGGCAATAAAGCTTCCGCTTCTTTAAATTTTTTTCCAGCGTAAAAGGCATCCCCTTTTTTCAAAGCAACTAATGCTTCGCTATAAACAAGGGTAACTTCTCTTATTCTATCTTCTTCTGTTTCTTGTGGCTGGGTACTGGTCTTTAAATCATTTTTTGAACATGAAAACAGTAAAAAGATCGATAAAAATAAAAATAATAGTTTGTTAAACATTAAGATAAAAATTTATTTTATCAAAATATTTAGTTTTTACAATTTTCTTAAGCAGTATTTATTTATGCGTTAACAGCTATGGGGTTTGTATATCCGCTGTTTTTATTATCTTTTTCTTCTATAGTTTCGAATTCCCAATTTGATTCATCTGATAAAAATCTATTTAACAAAGTATTTGTAAGCTGGTGGCCCCCTTGTGAAGTTATAATATGACCAAAAATTCTGTGGCCCGACAACATCAAATCTCCAAGGCAATCCAATATTTTGTGATTTACAAACTCATCCCTATATCTTAGGCCATCTTCGTTCAATATTCTGTTTTCTTTAACGACGATTGCATTTTCTAAAGAGCCGCCCTTACCGAGTCCCTTACTTTTTATATTGTCAATTTCTTCGTATAAACAAAATGTCTTTGAATTATATATAGATGTTAAATCTCCATTACTTAATTTAAATTCTTTTCTTCGGGTTCTAATTAAAGGATTTTTATAAACTATTTCAAAATCAACTATTAAATCTTTTTTACATGGTTCGATTGAAATATATTTTTTACCATCTCTAATTTCTACTTTTTTTAAAACTTTTATATATTTTCTAGGAGAATTTTGCTCGATAGTGCCGAAAGATCTTATAGCTGTAACAAAATCAAAAGAAGAACCGTCCATTATAGGAACTTCTGGAGCATTAATTTCAACAACAACATTATCAATTCCTTCTCCATAAAAAGCTGCCATTAAATGCTCTATGGTAGAAACCGAAATCCCGTGTGAGTTTATAATTTTTGTACAAAGGACAGGTGAGTTTACATTTTTATAAAGTGCTTCGATTATATTATTGTCTGAATTTATGTCTGTTCTTATAAACTTTATTCCTGTATTAACTTCCGATGGCTTTAAACACAGATTTACTTTTACGCCATTATGTAAACCAATACCTTCAAAATCTATAGATTCTCTAAGAGTTTTCTGCAATCTCATTAAAATATTATATATAAAATGGTTAAAATTCTTAAAAGACAACTTATGTTACAAAACAATACAGAAAAAACTAAAATTTTCCTCGGAAAAATCTTGAAAAAATGCTTACTTTTTTAGTGTTTTCGTTTATCGATTCAGGTATGGCTTCGGTTTCCCACCCATGCTTAATTATTTTAAGCGCTCCTAAACATGAAGCAAAATTTTCATCATCTATAAATTTTTTTTTCACGTTGTTTTTAAAAAAATTAGAACAATAATTTTCTAAATTAGTTGCATGTGAACCGCCACCTACAATGTAAATATTTTCACTACAAATTAAATTTAATCCTAGGTCAAAAATTTGTTTTTTTGTCATTTGAAATATTTCGTCTATTCTTGCTCTAACCACGTCTAATACCATTGCTTGACTTATTTTTCTAAAAGTTGAACTTTTAAAATAAGTATTTTTTAAATATCCATTTTCATCAAAAAGTTTTGAGTTATCTTTAAATGAAAAATCAATTTCGTTTTTTATGTTATCGGCTTCATCTATAGTTAAAGAACAAACTTTTGAAATATCTTTAGTAACATGATTAAAACCCACGGGAAAAGTTGCTGAATGAATTAATGCTAGATTTTTAAAAATTCCAATGCTTACTTTTTCAAATCCTAAATCAATTAAAAGTGAACCTGATTGAAGTTCTCTTTCACTCAATAATTTTGCGCCTAATGCAAAAGTGCAAGAAAAAAATCTTTCAACTTCAATATCACAGTCAAGAAAAACCTTATTAATATTTTTAATATTATTTTTTGGCATAGTAATAAAAGTCATTTCATGGCTTAAATAATCTGCAAATACGTCAATTGGCTCATCAACAAATTTTTTTCCATCAACTAGATAATTATGATTAAAAATATGAATAATAGATTGTTTACCATCATTAAGTGAAGCTTGTTTTTTTCCTTCACTAAGTAAAAATTTAATATCTTCAGCTTCAATCTTTGCTCCGTCAATTTTTTTGTGTTTTGAAAATTTTGTGCATAAAAATTCTGGCTGTTCTATTATGACATTGATTTTTTTTAGAGAAACTTTGGCTTTTTTTTCAGCCATACCAATGCATGATCTAATCATTTTTGAAGCATTGGCGTGATTTACAATAACTCCATTATGCACGCCTTCAGTTTTTATTAATGCTGTCGATAAACTTTCAGAATCATTACTAGAACTAGATATAAGACATTTTGTTTTAACATTGCCCAACTCGATTAGGCCTATATTGTTATCAGAATCCATCACTCTGCAACTATCTTACCATTTATTCTTAAATCAATGATATTATAATTTGTAAATTCTTTATTATCTAACAATTTAATTGATGTTCTTATAGCCTCTCTATTTCTTTCCGGTGGAAATTTTATTATTTTTTTGTTTGAAAGTTCTATATCCCATCGATCTATTTGAAAATAATAAAAATTATTAATAGTTTTTATTGGGAATTTTTCATTTTTTAGTAATGTAAAAAATTCTATAAATTTACTTTGAGCATTTTTT